>SDBU01010890.1_pt1 | contig 10035 bp, 11 predicted proteins | sample 2277071 | NCBI WGS metagenome assembly SDBU01 (sample SAMN10397929, study PRJNA504765) | marine sediment metagenome | isolation source: marine sediment core GS08_GC12, 126 cmbsf | place: Arctic Ocean: Gakkel Ridge, Loki's castle | collected 2008 | reverse complement strand
GCTGGACGATCCTCGCTACGTGTGGACGGCTGGAGCGCCAGGCGACTACACCTTCGCTGCGGCTATCTCTACCGATGGGGGGCGGACGGTCAGCCGCCGAGGCGACGTTGGCCTCCGGGTGCTCGAACCCACCTCCACGCCAACGCCTACTTACACCCCGACGCCTACACCTACACCAACACCAACACCAACGTCAACTCCTACCCCCACACCTACATCCACGCCCACATCAACGCCTACCCCCACGCCAATGCCTACCGCCACTCCGCTACCAACAGCGACCCCTACGCCTGTGCCCAAGCCAACTGCGACCCCCAAGCCAAAGCCCAAGCCACTTACGGGTCTCGGTTTCGACTACGGCATCCAGGTGCATGCCATTAACCAGGATCACGGGCCTATCATCAACGCCGTCAAGCACCTGGGGTTCCGATGGCTCAAGCAGCAGATTGAGTGGAAGCATTACGAGCCATCCAAAGGCCAATACCAATGGGGTGAAATGGACCGACTCGTGGAAAGTTGCCAAGCAGCCGGTATTAAGATTCTTTTCAGCGTGGTCAAGGCGCCGAATTGGGCCAGGCCGGGGAATACTGATCTCAGCGTTGAGGGTCCGCCGGCTAACCCTCAAGACTTCGCAGACTTCCTGGCGGCGATGGCCGAGCGCTACAAAGGCCGGGTCCAGGCCTACGAGATCTGGAACGAGCAGAACCTGCACTACGAGTGGGGCAACGAGGCCCTGGACGCTGGCCGCTACGTGCAGCTTTTGGCCGCCGCCTACCGAGCCATCAAAGCCAAGGATCCTGGCGCTGTCGTAGTCAGCGGCGCACTGACCCCCTGTGGGGATAACCCGCCTCTGGCCGTTGATGACCTCGTTTACCTGGAACAGATGTACCAGGCCGGGCTGAAGAACTACTGCGATGCGGTGGGAGTACATCCCAGCGGCTACAACGTGCCGCCCGACGCCGACTGGCGGACCTGGAGCGATCCCTCGGCCGCGTTCCAAGGTCCCACTGGCAATCATCACCATAGCTGGGTCTTCCGTGGCACCATGGAGGGGTCTCGGAACATCATGGTCGTATACGGTGACAGCAGCAAGAGGCTCTGGCCTACCGAGTTCGGCTGGGCCGCCACGGAGGGTATGGGCGTGGGGCCAAATCCGGGCTACGACTACGCGGCCGACAACACCGAGGCCGAGCAAGCCCAATTCCTGGTCAGAGCCTACCAGATGGGTAAGAACTGGGGCTGGGTGGGGCCGATGTTCAGCTGGAATCTCAATTTCTGGCCCGTTGCTGGAGCCAGCAGCGAACTAGCCAAATTCGGCATCGTGCGCGGCGACTGGAGCGGGCGGCCGGCCTATGCCGCCCTGCACGACATGCCAAAGTAGAAAGGAGATATGATGATGGAAGACAAAAAACATCACCCGCTTATCCGCACGATCTACCTTTACCTTTTCGCCTTGGTGGGGCTGGCCTTGTTGACCATTGGCACAGTCAGATTTGTTGATATGGGATTGAAGGCTTTTGTCTTCACCCAAGCCGAGGACATGCAACGGCTTTACCAAGGGCCTGGTATGCCCTATCCACTTGAGCGGATTGAGAAACTTCAAGAGGAAGAGGGGCTATCTGAGGAGGAGAAAGCTACCATCAAACGGTGGCTGGCGGATTACGAGGATTGGGAAAAAAGGAGCTCCCAAACCGATCCCGTTACAGCCCAAAGGCACAGGGACGCCTCCACCATCTTGGCCATGATTCTCGTTGGCTTGCCTCTATATCTCTTTCACTGGCGGATTATTAGCAGGGAGACCAAGGGCAAAGAGTAAGGGCAAAGAGGATTTTCACTGGCCCATTGGAGTTGGTTAGGAGGGTTCACAACCTGACGCATTGGAGCACGGGCCGCTGTCCCGTGCCCGTGCTCCTTAACTTGTGGAGAATCAGCCCTCCGTTCGTCTGAACAGTTTACCTGGGGGAGGCTAGTTTGCAATCTCGAAAGCAAAGAAGCACTACAAGTCAACTTCTGTTGGCGACTTTACTGGTGGTGATGGGTCTCTGCGCGGGAGCTTTCTCCATCTGGGCTCTGTTCGTCTACGAGCCTGCGCCAGTGGCGGTAATCCCCGCTGTGGTGGAAAAGCCTGTTGCAACTGATACTCCTACCCCATCTGCTCAAACGGGGGGTGAGCCAATGCTGCCCGCCGTACCCCCGGAGGATACGCCAACACCGCTCGCTCAACAGCCGACGGATACACCAACACCGTCCGCACCACTCTCAACCGATACTCCCACGCCATCAAGTCAGCTTGCAACAGATACACCGGCTCCACCAGCCACGCCAACACCTCAGCCTCCAACCGACACGCCGGTCCCTCCTGCCACACCCACCCCTACCCCTCGCCCCCCCAAACCTCTGACCATGAGCTCGCCGGAATACGGCATGCAGGCCTTCCTCTGGTGGCGTCCGGAGGTAGCCGATCGTGACCTTGCGCTGATCAAAGAAGCCGGCTTCGGTTGGGTCAAGCAGGGCTTCGGCTGGAGGGACATCGAAGGGGCGTGCAGAGGCTGCTTCGACTGGAGCTTTACCGACCGCATCGTCAGCCAGGTGGAGGGGCACGGACTCGACCTGGTGGTGCGCCTGGATCACCAGCCTTATTGGGCCGGGGAGTACAGAAATGGCCCTCCCGCCAACTACGAGGATTTCGGCGACTTCGTCTACGCTTTGGCTAGCCGCTACGCTGGCCGCATCCGCGCTTACGAGATCTGGAACGAACCCAACCTGTCCCGTGAGTGGGGAGAGAAGCCGCCCAATCCGGCAGAGTACACCGCCCTGCTGAAAATCGGCTATCAGCGTATCAAGGAGGCCGATCCCAACGCCATGGTCATCTCAGCGGGGCTGACCCCGACCAGCCGCTGGGATCACGTGGCCGTTCCCGACGTTGAATTCCTCAGGGGAATGTACGCCGCCGGAGCCAAGCCCTACTTCGATGTCCTGGGGGCTCACGGTGCCGGCTACAAAGCGCCCCCTGAGGTAGATCCAGGGGTGGTGGCCGAGCATCCGGTCTGGGGCAACCCCGGCGATCCCAGCCCTCCGGAGCTAAAGCGCGTCTATTGCTTCCGCCACGTGGAGGACCTGCGCCAGGTGATGGTCGAAAACGGAGACGCCGACAAGCAGGTAGCAGTGCTGGAGTTCGGCTGGACCACCGACCCCATACATCCGGCGTACGCCTGGCATGCCGTGACGGAGGAGCAGCAGGCCGATTACCTGGTGCAGGCCTACCAGTACGCCAAAGAGCACTGGTCTCCATGGATCGGGCTGATGAGCTTGATCTACATCGCCGACCCCGATTGGACGGAGGAGGATGAGCAATACTGGTGGTCTATCACCTATCCCAGCTATCCTAAGAAAAAGGTACACCTGGCGTATGAGAAGTTGAAGGCCATGCCCAAGTAGCGATTTGCGCGTTTCAAAATTGGATGGTATAATAGCCACGTAACGGGCGAGTAGCTCAGTTGGTCAGAGCGCACGGTTCACATCCGTGAGGTCGGGGGTTCAAGTCCCTTCTCGCCCACTCTTGTACTGAGCTCTGTCGAAGTGCTTGTTAGCTAGCCGCGGCTGCACCGAGGGTGTCCCCATCGTCGAAGCGTTCCCGCGGCTTTTTCTGTTGAACGGCAAGTGAGGCCCTGGCCCATGGATCCGCTGCCATCGCTGCTCAACTTAATAGACTACCAAGTGGAATCGACCTTGTGGGTGGTTTTCTCCATCGGACTTTATGCTCTGGGAGTTGACATCGCCTGGCACTACCGCCGGCCGAGGTCCGGTCGACTAGGACGCTGGGCTGAGGCGATCAAGGGCTGGCCCTATCGCTACTGGCTCCTGGAAGCCATCAGATTTCTGTACTACATCGGCATCCCTTACGCTGCTTTGCTGCGCGGAGTTGCCCTGCCTCGGCTGATGGGCTTGACGCACCTCGATTGGGTCAAGGGGATTGGCCTGGGGGCGGCGCTGGGCGGGGGCGCCTTCTTGCTTTTGGCCTTGATCTGGTGGTGGTACGCTCGCGCTGTCGCTGCCCTGCCCCTCTCGGCAAGGCAGCGGCCAGGGGCAAGCTTGGGGGATGATTCTACCAATGGGTGGATCCTCTTGCGGGAGGCCATCTACCTGGAAACTCACTGGGCCTTCTACCGCAGCGCCGCCATCCTGCTCCTCGACGATTATTACGCAGGCATTTTCCTGGGCTTCCTGCTCGTCACCCTGGAATGGTCAATTAACCCAGCCTGGCGTACGGATTTGAGCGTGCCGTGGCGGTCGGCGGACGTCCTCATGAGATGGAGCATGGCCTTCGCCACAGGCATCATCTTCCTCTTCATCCGCAACCTCTGGCTGCTCGTGCCCATCCACTGGGGCGTCGAAATGGCTTGCCATCGCTTGCTGGCCAGTTTTTCCCAGAGGAACAACGGACAGCAGGATTTATCGGACTGACAGGATTTACAGGTCGGTTGCGCGTTTGCCAGGGCCACGTGGCATGCTCCTTATCCATAAATCCTGCGCATCGGCGTTCTAAACCTATCAAACAACGCGGGGCAAGCAGTTTTGTATTCTGCTTGCCCCGTATGCTATCCGCGAATTCTGTGCGTCGTGTTCTTGCTACCCGATCACAAAGGATAGAACGATCAGCGCAGCCAACATTGCCCCGGCCAAGATAGCGATCCGTTTCAGGTCGACATACACGTAGCGATATTCCTCGGCCAGCTTTGCCGTCTTCTCTTCGGCTAGCTTCGCTGCTTTCTCTTCCGCCAGTGCCGCCGTTTCCTTTGCCACAGTTGGGCTTGGCGCCGGTGCTGGCTGCCTCGATCTGCCTGCCGGGATGCTTCTCTTCTTCTTCGAACGTTTCTTGGCGCGACGCGATTTCTTAGCCATGTTTTTACCTCCAATTCATCTGGGTTTCTATCTTCACTTCTATTATACTACGCTTTGGCCTGAACAACAAATTTCATAGCACGTCAAAGCGGGGGGATGAGGGTAACTGTCAACGGATTCCGGGAACGAATTGAACGGATTGGAGCTCCGCACGTGACATCTTCCGTTCAATCCATTTAAAAAATCCGTTGACAGCAATTCGCGCTTTCTATCCCCCTACTCTGGGGTGCTAAGACAAATTCCAACTGTCAACTGGAAGGGCGCACTTTTCGCCAGATTATCTTCCCGACCAACCTCGCCTCTTCCACCCGCAGGAGGGCGATCATCCCCAGGTATGTAACCAACCCCACACCGCCTGCCCCGCCGACGATGACCAGCTTGCCCACCAGGGTGCTGGCATCGAGCACTCCTTGTAGTCCACTGAGGGCGAGGTAGGTTACCCCTCCCATCACCAGCGAGGCGGAGAGGGCTTTGAAAGCGAGAGCCACGATCCCATGTCCACCTAAGCCCCCCATGCGTCGCTGGAAAAGTACGAGCATGGTCAGGGCGTGAACGGTGAGTTGAGCGGAGTTGGCCAGGATCAGCCCGATCATGCCCAGCGGGCGGATCAGAGACAGAGCTACTATTAAGTAGACCACAACCCCCAGCACTCCCACCAGGGCCGGAGTCAAAGTGTCCTTTCGGGCGTAGAAAGCAAAGATCAGAGGCAGATCAATGGCGGCGAAGGTCAGGCCCAGCAGGTAGTAGCGGAGGGCCATGGCTGTTTGAGCAGTGTCATAGGCGTCGAAGTTGCCATGCTGATAGATGAGAGCCACGATGGGTGTGGCCAGGATGAAGAGTCCGATAGTGGCTGGGGTGATGGCCATCAGCACCATCTTGAGGCCCAGGGCAAGGGTGTGTTGGAAGTTGGAGGTTGGAGATTGGAGGTTGGAGGTTGGAGGTTGGAGGTCGGAGCTTTGAGCTTTGAACTTTGAACTTTGAGCTTCGGACGAGCCATATTGCGACAGAGTCGGCAGGATGGCCAGGGAGATGGCCGCCGACACCAGGCCTATGGGAAGCTGAATCAGCCGGGTGGCATAATCCATCCAAGCGATGCTCTCCCCGCCGGTGCGCGAAGCCAGGTTGCGGTCAATGGCGATACCTATCTGGCTGATAACCAGGCCCAATACTATGGGCAGGTAGAGGCCGGCGATACGGCGCAAAGCCGGGTGGGAGAGGTTGAGGGAAAAGGCGAACCTGACGTCGCGCAAATCTGGCAATTGGATGGCCAGTTGCAGCATCGCTCCCAGCAGAATGCCCAGCGCCAGGCTGTAGATGTTGACTCTATCGGCCAACAGCAAGGCACAAGTGATGATGCCAGCGTTATAGATGGCGGCGCCGAAAGCCGGGTAAGTGAAGCGCTTCAGGGTGTAGAGCAGGCCGGTGACCATGCCAGAGAGCCCGAAGAAGAGCACCGCTGGCAGAATAATGCGAATCATCCTGGTAGTCACTGCCTGCAACTGGGCGTCGAAGCCACTACCCAAGAGCCAGGCCACCTGAGGGGCGAAAAGCTCCAGGAGGATAACGATAAGCCCGAGGATGACAACGGCCAAGCTGACGACGACGCTGAAGATGTGCCAAAGCTCCTGTCGTTTCTGTGGCGAGGCATAGTCACTGAAGACCGGCACCAGGGCGGCGCTGAGCAGGCCCCCGATGAGGAGGTCGTAGATCATGGTGGGCACTTGGGCAGCCACTACGAAAGCGCTGACATGAGGGCTGCCCCCGAAGAGGCCAGCTATGACGGTCTGCCGCACCAGGCCCAACACTCGGCTGGCCACGTTGCCCAGAGAAAGGATGCCGGCTGCCTTGGCGATGCCCTCGGTGGCTGGGGGAACCTCTACTGTCTGGCTCAATGTCGTCATTCGTCTCCCCCGTAACGAGTCAGGATGGTCTCGATGATGTCCGTCGTCGAGCGGCTGGGCACCTGGGGCAGTATCTCCGCCCGGATGCCACATTCGGCGATGACTTTTGCCTCAGGCAGGTCTTCAATAGCCCAGTCCCCGCCCTTGACGTAGACCTCAGGCCTCAGCGCAGCCAACAGCCTCTCCGCCGTCCTCTCCTCGAAGATGATCACGTAGTCCACACACTGCAGGGCCGCCAACAGTTGCGCCCGCTCCTCCTGGGGCACGATGGGGCGCTTCTGGCCCTTGAGGAGCCGCGTCGAAGCGTCGCTGTTCAGTCCCACGATCAGCACATCGCCCAGCGCCTTCGCCCTCTGCAAGCAGTCAACGTGGCCCACGTGCAAGATGTCGAAGTGGCCGTTGGTGAGGACGATGGTTTTGCCCTGGGCCCTCAACTTCTCCCGTATGGTAACCGCTTCTTGGAGGAAAACCACTTCACCCAATGCTTTCTCCCTTCACCAATTCTCGATGGCCCAGCCCAACTCCTCCGGGGTGGCGGTGGCGTTGCCTAGCTTGCGCACCACCAAGCCGGCGGCGTAGTTAGCCAGGTGTGCCGCCGGCAGGAGGTCGAGGCCAGCGGCCAGGGCCAGGGTGGCCACGGCGATGACGGTGTCCCCCGCTCCGGTGACGTCGAAGACCTCGCTGACGTTGGCGGCGGGGATGTGGGCGTAGGGCTCATCGCGGCCCAAAAGGGACATGCCCTCAGGTCCGCGAGTGATGAGGATAGCCTGGATTTCGAGATCGGCCAGCAGTTGCTGTTGAGCCTCTCGAAAATCGCCTTCGCTGGAGAGGCTTCGCCCCAGCACCGCCTCCGCCTCGCGCTGGTTGCACTTCACCAGGTCGAAGCCGGCGAACTTGTGGAGATTCCCCTGGGAGTCCACGGCAGCAAGTTTCTTGTGCTGGCGGGCTAATTTCAGCGAGGCCGCGACGATCGCTTCGCTGGCCACGCCCGTCCGGTAGTCGGAGATCAGCACGGCGTCAACCTGGGGGACGAGGGCTTCAAGGTGGGCCACGATAGCTTTCTCCACCTCCCCGGCCACGGGGCAACGGTCCAGGTGGTCAATGCGGGCCAACTGCTGGGGAAAGCGCAGGCTTCCCTGGGCGACGATGCGGGTCTTGGTGGTGGTGGGGCGGGAGGGGTCGGTCACCACCGCTGCTGTATCAATGCCTGCTTCCTTGAGCTTAGCCAGCAGCGTCCGCCCCGCCTCGTCGTCTCCGATGACGCCCACCTGATAGGCCATCCCGCCCAGGGCGACGATATTATTGGAAGGATTGGCCGCCCCGCCGGGCAGGTAGCGTTTTCCCGCGAACTCCAGTACCGGGATGGGCGCCTCCCGCGATAGTCGGGTTGCTCGCCCGGAGATGTATTCGTCGAGGAAGATGTCGCCGACGACTAGCACGCTCCTACTCGCTAATTTAGGCAGTGATTGCAAAAGCTTAGCTTTGCTTGTCATGACCCAAACCTTTGTCAAAGTCCGCGCGTATCATAACAAAAAGCGCCAGTGGCCAAACGGACGGCGTCTCTCTCCCTGGCGTTTAAAGCTGTCATCTCATCGGGCCAAAGTCACTCATAAGTGTGGAACCACTTTCAGGATCTCTATCTCTTGCTCTTCTTTGAAGACCTCGTAGATGATTCGCATGGAATGGATGCCCCGATATTCGAATAGTCCTTCCAATTCTCCACGCAACTGTCGGATGTGAAGGGGATGCCGGTTGCGAAAGGGGTTATCGCATATCTTCTGCATCGCCTGATCAATCCGGCGCTGCATCTTGGGGCTCAGGGATTTTATGTAGCGCTCCGCTTTGGGACGGACATGCCTTATGCGATATGGAGTTCTTGGCGTATCTCTTCCCATGACCGTCCCTTTTCTGTCTCAAAGGCTTCCCTTTCCTCCTTAATTGCTTGAACTAGATCGCTGTCAGCCAGGATCTCCGCCGTCGCTTCCCAATCTGCAAGAAGTTTGGCCAGGGGGCTGAAGTCACTTGACTCAGTGGCCACCAAACTAGCTCGCCATAGATCCAGGAGGAACTCTAATCTATGCCGCCCTTCTAGCGCTTGCCAGATCTCTTTCACCTTCTCTTCGGACAGCAGAGGATGAGATAGTCGAACCAGTTTGGCGTCTGCAGTGAGTTTTTCAAAAGTCACGGTCAAAGCCAGCCCCCCTCTCTACGAGCTCATTATATCCCTCGCTTTGGATTATATCACGTTTCGACCTGACAAGCAAATTGTGGTCCCCAATCCGCAATCCGCAATCCGAAACGCCGCCTGCTTTTCGCCGATACACTACCAGGCGGCGTTCCCCGCTGCCCGAATAGAACAGCACACTTTCAAACTTTTGCCAAACGCTCCCGCATCACCAGCCACACAAACTTCGGCAGGGCCAGCATCCTGCGCCACCTCCACGGTTCGCGCCAGAGCCGGTGCAACCACTCCAGGCCCAATCTCTGCAGCCAGCGGGGAGCCCGTTTTGCCCGGCCAGAAATGAAATCGAAAGCGCCACCCACGCCCATGGCTACTGGCACTCCCAGTCTCTCCAGGTTGCGGGCGATCCACTTGTCCTGTTGGGGTGCTCCGTAGGCCACGAAGAGGATGTCCGGCTTCGCCCTCTGAATCAGGCCAACGATCTCATCCTCCTCCTCCAGGACTGGCGAACCGGCGTGGGTGCCGGCGATCCTCAAGCCGGGGTATGTCTGGCAGAGTCGGGCAGCAGTCGCTACCGCCACACCGGGGGCAGCGCCCAATAGAAACAGGCTGTAGCCCTTTTGGGCAGCTAAAGCTGCGATGCGCTGCACCGTGTCCGTTCCCGCCACCCGCTCCTGGAGAGGATGGCCGAGGAAACGCGCCGCCCAGAGGAGGCCGACCCCGTCAGGCAGGGCCAGGGAAGAAGCGTTGAGAACGCTGCGAAAATCATCGTCGGACTGAGCGGCCACGATGAACTCAGGGTTGACGGTCACCACCTGGTGGGAGCTATCGCTGACGACAAAGTCTTCAATAAGGGAGAGGGCTTGGTCGTAGTTGACGTTATCTGTCCGCACGCCGAGGATGGTGGAGGTTGGAGGTTGGAGGTTGGAAATTGGAAGTTGGAGGTTGGAGGTTGGAGGTTGGAAGTTGGAGGTTGGAAGTTGGAGGTTGGAAGTTGGAGGTTGGAAGTTGGAGGTTGGAAGTTGGAGGTTGGAAGTTGGAGGTTGGAAG
>SDBU01010889.1_pt1 | contig 10036 bp, 11 predicted proteins | sample 2277071 | NCBI WGS metagenome assembly SDBU01 (sample SAMN10397929, study PRJNA504765) | marine sediment metagenome | isolation source: marine sediment core GS08_GC12, 126 cmbsf | place: Arctic Ocean: Gakkel Ridge, Loki's castle | collected 2008 | reverse complement strand
ATTTAAAAAAACCGCCAATTCTTTTTATTCCGGCAATAGATCCCCAGTATATATATCAAGCCGCCTATAGAAATAAAATACCCCTGGACTACCCGGAAGTGGAAGAACAGCTTTTCAAACCCTTATCAAGGATAATCAGGAATATCATCCCCCTGGGCCTCTTTAAAGAAACCCTCCGGGATAAATCCTCATTTAAGGACAAAAACATATTCCACAGGCTAAAAGAAAAGCTCCTTAACCTGAAAAAATAATAAAAATAAAGACTAATACCCTTTTTTATGGGTATATAAACGTACCAACCACCCATTTTCGTCCCTTATACGCCCTCCCAGAGCCCTATTTTTAGCTATTTCCCCCCATTCAAGCACTAATATGCGCAAAACCCGGGGATTTCCCTCAATAATTGCTAAAACCAAACTAATATTATAATATTTTTACAATGATCAGGTTTAGATGTGGAAGAATTATCTAACCTGTGCCCAGGCAGAAGCCGATACTCGTGTAAAGCCTTTCGGCCATTGGAAAAGTCTTCCGGAAGAAGAAAATGAATCATGAAAACAGTAAAAGTAAAAATTGAACCTGGTAAAGAGTTCGAAATTAAAGTCGAAGATAAAGATTTAAATACACAGATCAAAGCACTCCGGGTGTTTGAAAAAAGGTAGAATAAAAGAAGCTGAAAATACAAACATTGACATGGTAAAATTAACCTATGGTAAAAAGGGGAAATCCTGGCTTCCAAGATATAAAAGAATAATAAAATGATGAAAGAAGTAGACTTAACCTTTAAGGATTTCCTAGAAAAATTCAATGAATTTGGTAAAAGCGAATGGATTACTGCATATCGTCAAGATTATGATAAAGAAGAAGAGGACGCTGGCTTTTACTGTGCATTGATCCAAAAAGACAATATTAAGAAAAGTCTTTCAGATCCATCTTGGGATTTATCTATTGGTAGTGGCCTTCCTGGTTTTATCTTTACTTGTAAAAATGGTACGGAGACGGAGAAATACTTAAGATTTCCAATGGAAACCTCTGAACCCTTGCTTGTAAAACGAAGTTTTGATGGAATGAAAAATAGTTACTGGGAAGTATCAGAAGAATTCAGATATTATTATAATTTATATGAAGACCGGCGCAATAATAAATTTATCCTTATTGATGATAATGGTGATGATGAAGATGTGATTTTGATGTCGGAAAATGAAATTAAAATCAAGATAAGGCTCTTGAAGGAGTTTCTTGCTGTTAAAAAAATGATCCTAGCTTTATTTTTTAGCTTGGATCGATATTCAGAAAAAACTATTGAAGAATTAGGGATAAAGGAGTATCACAAACAAAAAAAAGGGAAAGATTTTATATACTCAATTGGTGCACGCAATTGGTTTTTTTCTAGTGAAGACACAAGAAAATCACATGGTTTTTTAATGGGAAAAAAGCTGATTTTTGGGTTACCCAATTATAAACCAAAAATTTCTGACTTCAGTGAAAAAGAGTATATTAAATTTGTTATTGGGATTGATGGTGAAGGTAAAGAAATTAGTTATACATGTAATGAAAAAGAATTGTCTAACTACTTTGGAAAAAACAAAGGAAAACCTCATTTTTTAACCCCTGTGTTGTTTAAAAAAGAAGTGTTGTCGAAGTATTATTCGCAACCAGAAAAATATTCCATTGAAGATGGCTATTTACGTTGTGGTGGCATGTGGGGTCTAAGAATGGATAATAATCAATCAGATTTTGTTATGGTTTATCTTGGTGATCTTGGACACTTATCACATAAAGAACAACAATATTGGAAGACCTTTAATCTCTCTACCGAAGGTAAAATTAGCCATGTAGCCTGGTCAAGAGGATTCGAAGCGCAATTTACAGACCCGGAAAAAAGTGATCTGGTCTTTAAGCAGAAATTTCCTCATTTCCAAAAACTATGGGAAAAGAAATTCGGATGGACCCTTTTCAAACCTTTAAACAAAGAAGACAAGCACCACTTTAAAACTCTACGTATTCCATTAACGGAAGAGCAGAAAGAATTTGATGAACAGATATTATCTTTAACAAAGATATTTATTGATTCTCTTAACGAAAAAGAATTGGGAAGAGGGCTAGACACTAAAATCGATGGAGGATTAAATAAATTGGAATCATTTTTAAACACATATAATTTTAAATTTAATGGAATGCTTAAATTTTTAAGAGATTTGCAGTCACTAAGATCTTCAGGTGTTGCTCATCGCAAAGGTAGCAAATACGAGAAGCTGAAAAAAAAATTTTCTATTGAGGATAGAGCTTTCTCTAAGGTTTTTAATGATATATTAATATTGTGCATTAAAGTATTGGCTACATTAGAAAATACAGTAATATCTACCAATGAAAAAAAGAATTAAAACTAGACTTCCGCGTTATAAAAGATCCAAACCGCCCCCGCCCATGCGTCTTACCTACAGGGACAAGCGATTAATTGAATGGGTTTACCTATTTCGTTTTTTAACCAGAGACCAGATCTGGCTTTTATATTTTGAAAACGCCTCTAAAACAGCCAAACCTTTAATCACTTATAATATAGAACAGTTCCAAACTGAGTCTTAATCTTGCATAAATCACAAAAAGCAGAATTTTTCCTTACATATGTTTTACTTTTTTGCTATATTTAAAATTACCTTAGATCACGAATACTCAGGCACCTTTCCGGAGTAACTAAAATTTATAAACGAAAGAATATAATCAGTAGGTTAGGTCTGTGAAAAACCCCTGTGAAAAGTTCTAAGGAAACACCCCAAGGTGTTTAGTAACCTAAAGCTTTAAGCCATGGTAAAAAATAACTTGGGGTTTATTTTTTTCTAAAATTAACGCCAAAAAATCTTATGCCTGGCAAATATGACAATTACGACTACTTCAAAGGCTATGGTCAAGTTAAGTGTTCAGGCAGTGAGGATATTATAATTGACCTTAGCTAAAAATAGAAAGGCGTCTGGTAAAATTTATCGGCCGGCTAATATAAAGTTGGTATTTGGTTGTAAATTTATCATAGTTAATTTAATATATAGGGTTAATAGTTTCTAAAAATATTTATTAAGGAGAAGAATACTGGCAGATAGACCAATACCAGCATTAATTTTTAAAAGTTTTAGGCCTGAAGATGCAGATATAAATGATTTTCTTGAAAAGATTATTGGGCAATCTGGATTTAAGCCTATTATAATTGATGATATAACCGCTAATAAAACTGTTAATGAAAAAATCGTATCTTCTTTAAAAAAACATGATGTTGTTTTTATAATACTTACAAAAAGAATCATTTCAGAAAACGGGGTGGGTGGTTACCCCCCCTACTGGCCTATTATAGAAGCACATATTAGCGAAACAATGGGGAAGGTTATTGGACTTTTTATTGAAGATGGGGTCTTGGGAATAGAGAATCTTTCAAGTGTTCTTAAAGGTATTGAGCCTTTTATATTTTCTAAAGATTCAACCCTACTGATTCAGCGTAAGAAAATTGAGACTTATATAAAATCAGTATTAGAAGTTTACAAAACTCAAGATCTTTCAAATAAGAAAAAATACCCAGACCAGGATTATATTTACGAAAAGGTTACAAAATATGTTTATATCCGTAAGAATGGCCATGGTATGATTTCCTGTGCTTTTAGTATAAATGCCCAGAGTTCCACAGTGCCCAAATTGGAGCATGCTTTTTCTTTGGGAACATCCGCCCTTAAAGGTACAAATTTCCCTCCTACCACTAAACTTAAAGAACCTTCTGCTTTCTATAATCGCCATCAAAAACCGTCTTTCTTTTTTAAAAAGATGATGCCCGGTGGGTTAAACAGAAAATGGGACTACCGTTTTATAAGAAAAAAACCTCCCTCTGGCGAAACACGCGGTTCATACAAAGCTTTTGAAATAGATGTTGCTCCCCATATTACTGTAGAGGAAGATCCTGTCCAATATGCTTGGGGTTACAGCAACCCAGATTTATTTCCTTTTTGTAAATCTCAGGTTAGAAACATGCGCGCCTCTGGAAAATTTATTACTTCAGAAACAACTATGCTACGTTTATCTAAAAAATTCGTATATCGCTTATTTTTTGAGAACGGATATCCTGTAAATAAACCCTTCGTCGAATATCAAACTAATCCTTATGACTCCATGAAATATAAAGACCTGGAATGTAATGTTGGTGTTTTTTATAACAAATACGAATTTATTTTAGATGAAAAAGATGGGGATATTCTAAAAGGTTCTAAAATAATTATTAATTGGAATATTTTATGATTTTTGTTATACTGCTCTTTTGTTTTTTTATTATTTTAGTGTAATATTATTTTTATATTGGTTAACAATAATTTTTAACCTAGGACTAAGAGGCTCTTTTTATGGCACTTCTTGACGGTACTTGGACTTAATCAATTTCACTCAATAGTTAAAACTGCTCTTCTTTTAATTAGAAAAGGGGAAGTTATTTTTTACCCTAATATTTTGCTATATACTACACTTTTCCCTTGACCCCATCTCAACTATGCTATACACTACATATAATAAGACTTATATGTAGTATTAGCTAAATTTGGTTAAAATTCGCTAAAAATATAAAATAACCAATATGAAGACCAATAATTCAACAAAATTAACTAATCCGGCAAATAATAATAAGACAACCCACCCCCGAAAAAACAAACTCCCAATAGTCTTAGAACCGGAAGACGTCCAAATCCTTCTAAAACAACCCAACAAGCGTTACCCCACCGGTTTAAGAAATAAAGCAATAATTTCTCTCATGCTCCACTGCGGACTAAGGCTTTCAGAAATTACAGATCTAAAACCCGGAAACATAAACCTCACCAAAGGCAAGCTCAGAGTAGAAAGCGGAAAAGGAAACAAGGACCGGGATCTCGCCATTCCTGACTACCTGATAGATCTGCTTGATTCCTGGCGCAAGATAAAACCCAAGAGCAGCTTCTTTTTCCCAACCCTCCAGGGCAACAAACTTTCACCCAGATACATTCAACAAATGGTAAAAAGATATTCAGAGAAAGCCGGCATTACCAAAAACATCTCACCCCACACCCTGAGGCACACATACGCCACACAATACTATAAACAGACAAAAGACATAGAGACCCTCCGCCGGATCCTGGGCCACACCGATATAAGCACCACTACAATCTACATCACCCTGGCAAACATCGATGTCGAAACCGGCATGAAATCCTTTAAAGGATTTTTTTAATTTTTGTCTATATTGAAAGGTTTACCATCTACCAACCAGATAGGTTTCAATTCATCTAGGTTGCCGGCAAAATAATTTATACTGCCGTCTTTCTCAAACTGCAAGTTTATTGCCTCTACCTTCTCTGGTTCTCGTGTGAACTTTGCAACACTTCCATTTGAAAAATGAACCTTAAACCCATAAGCTTCTGTTTCGTTTTTTAATATCTCAAAAACTTCATAATTTGGCCATTTATGATAAGCTTTGATATTTTTACAAGTTGCTTTTATCAATAAATGAGCATGAAAAAAAGCTTCATAAAAAGCAAAGCAATTGACAATTAAAGCATCCACTTTCTCAATGGGTATTTTTGTCGCTATTCCATTATGAGAATGTCTATATTCTTTAGTAGTCAAACAATAATCAGAATGGTAAAAGCTGTTGCGCACGCCATCATGAAAAAACTCATCTATATATTTAATTAGGCTCTTTTCTTCAACTGCTTCTGCAAGGTTCTTTACCTTTTTAATTTTTGTCTTTGTAGATGGTGGAATAAAGAATAGGGTCTTTTTAATTTTTCTTCCTAATCCCATAAAAGGATCGATCGTATATGGTTCATTATTTATAATGCGCAATGTGTTTGCTAAAAACTGCCAGGGCAAACTCATCTCAACAGCATGGCAATACATCAGCAATCCAATTCGGTATGTCCGTTTACCTTTTGGGTTTGTTTGAGTTTCTTCTGCCAATAGTTTATTAAAGTCTTTAAAAAAATCATAAATTTCATAAGTTGGGTCCCAGTGCCCATAATGCATTCCTGTGACCTGTAAAACATTATATAAAAATTGTACCGGTTGCTCTTTTAGGGCCAGTTTGAAAAGGCCTTTTAAATATTTATAATATTTTTCATAAGCTTCTTTTTTTCTGTCCACCACCTTTAAATTTAAAACTTCCCTTAAGAGTTCGGTTTTATTGAAACGCCTATCCTTTCTTTTGCCAACCCTAGTAGATTTTATTTTTCCGCTCTTTTCCCATCGCCAAATTGTATTACGGTGAACCCCCAATAATTTTGCTGCTTCTTGGATTGTTATTATTTCACCAATTCTTTTATATTCGATTTCATTAAATTTTGTCATTTTATACCTTTATTAGTTATCCAAACCATACCATTTGATTATGCTAAATATAACTATATAGTAAGTTTATTATAATTTCTTTTTCAAAACAAAAACTTAGACTAGCCCACTTAAATTTAATTGACCTTTTCATTATTACTCATGTTATAATTATTTTAATTTTAAAATGTTATGGTTGGTATGAACAGTCACCTTGAACCAGTGTTTAAAATTTTACTTCCTTCATTAGAAGATGCCGGACTCGACTATTGGGTCTACGGTGGTGTTGGTATCGCCGTAGTTGCAGGTAAATTTATTAGAAATAATAGAGATGTTGATATTTTTGTAAAAGAAAAAGATTACGGGCAAGCAATGATTATTTTGGACGGTGTTTGTAATAATCAGGATAATTTCTGTGCAATCCCCCGCAACACCTTAAATAAAGGGAATTATTTAAGACCAAAATTAGATATAAAAATAAACAAAAAAGAAATATTTTCAATGGTTCCGATATTTTTAAAAAGCGCTACTGCAACTCTTGTATTTGGAAACGGACCACAAGCTTTTTCGCTTGATATATTAAAAATAGTTAAAAGAAGTTTGTCTGGGTACACATTTTTTACCCCTACTGACCAATCAATAAAAGAAATATTTATAAAATCTTTAGATTCAAAAAGAAACAATAAGAAGGTTTTAAAAGATGCTTTTGCAATTCTTACCTGTTCTGAGGTAGAAAGACTAATTTAAAATTTTCTTTTTTCCATTTTTTATATCTTCAAATAGATCTTACTAATATCCACCTACATCACCCTGGCAAACATCGACGTCGAAACCGGCATGAAATCCTTTAAGGGGTTTATATAAATTCTTATTTGCGCCCGGACTGAAGCCGACACTGGCAAAAAACCTTACGGGCAATGGAAAAGCCTTCCTGATAATTCGCAAGATAAGTTATAATAAGTTTAAGAAATTTTTATTTATAAATTATGAAAATAGGAAGAAATGATCCATGCCCTTGTGGAAGCGGCATAAAATTTAAAAGGTGTTGTTTGCCTAAAATAAACCAAGTATCAAATCCCTTAATTAAACAAATTAACCCAACCCCAGAACTTAAATATTTGAGAAAAATCAGCTTGGAGGAAAACAAGAAAAGAAGAATAAAATTTCTTGAACCAGTCGGTATTTATATAGATTTTGTAAAACCTCTAATTTTTAAAGGTAAAAAAATCTGGGCACTAAGAAGCCGACTTTACCCAAATAGACCCCCGGACGAAACATTTCATGAATTTATAATTTCCATATTACGTCAAACCCTTGGTGAAGATTGGGAGTTAAGGCAGGCAGCATTACCAATAGAAGAACAGCATTTTATTTACAAATGTCATGTTAAATATGTTGATTGGCGAAATAAAAATCAGATTAATAAAAACAGAAGTGGTAATGTTTGGAATGCAGTACCCGATGGGTGGACACAGGCACTTCTATCTCTATCTTTTGATGTAAGTAGTTTGGTTCATACAGAACACATACCAGAAATAATCCTTGGTAGGCTCAAAAATAAAGACCAGTATCAAGGAGTTCGCTATGAGTTAGCTATAGCTGCAATTTTTGGCAGACTTGGTTATAAAATTAACTTTTTAGATGAGCAAAATTTAACAACTGTTCACCCTGAATTCATAGCAGAGGATAGAAGCACAGGAGAAAAAATAGCTGTAGAAGTAAAAAGTAAAATTAGGGAGGGGATATTACATACAAATGGTATTCCGCCAAAACCCGAAATACTTCTTTGGGGGAATATCCAAAGACTTTATAGACACGCCTTAAAAAAGAATCCAGGCAATATACCATTTATTATTTTTATCGATCTTAATTCACCTCAAACACCCGGTATTCCCATACAAGATAAACCATGGCTTAAAGACATAAAGAAAATGATTGATAAAGCTCCCTTGTTTGACAAAAATAATCCTGATCCTTGCGCCGCAATCGTATTTACCAACTATTCCTACCATTATCAAACTGAAAGTGAAGCTCTGCCGGGTGAGCACTTGTTAATTTGGCCAATTCATTCTAAATACCCAGTTAAGAACCCTGATTTTATTGAACATTTGGAAAAAGCATTATCTAATTATGGAATAATTCCAAACTTAGATATTGAAATTAACTTATTGTGATAAAATTAAATTATGAAAATAAAAGGCCAATTATTTTTTTGTGGTGGGCAGAGCCACCGAATGAATCTTCTTACCCCATCCAAAAAAATCAAACAAGAAGCAGTGACGAATAATTAATGTCCGGTTTATTATCTTTTATATGAAGCTATTGAAAAATATGTTCAGGGGCATGATAAGATAAAGCTGGCCTCTTGCTTGCCTATGTAGTGTCGAATCAAAGAAAAGCTATATTGATAAAAACAGTTGAGGTTTTGAATTAAAACTTTAATAAAAATCCCTTAAATAGAATAAAAAGAGAAAGTGCTGAAAATTTTAGCATAGGTTATAAAGAAGTAACGAATGAGACACGAGAAAGATATTTTAGCAATAATCATAGCCAAAATATTGGCAAGGGATTTGAACATGTTTAGCTTCTAATTTTTTGCTTTTATAGCATTACAAATTTATAATATGCCCATGGAACTTAAACTTACAATCCAAACCGACGAAAAGGGGTTTACAGGCAGAGAATGTCCTGTCTGTAAAAGATATTTTAAAATTAAATTTGGAACAGGGCTAGAGGGCTCTGTTCCCTGTCATTGCCCTTATTGCAATCACATTGCACCACATGATCAGTTCTGGACTGAAGAGCAAATCAATTATGCTAAATCTGTGGCATTAAATTATGCTTCAAATGAGATATTAAAGGTTTTGAAAAAATCTGAAGTCAAACCTAAACGTAATCAATTTATAAGCTTCGAGATAAAAGTTAAGGGTAAGCCAACCCCTATTGCCTATTATAGTGAAAGAGAGTTAGAACAAAATGGATATTGCAGGAATTGCACATTGGAATATGCAATTTATGGAAAATTTGGATATTGCCCAGATTGTGGGATTCATAATTCCCATGAAATTTTTATTACAAATATAGAACTGTTTATAAAATTACTTTCATTAAGTCTGAATTCTGAACCAGCAATATCTAAATTAGTAATTGAGGATGCTCTTGAAAATTCTATATCTACTTTTGATGGTTTTTGTCGAGAAACCCTTAAGATAAAAGACAGCTCCATTAATATTAGCTTCCAGAACGTTAACAACGCTCGAAAAATTTTAATACAAAAATATAACTTTGATATTGCACGAGAAATCAATAAAACAGATTGGGGGAAAACTCTCGTTGCATTTCAAAAACGGCATTTGCTAGCTCATAACTTAGGTAAAATTGATCAAGAATATATAAACAAAACAAATTCAGATCACAGCTTATTGGGTAAGCCAGTCATTATAAGTCGAGAAGAAGTAATAGAAACCACGGACTTTTTGAAAAAAATGGCTGAAGCTTTGTCTGTGTTTGTTTCATAATTTATCGCACATATTTTATATCTGAAAAAAATCGATACTTCTTGCTGTGTAGTCGCCGCATCCTGGGACACACCGATATAAGCACCACCACAATCTACATCACCCTGGCAAACATCGACGTCGAAACCGGCATGAAATCATTTAAAGGATTTTATAAAAGACGCATAAAATAGCAAAGAGCAGAAAACTAGGTGTAT
>SDBU01010888.1_pt1 | contig 10036 bp, 6 predicted proteins | sample 2277071 | NCBI WGS metagenome assembly SDBU01 (sample SAMN10397929, study PRJNA504765) | marine sediment metagenome | isolation source: marine sediment core GS08_GC12, 126 cmbsf | place: Arctic Ocean: Gakkel Ridge, Loki's castle | collected 2008 | reverse complement strand
TCACGCCTTTCACTTCCTGCTGACCAATACCGCCGGCACCAATGATGAATTATTGGAATCGTTCAATTTTGGTGTCACTTATATCAACCGTGAACGGCGGATCAATTGGGGCGTGGGTGCTTTCCATCTCTTCGACGAATACTACAATGATTATGACGTCTTTTATACCGAGCGCCGGGCGGGGTTGTTGTCGCTGGTGAGCTATCCTCTGTCGAAGTTCCGACGGCTCGACCTGGTATCTCTGGTGCAGTATTCCAAGCGCACCCGAACCATCCGTTCCCACGGCCGGGAAGTCTTCCTGCTGACGAACTATCTCAGTTGGGTATTCGATAACTCACTGTGGGAAATCACGGGGCCGATCGAAGGCCGGCGCTACAATATTACAATCGGTACTACTGTCCGGATGGACCAGCTCCGGAGCTTCAGTCGCCTGGCTATGGCCGACGTGCGGCACTACCTTCGATTGGGACGGCATTCCGCTCTGGCCAACCGATTGTTTGTCTACTCGTCGTCGGGAATCGAGCCACAAAGAATCTACTTTGGGGGCAGCTGGTCTTTCCGTGGCTACAGTCGGCGGGAATTCTACAATCGCAACATCCTGTTTGCATCCAACGAACTTCGGTTTCCGCTGTTGGACAACCTGGTGTTGGGTTTTCCTTTTGGGACGATGGCTTTTTCACAGATACGCGGAGCACTTTTCTTTGACGCCGGCGCCGGCTGGGACGACGTTCTCGACCGTTTCCGCGGCTCCTTCGGGGCCGGTTTCCGTGTTGCGCTGGGTTATCTGGTTATTCTGCGCTTCGATTTTTCCCGGACTACCAATTTCAAAACCATCAGTTCGCAGACCGATTTTGACTTCTTTTTCGGGTGGAATTTCTGATGTTGCGCCGTTCACATCTGATAATACTGTGGCTGATGGCGATAATTCCGGTATTACCGGTCTCCTGTGCCAGAAGCTACCGTTCCACCCCCGAGCGGCAACAACTCCCTTCACCCTGGCCGTATCACCACGGCGGACTTGCCTCTCAGGGATCTGTTCGAGAAAGCGGTTTCGAGGGCAAGCTGGATATCGTCTGGGAGACACGCTGTCGTGAAAAACCGGTCGGCCCGCTATCAATCTGGCAGGGTTGTCTGATTCTCCCCGGCTCCAAGAACAAGATACGCTTTTACGATACCGTTTCCGGGCGCCTGCTGGGTTCGCTGAAATCTCACGGGGTAGCCCATACCGGGCTGGTGATCCAGGACAGCCTGGCCTTTTTTGCCACCTCTCCGCGCCGGGCCTGGTTGCGCTGTGTCAACCTCCGATCGGGAAAACTGCTCTGGAAACGACGCATAAAGGACGCCGCCGCCGGGTCGATATTACTGGATAACAGGCTGATTGTAAGCTCGATGGACGGTCAGGTGCTGGCCTGTCGCCCCCGGGATGGCAGTGTCATCTGGACCTTCCGGGCTGATGGTGGTCTGGCGGCGCCGGTCAGTTATGCCGATGGTCGCATCTTCCAGCCGTCCGATGACGGCACGTTGTATGCAATCTCGCCGGCAGACGGCTCGGAACTCTACCGGGTGACCGGTAACGGTCCCGGGGTCAGTGCCGTGGCGGTGTCCGACCTGGTCTTTGCCGCCGACATGTCCGGTCACGTCTACGGGATTGAACCTCAAGACGGCCGGATAGTCTGGGACACCCGCCTGGATGGTCCCATCTGGACGACACCGGCCGTCAGCGACGACCGCCTCTTCGTCGGTCACAGTGGCGGCAAGCTGGTGGCGCTGGATGCCGTCGATGGACGAGTGTTATGGCGCTTTGACGCCGACGAGGTAATCAGAGCTTCGGCCATTGTGGTTGACGGTTACGTGATAGTGGGTACGATGGCGGGTAGCCTGTTTTCGCTGGATGCCGATGACGGCCGGGTAGTTGACCGACGTCAATTGGGCTCAGCGGTGGCCTGGCCCCCGGTCAGTGATGGCCAACGGGTGTTTGTAGCCACCCAGTCCGGTACAACCATATGCTTGGGACGGAAACATGACGACAGCAAACACGACGATCAGTGAAGCGGCCCTGGCCACAAGTCTCAACGAACTGGCTCACGCTTTCGCTCGTGAACTGGCGATGGCCTGCCGCAAGATGTCCGTCTACGGACCTCAACACCCGATGGGCGGCAAGGCCGTGGAGAAACCCTTCTTTGCCCTCGATGACATCTTTCGGTTTCGCAATCACGTCAACGTCAACCTGCACGGCGGCTTCCTGTACGTGCTCAATATCCGTCTGAAACCCAGCCTGTTTACCGAAGAGATTCAGCGTTACCTGCACATTCTCGAAACTGAAGCGGTGCTGATCGAGCGACGCGTCACCATGGCGGAACTGACCACCTTCATTGACCGGCTGGTCAAACGGGTCGACCTGTCGCGCCACGACAACCTGTTGAGCACATATCTGGAGAAAAACCACATCACTTCCATTGAGGTCAACTCTGAAAAGGCGTTTCGCCTCTTTGAGGTGCAGAAACAATACCGCGGCGACGTCCTCACTGATTTCAGCGTCAGGCACCTGGTTCTCACTCAACTGGGAGATAATCTTCAGACCATAGCGGATATCGGCTGTCACCGGCAGCAGGCGCTTGAGGAACGAGGCATTGACTTCCGGCAGGATATCATTGATTACCTGTTGCCGGAAAAAGTGATGGCCTTTCCACCGGCTGAGGTAATCAGGACAATGAAGGCGATGACCGACAAGTTGCGCGCCTTTCCCGATAACGACGAAGCAAGAACCGAACTGCTTCAAGCCTGTCGAACCCTCAGCAAGTTGATTGATTACCACCCGAAACGGGTTGCCATCACGGACGAATTGGACAGGCATCTCAGCGATAACCGGCTGGCTCCGGAAACTATTCGCGAACTGAGCACCGAAGCCGGCGCCATCAGAATAGCTTCCTGTGAAAAGATTGACAGTCTGTTGCAAAGCTTGTTCGATTCAACGAACTCGCCGTTGCCGACCGAAGAGTTTTGCCGGGCATTTCAAAGATTGCTAAAGACGGGTCAGCAGTCCAAGGCTACCGAAGTCATGCAAAGACTGCTGAAGTTGCTGACCAATCCCGATGGCGGTATCCGGCAGCGGGGGCTGCAGCTACTGTTGAGTTCCATCACCAGCCTTGATATGACGACGGACATCGACGTTTTCGAGGCGACTGCTTCACAGGTGATGACGGATGTTACTGCCGGGCAGGAGACCTATGAGTACTCCGAAGTTATCTGGCAGATGCTTCAAAAGACGTGCAACCAGCGCCGGTTTAAGCAGATGGCGCGGCTGGCCGACTCGGTGGCCCGGCGACGACGGTACGACGGCAACGTGGCCGTCTATGACTCCGTGGCCGTGAAAAAGGTGTTGGATAATCTCAATCAAGAGCAATCCATCCGGGGGTTGATCGATGAGATGATCCGATCCGACCACGAAACGGCATGCTGCCTTCGAAGGATACTGATTGCAATCGGCTCCGAGGAAGTGGCGGTGGCGCTGTCGCATATAATTTCGCACCCGCTCAGGCAGGTTCGACAGCATGCCCTGAGAGTACTGGGCGAATTGGGGAAAGCGTCGCAGGCGGTGTTTGCCCGCATCCTGGCCGACGAAAGCATGTTTGAAAGGGAAGACGGTCGCCACGAACTGGCCGACAACAAGTGGTACGTGGTCCGGAACTCCATCTTTGTGCTGGGAACACTGAAGGACACTGGGGGGGTACCGGCGCTGCGCCGACGCCTTAACGACAGCGACGTCAGAGTCAGGCGCGAAATAGTGACGGCGCTGGAAAAAATCGGCGGCGAAGATGCCTGCGACTTGCTGCTGCTGATGGCAGCCGATTCGGTCAGGGAGATTCGCGAGAGAGCAGTTGTCGCCGTTGGGCTTATCGGGACACCATCAATGGCTCCCCAACTGGCTGATCTGGCTCGACGCCGGCCTGCTGTAGCCGTCCGAGCTCTGAACTCGCTGGGGAAAATCGGCGGCGAGGAAGCTCGCTCTTTTCTCATCGAACTACTTAAGAACGATGACCAACTGATAGCAATGACATCCGGGCAGGCCTCAAAAGAAGAACTGCGGCTGGCGGTAATTGAATCTCTGGGAAAAATTGGCGATGCCGGATCAATTGAGGCGCTGAAAGGTTTCAAAAGCAGTCTCTCGGCTACTCAAAAATTATTTTTCAAGAACTCAGAGGTCAACAAAGCGCTCACCGAGATACTTTCGCGGCACTGAGCAGTCACCGCCCGCCGGTCTGGCAGACTCCTGCCAGAATTACATTAACACACCGCCAATATGTCAGTGTCGGTATGTCTATCTGGCATAACTCCTTCTGCATCTTAATAACAGAAAACACTATCTTGCTATATAATAGTGACTTAGCCACTTTGGCACACCATTTGATTACACTTAGGCCAGAATGCAGAAACGAAAAAGAAAACCCCAAGGAGGTAACAAAATGACTTACTTAGTGCCAACCAACAGGATCGCACGGGAAATCGACAGTATGTTCGACAGCTTCTTCAGCTTCCCGACCGTCAGAAGTCGCGTCAACCGTGAGTTCATGCCGCGGGTCAATATCAGGGAGACCGATGAGGATGTTTCCCTGTTGTTCGAGCTGCCCGGCCTGGAGAGAAAAGACATCAAGGTGATGGTCAGGGATGGTGTCATGACCGTATCCGGCGAGCGGAGCTTCAAGTCCGAACAAGAGAACAACGGTTACGTTCGGTCTGAGATCGTTGGAGGGTCTTTCTCTCGATCGTTCACTCTTCCCGACACGGTTGACTCCGAAAAGGTTTCGGCTGACTACAACAACGGCATGCTTGAAATCAAGCTGGCCAAGAAAGAAGAGATGAAGCCCAAAGAAATTGAAGTCAAAGTAGGCTAAACGGCTGCCCTGCCGGTGCAGACCGGTCTCGGCAAAACAAGAAAAAAGCCGGTCGGATCGATCGGCTTTTTTTAACGACGGCTATTATAAAAGGAGAAAAATAATGAGTAAGATAATCGGCATAGACCTGGGCACCACCAACAGCGTGGTGGCCGTCGTGGAAAACGGCGAACCGCAGGTGATAACCAATTCCGAGGGCGGGCGCACCACCGCCTCGGTGGTGGCCATTGACAAAAACGGCGAGCGTCTGGTAGGTACCGTGGCTCGACGCCAGGCGGTTTCCAATCCGCTCAACACGGTCTTTTCCATCAAGCGATTGATGGGGCGGACTTTCAGCGAGGTGAAGCAGGAAATCAAGAACTTCCCTTACAAAGTGACCGCCGACAATTCCGGCGAGCCGGTAATTGAGATGGCCGGTAAGCAGTACCATCCGCAGCAGATATCGGCCATGGTGCTGGCCAAAATGAAAAAGACCGCCGAAGAGTATCTCGGCCATTCCGTCAGGGAGGCGGTCATTACTGTTCCGGCCTATTTCAATGACCGTCAGCGCCAGGCAACCAAGGATGCCGGTAAGATCGCCGGACTGGAAGTCAAGCGCATCATCAATGAACCGACGGCGGCTGCATTGGCGTATGGACTGAACAAAAAGAAGGTCGGCAAGATCGCTGTCTATGACCTGGGCGGCGGCACCTTTGACATTTCGATTCTCGAACTGAACGACGACGTCTTCGAGGTCCTCTCGACCAACGGCGACACCCATCTTGGCGGCGATGACTTCGATAAACGTATCATCGACTGGATGGTCGACGAGTTCAAAAAGTCCGACGGCATCGACTTGTCGAAGGACCCGATGGCCATACAGCGACTGAAGGAAGCGGCCGAGAAGGCCAAGATGGAACTCAGTTCCACGTTGCAGACGACCATCAACCTGCCGTTCGTCACGGCCGACGGTTCCGGACCCAAGCATCTCAATCTGACGCTGACACGGGCCAAATTCGAGCAGTTGGTCGACGATCTTCTCCAGCGCTCGATGAAGCCGGTAGAGTTGGCATTCAAAGACGCTGACTTGAAGATCAACCAGATCGACGATGTCATTCTCGTCGGTGGTATGACCCGGATGCCGAAAGTGCGCGAACTGGTCAAGACGTTCTTCGGACGGGAGCCGAGCCACGCCGTCAATCCGGACGAGGTGGTCGCTATGGGTGCTGCCATCCAGGGCGGCGTGCTGTCCGGTGACGTCAACGACGTGCTGCTGCTGGACGTCACTCCCCTGTCATTGGGAATTGAGACCCTCGGTGGTGTAATCACGCGCCTTATTGAACGTAACACGACCATTCCGACCCAAAAGTCGCAAACATTTTCGACGGCTGCTGACAACCAGCCGCAGGTCGATATCCATGTGCTGCAGGGTGAGCGCGAGATGGCCATTGACAACAAAACCATCGGCCGCTTTATTCTTGACAGTATTCCGCCGGCCCCGCGGGGTCTGCCGCAGATTGAGGTGACGTTTGATATCGACGCCAACGGTATCCTGAACGTGTCGGCCAAAGACCTGGCCACCGACAAGTCGCAGAACATCCGCATCGAGGCTTCCTCCGGGTTGACGCCGCAGGAGATCGAGAAGATGGTCGACGATGCCAAAACTCACGAGGCCGACGACCGCGACAAGAAACGCCGGATCGAAGCCCGCAACCAGGCTGATGCCGCCGTCTTCCGGAGCGAGAAACAGCTTAAGGAGTTTGGTGACAAACTTGATGCCGACGGCAAGTCGAAGATCGAGGTTGCAATCGGCCGCGTCAAAGAGGCGCTCAAGGCTGACAACCCGGAGGAGATGACCTCTGACACCGAAGCGTTAAACCAGATTTGGCAGCAGGCTTCGGCTCAGATGTATCAGCAGGCCGGTGCCGGACAGGCTGGAGCTTCGTGTGCCGGTGGCAATGGCAGTGGCGATACCACTGGTACCGGCGACACCAGTGACGCGGTTGACGCCGAATTTGAGGAAGTGAAGTAACCGGCAAGCTACATACGCACTACGACGTGTGCCATGTGGGTGTTTGTACCTCACCTATCAGGTGGGTCTTGATTCGGGATGACGGCTTCCCTTTCGTGATTAACCCACCCGCTGGGTGGGGTACAAGTGGTGTCAGCCGACTCTGGCTGACACCGGTGGACGATAGTTGATTGTAGGGCAGGTCTCTTCTTAGAAACCTGCCAGCCACAAGTGGCTTATATTGTGGGCGGCAGATGTCCACATCTGCCCCTGCCATACAATGGGTGGCCCGTTCAAACTTGTTTGGACGGGAACTGGAAGTGAAGCGAACAACCTATGGGCAAAAACTACTACGACATACTCGGAGTCGGCGAGAACGCCGCACCCGAAGAGATCAAAAAGGCCTTTCGCACTCTGGCCAAGAAATACCACCCCGACCGCAATCAGGGCAATAAAACGGCCGAGGCGAAATTCAAGGAAATCTCCGAGGCGTACGACACCCTCTCCGACACCAAGAAGAAGTCGCAGTATGACACCATGCGCAAGTACGGCGCCTTCGCCGGTGCCGGGGCCGGACCGGGCGGTGGACCGGGAATGGGCGGCGCCAATTTCGATTTCTCCGATCTCTTCCGCCAGGGGGCCGGTGGCCGGGGCGGCTTCCAGACGTTCCGCTACAGCTCATCGGGGATAGACGGCCTTGAAGATATCCTGTCGTCGTTCTTCGGTGGCCGCGACCCGCTAGGCGGGACTGGTCCCTTTGGCGGACGAGGGCGACCACAGATGCAAAAAGGCGCCGACTTGACAACGACCCTGTCGGTGTCGTTTATGGAAGCGGTCAACGGCGCCAAAAGGACGCTGCGGATTCCGCAAACGGGCAAGACGTTGTCGGTGAAGATTCCGCGCGGTATCGACGATGGCGGCAGGATTCGTCTGGCCGGGCAGGGGATGCCGGGGACACCGGGTGGACAAGATGGTGACTTGATAATAACGGTGCAGGTTATGCCGGATCAAAACTTCGAGCGCAAGGGAAACGACATTTACACCAATGTCACGATTTCGTTCAAGCAGGCGATTCTCGGTTGCAAGGTGAACGTCAAGACACTCACCAAACAGGTAGCCCTGACCGTCCCTCCGGGCACGCAACCGGGCACGACGATGCGCCTCAAGGGCCAGGGCCTGGCCGTCGGCGAGTCCCCGGGCGACCTCTACTGCGAAATCAAAATTGAAATCCCCAAGACGCTGACAGAGGAGCAAAGGAAGATGCTGGAGGAGTGGGGGGAGGAAAGATGAGAGATACTACTATTCAGACTGACACTGAGAACCTTATCATGTTGTTAGGTGCTGGTTTTTCGATCCCTGCCGGAATGCCGTCCACAGAAACAATCACCGACTGCATTCTCACTGAGACTGAAATCTATAAGGCAGATGATTCATTCCGCCAAGGCAAGTCACCTATTCCGGGGCAATATGAACAGGCACTAACCATTCGCCAGTGCGTGACTTGGCTAAAGAGGCAAGTTGAAGATTACTATGGTGGAGCTAATCGAAGAAAGGCAAACTATGAAGACATCTACTACATGGCGAGTCAACTCTTTGATTCAATGTTGGGCAACTACGACAATCCTACATTGTTGCGCCTAGAAAGAGCTTTTTCAGCATTTGTGAAGCAAAACATTGGAGAGGATAGCGGTACTCCTCCCACAAAGCGTTATCCTGTTAATCTCGCATGGGAGGTTACTAAATACATCAGAGACCTGGTATGTAGCTTTCTCAACAACCCACCTAAAGACACTGAATACATAGACGGGTTGCTTGGGCAAATGTGTGACGCACGTCTTGAATTTGGAAGAAAACGGATGGACGTTTTTACTCTTAATCATGACACTGTTCTGGAACATTATTTTGAGCAAAAAGGAATTAAGTATTCAGATGGCTTCGAAAGAAACGCACATGAGTTTCGAAAATGGGATCCAACTTCATTTGAGAATAATCAAACAGATGTTGGTCTTTTCAAGCTTCATGGTTCAGTGAATTGGCAAAGTTGTTATCAATCATCACGGCTTGAGCCAGATTTGTACTGGGCAGATGCGATCTCAAGTACTTTACCCTTTACCGATCGAAATACCCAGGGAATGGATAGACAGAACTCTCATGGCCCATTAATGCTTTTGGGAACGTTTAACAAGATTTTAGACTATCAAAATGAAGTATTTACAGAACTCCACTATCAATTCTATCAGTCTCTCAAGTTTTCCAATCGTATGGTGATTTGCGGTTACGGTTTCGGTGATAAAGGCATCAATACTCGAATCATCGAATGGATCAAAGGGAATCCGTCCAGAAGACTTGTAATTGTTAACGGGAATTATGCTGAATTGCTACGGAACGCGAGACAAGCGATTAAGAGAGACCTTCCATTATGGAGAAAGCACGGTCGCGCAGGAATTCTGCAAAAATGCATTCAGTCTACTTCTTGGCAAGAAGTTAGGGAATGCTTTGAGAAGCTGCATTAGATAAACTTGAACTTGTACCCCACCTTTCAGGTGGGTCTTTATTCGAAATGGCGGCTTCCCCTTCGTGATCAACCCACCCGCTGGGTGGGGTACAACCGGAACCTGTTCAGGTTGTCCTCGTCATCAACCAATGTCATTCCTGCGAAAGCAGGAATCCAGAATGAATCGAAACTGGATTCCCGCCTGCGCGGGAATGACAAGAAGGATGCGGGGGAATGGTCCGGTGGCCCACCTTTTAGGTGGGTCCAAATAATGTGCGCGGTGGACGTCCTCGTCTGCCGCGTGGGTGGGCGCACGAGGACGTACGCCCACCACTTATTACAGACAATGAGACGGCACCTCTCGTGATGGTGGGCGCGACCGGTAGTAAAAGGGGCGAAGCCCCCAAGAGAGGCGAAGCTTCAAACTTATGCTTTACAAGCCCGTATTAACTATTACAAATTAACACAGAATCGTAGGTCAGGACCCTGGTGGTCCTGACGAATGACGGGATAGGCAGGTCTCGGAGAGACCTGCCCTACAAGAAAAAAAGATGGCAGGTTTCAAGGAGTGTATAGTATCATGAGATAGGTACCAGGTTATGTCAGGACATTGGTTACACATTTGGTGTATTTTGAACTCACGAGGAGGAGTCAGGATAT
>SDBU01010887.1_pt1 | contig 10037 bp, 10 predicted proteins | sample 2277071 | NCBI WGS metagenome assembly SDBU01 (sample SAMN10397929, study PRJNA504765) | marine sediment metagenome | isolation source: marine sediment core GS08_GC12, 126 cmbsf | place: Arctic Ocean: Gakkel Ridge, Loki's castle | collected 2008 | reverse complement strand
AATCTCTATCACCGTCCTTGCTACCGGTAGCAGGCTGGCCACCCCCCTGGCATGGCAGGATATTTCGGTGATCTGCCGGTTAGCAAAGGGGACATTAATCCGGCCATAACCGGTAGCCACCACGTAGGTTATGTCGTCAAAGTGTAAGCTAGCGTGGGCTAGGGCTTCCTCCATTACCCTGTTGGCTAACTTTCTATGCTCGGGACCAGAGGCGCCGATTACCGAGGCAACCACTGCCTCGTCCATTATCACCACCTTGGTCATTGTCGAGCCAATATCAACTCCGGCAAAATACTCGGTGATGAAACGTCTCCCCCATACTAATTATCCAGCCCGGCTCTTTACTGCTTCCAGGGTATCAATAAAGGCGTCTATCCTGGCTCTGGTATCAGCTTCATTATATGAGCTAATATCGACAATATCACTTTCCAGGATTAACGAGGGAATATCCCGGTATATCTTCTTCAGCTGATTCAACCGCCAGATTAACCCGGGATGCCAGCTGCGACAGGAAAATGCCTCGTGCATCACTACGCCATCTATCTTGTAGTCTTCAATATACTGAATCAGCCGCTCAACGTCAGGATGCGAACCGGGGCGCTTTCTGGCTTTATCATGCCAGTATGTCCAGTATTTAGTCCATCTCCAGGCCAAATGCTCAATAGGATCGCTAACCTCTGGCAAATCAAGAAGGTAAACAGGCTCTATCAGTCGATAGGTGGTCTCTGCCGGGAAAACAGCCCCCTTGCTGTTAAAGTAGTTGAAATCGGCTAGAGCAAACCATGACGGCAGTCCGCCACCCCAGAGCAGCCGATATTTCTCATCAGGGACGACGCCTTCCTTGTTAGCTATCTTGAGTTGTAGCTCATCACGCAAATCCTTGAAAAAATCATCAGCTTCCTGAGTACCCATCATAAACGTCAGTGGAACCATGGTGTTCATCGCATCCCCGGTGCCCATGGGGCATGGGACAGCCCGGCGCAGTTCATAGGCTTCGACGACCATATTCCAGGTTCTATCGGTCAGGTCAACAAGCTCACTCAGCCTATCCCAGTCCATCTTCCTGCCGGTTTGCTTCTCCAGAAACTGCACCAGCCCTCTAAGCTGCTCAGCAATATACCTTGCGTAGTAATCCTGAACCTCCCGGTAGTCATAGTCCGCCTCATACGGTATTACGGGAAGACCGACATCATAGACCGGGACATCCGGCATATAATGCTGGGCTGCCTGATACCACTTGTTGCGGGGGTCACAGAGTATCTGGCCACTGCCCAGCATCATGTCCGGTCTCGCCTGCCCCCCCCACGGGGAATCCGGGGGCATTTCCCCTAATTCCTCGCGCCAGGCATCAAAGCCCAGGCCGCACAGCGCATACGTGCAAAGGGAACGAGAAAAACCTTCGGCTTCAGCTCTCTCCAGGAACCGCTGAGCATCACGTTTGGCAGCACAGATACCGGCAAAGCTCTCAGTCCATACCGGCACAACATCCATGGCACGGACTATCTCATCATAGCAGCAATAGATAAAGGTATAAGCTGTCTTCTTGCCCTCTTCTTTGGCCCTTAGCGTCTCGCTAAAAGTTGTCTTGACCATCGGGCCTATCTTACTCGCCGCCTCAGTAGCTGTCTTTCTTTTCTTTCTCTCCTCTGGTTTCTGTTCCTCTGGCATTTATCTTCCTCCCCTTTACACATCCATATTGTCCATCATAAGCCAATCAATTCAAGAAATGCCTGGATTCGGGTCCTCAACCGGGCAATAGTTGACATTGAATACTCGTCCTCAAGATATAGTACCGGCGTGCCAGTTGACTGTATATAACTCTTCATCGCCGGTACCTCAAAGCCGAAGGGATCACAGTACTTGTAGATATAGAGGATAACGCCGTCGACCTTGAAGTCTTTAATGAAGCGGCCAATATGGCCAAACCTGTCCTCTAAATATTCAGGATATGTCCCTGTCTGCTCCCGGTAGGTCCGGGCACACTTTATCTTCCTCAAATAGCGCTCGGCGATACCATCAATCGGGTCAGGAGTTATATCTACGTCAGGCCAGTACTCCCTAGAACCAGGGCACAAATCATCAGCGACCACACAAGCACCGCTATCCTCAATCAAGCTGATAAATGCGGCATCATCCACCTCGGCACCAACCACCATGATTCGTGGTAGCCCGGCTTGAGTAGTGGCCCCTCTCTGCCGAACTTCAGCGATAACGCTATCCACCAGACCGGTCGCTTCCTCCACGGGGAGGCTCATGTTAGCCACCAGTACCCTGGTCAGCTCCGTACCTGAGATTAGAGGTGGCTGTGACCCCCGATACCCGGCAAGCTCCCGCACCCTGGCCCTGTTTCCGTTGTGTGTTTTGATTGCCCGGGCCAGGCTATCATCAGAAATCTCCACGCCAGCAAATCTCCCCAGGCTCGTTCTGAATGTATTCAGTATCGCCTTAAAGAAGTCCAGCGACGAGTCATCGTCTCCGTGGGGCATATCAATAAAGTGAAAATACGGCAACCCAAGGGTGTACTGCCATACTTCATAGGTACGACTCATACTGTCGCAGGCATGGGGAATAACAAACCCCTCCATAAAATCATAGCTACCCTTGAGCGACAAATCGAAGCAGCTACGAACCACGGGGCAAACAATGGTCTCCATCTGGGTATCTGCCTTGGTAATTGGCTCGCTAACATCGCCCTTGATCCGGAAGGGCATAAACCCGGCAGCGGTGATTATCTCCAGCGGAACATAGGTACATAGATACCCGATAATCTTCCTGCCTTGCTGCTTGAGTTCCCTGGCGCGACGGCCATAGTCCTGATAATGCTTCTCTACCAGGGTTAGCCCGCTAGCACTACCTTCCGCTGACATAGACTACTCCTTTTCCCATCGAACTGTCGCCCCCGGCTCTACCGACTGCGAAATCGCTTCGAGTGTGCCCCTGACTGATTGTAGATTCTCTCTCCTCCTCACGGAATAGTGAACAAGTCTTCCTTGCCGGCTGCGGCCTGGGAACGCTTGAGCGTGACTTTTGTCATGATATGTATTAGCTCAAAGGGTTGGAGATTGGTGAAGGTATACACCCACTTTGCCTTCTCCAGGATAATCTTCTCGGGGTCTTCCCCATTACCCAGCCTCTCCAGCATCGACGAGTGATAGGATTCTGTAGCTTTCATGACCCTCTGCAAATAGTGTCTGACCTCGCCCTCAACAACACCACCGTGACTTCGAGCCCCTATTCGGGCCGGCAGAGCCGCAAGTTTACGAATGCTATGACAATAGTCCTCCAGGGATTGGAAGTAATTAGGCCAGAATACTTCCTTTTCGGGCTCGTATATTCCAGTTGCGTCCCCTATGACCAGTATCCCCCCGCTTTCATTGTACAAGGACATATGGCATGGCGAATGCCCTGGAGTTTCATAGACAGTCCATACAATTCCCGAGCCAAGATCGATCCTGTCTCCTTCTTCGACAACCACATCTACCTCGAAGACAGGATCCTCAAGCTCAATAGACCATTCTGCAATATCGCCCTTGATCAACGAAATCTCAGTAATAGTGCGATCCATGCGGAGAAACTCCTGGACCATTTCTTCCCTTTTCAGTAACTTTGCGGCCGCAGCGCTGGCCACGACCTTTAAATGAGGCCATAGCCTCTTCAGGTGTGGCACGGCTCCTATATGATCGGGGTGAGTGTGAGTAAGGGCAAGGTATTTGATTCGCTCTGGATCAATACCCAACTCTTTAATCTGGTCTACGATGATAGGAAAGGTGGCCCCGGTGCCCCCTTCGATAATCATTCCGTCGTCTCCCATGGAAAGATAAGCTGGATAAGAGGGCATACCCAATTGATAAAAGTCCGGGGTAATGGTGACGGGTTTATACTTTTTTTCACTCATGTGATCTTCATCCCCATTAATAAAAATCATTCCCAACTAAAAAAGACCCTGAAGAATAACCTTTAGGAGTCCCAGAGAGACTCCTAAAGGTTACCAAACGTAAACACGCTTGTCAAGAATATCCGTAGTTTCACAGGCACAGGAACATTACGCTCCGACGACTTGAGCCACACACGCTACCTGGCTGCTCAAGACTGGTACCCACCCCAATTTCCCAAATAGCTTCAACCTATTGGCCCCTCCTCTCTAAGCTTTGCGATGTCATCCCAGGTATAGCCCATCTCCAAGAGTATCTCTTCGGTATGCTGACCAAATTCAGGGGCTTCTCGGCGCCATGCGGCCGGTGTTTCACTGAAGTCCCACGGGAAGCCGACCATCTTGATCCTGCCCCATACAGGGTGATCAACGTATACGAAATAGTTATTGGCCAGGGCCTGCACATCATTAGAAACCTCTAGCGGCGATTGGATTGGGGTACAGATACAACCCTCCTCCTCGAGAATCTTGAGCCACTCATCCCTGGGCTTGCTGCTAAACTTCTTATCTAGAATAGCGACCAGCTCCCTGGCATTCTTGCCTCTAGCCTCGATACTGTTGAACCTGGGATCATTTTCAAGCTCGCGTATGTTCAGTGCCCGGCAGACATTGGGCCAGTATCTATCCGGCTGGAGGTGAGCCACAGCCAACCACTTATCATCCTGGCACCGGTAGTGGTTATAAATGGGATTTCCGGCTTGAGCCCTGACCTCTCTGGGGAATTCCTGGCCCAGTATTGCTGGCGCCGCCATAATCAGCCCGAGCATGGCAATCAAACTGCCCATTAACGAAGTATCCACCACCTGCCCTTTCCCTGTCTTCTCCCGTGCGTACAGAGCGGCACTAACGCCCCAGGCACAGATTAGCCCGCCGAGCTCATCACCCATACCCGGCAGAATCTGAGCCGGCGGCGTATCCCGCTCGCCACAGGACATCATCAGTCCAGACCGGGCTATTCCGGTATAATCAAAGGAGTAATTATTAGCATCCGGCCCCTTACGCCCCCACCCCGAAGCCTGAGCATATATAAGCCGCGGATTCCTCGCCAGCAGCACATCAGGGCTAATACCCATCTTTGTTGGTGCCTCTATGCTGAGGTTGTTTAAGAATACGTCAGCGGTATCAATCAGCTTGAGAAATATCTCCATCCCCTTTTCGGTTGCCAAATCCAAAACAATACTTCTCTTATTGCGATTATTATTTTCAAAGTAGTAATTCCGACCCTTCAGGCCAACCAGAGTGCCAATAATCCTCATAAAGCCTCGTGCCGGGTCTCCCGTCTTAGGCTCTACCTTAATTACGTCGGCGCCCAAATCTCCCAGCCTCATCCCAGCCACCGGTCCTTGCTGAAACATGGATATTTCTATCACCTTGACCCCGTCCAAAGGACCAGCCATATCTAAGTACCTCCTCGTAGACTGAGTGCTCCACGTCCAGTATAGGTCTCGGTAAGAATCTATGTCAAACTACAAACTGACCCAACTATGCGAGACAGGCAGATGGTTGCCGCCGCTGGAGACGTAGCACGGGTTCTCTCGACGAGGATTCATATTCCAATACAAAAGTTATGGGGAAGGTGAAGCTAGTATATAATGCTTCGGCCACCTTCCCCATCTTGATTGCAAATTACTTACTTTAGCCTAGACTACGGAACCCCACAGAGTACAGGAGATAATGGCGATTCTTCACCAGATGCGCCAGTTCGTCAACTTACCTCTGTCTGCCTCTGTATTGTACGCTTGCTTCGGTGTTGCTCCCCGTGCTATCAATGCCGCCATTACAACCTTGGTGACATCACCAGCTATGAACGGGATAGTACCCATCATCAGGAGCTGGGATAGGGTAACCGCCTCTCCCTTAACCAGACTTAGCCAGAAGTGAAGCTGTATCAGACCGGGGATATGGATCAGGACAAAATTGGCAAAGAGCATGAGCCCGAACATGCTAAGAAAGCTTCTCGACCTGATATACTTATCGGTGAAGTGGCCCAAAAATAAAGCCGCCAGAATGAAGCCAATAATGTACCCGCCGGTGGGCCCCGCAAGATAAGCCAGGCCATAGCCTCCCCCGGCAAACCAAGGCAGCCCCGCAGCACCGAGACCAGCATAGATACCCAAACTTGTGCCTCCCCACCACCTCCCGCGAAGCACGCCAGCGAGTAGCACGGCAAAGGTCTGTCCGGTTAACGGTACTGGACTCCAAGGAACCGGGACTCTAACCTGAGCCATAAGCCCGGTGAGGACGGCTATGCCCAATGCCAAGACTAATTTCTTCGGTATGCTGAGTTCATATCTCCACTTAAAGACATCATATTTGGCTCGGTTGATTGTCGTAACTAGCTCCAACGTATTCTATTCCCCCTATCTTTCTAAACTCTTACTAAAACACTCTTAGACCAAATGAAATTCACATCCCACTCACCCCCTTAAGGGAATCCGAAGACATCAAAATTAACACTTATGACGGCACCTACCTATCAAGCCAGGGCTAAAATCAGTAACAAAGGCTTATAATAGTTACAAGCAGTTAAAATGCGTCATCAGCTCTCTAGGTTTCATCCCCCGCCTTAGGAAAGCAAAGGGCTCTACCTTGTTGGCTTCTCATTGCCAATGACAGCAATCTCTATTTGCTTGCCACACCTGGGACAGGTTACACTAAAGCTTATCGGCTGCCTTGTCACTCGTTCGGCTATCGCGGTAACCATAGAGTCGATGGTATCCAAACGCTGGTCTAACATATCAAGGCGCCGCTTAATCTTTTCAATATCCAGCGCCTTTCCCTCGGCGACCGTACCTGGTTGATCTTCCTGTACCAAGGCCATTTACCTCCAAAGAATTATATTATATCGCTCAGGCGGCACTATGTCAAAGATATGGGTTAATTATCAACCTCACCCCCTTTATCCTCTTCTCCTTAAAAGGAGTGGAGGAGGTATAGGTCTTGAAGGGGCTCTGCCCCTTTAAACTTTCCCTTGATAAACTATGGACATCGTATTGAATTAGCGATGGCTATGGCGTATACTAAATGCCAAGAGTAGGCAGCAAATTTATAACAATAAGGAGGTGCCAAATGCCTGAGGAAGTAATTGGAAAGGTAATGGACTTCTTTGCCAGACCGGTGGTCGCCGGAATTGATCTAACCGAGACTTTAAAAGCAGGCGACAGGATTCACATTAAAGGTCACACGACAGACCTTGAATTGACTGTAGAGTCAATTCAGATTAACAATGTTGATGTCAAAGAGGCTAAACGCGGAGATTCAGTTGGCGTCAAGGTTAGCGACCGCGTGAGGGGCGGAGATACTGTTTATAAAATCATAGACTAGGACAATGCTCGGCAAAAGTGAGGATGGTTGCTTGGTATCGCAGTCATTGAACAATGTTTTTCTGCATTTCACCAAGATATGCCAATCCTTTAACACTAACCGCCCGGTGGAAAACTGCTGTGCCTCGGGAGTGAGTACACATTCAGGAGAGAATCCAGAGTTGATTGCGGCTTCGCCTCGTTAACCTATGCTCCTGACCAGGTTAGCCATCTCGATAGCAGTTGTCGCCGCTTGAAAGCCACGGTTACCCATCTTAGCTCCTGCCCGCTCGATAGCATCTTCCAGGGTGTCAGCAGTGATTATGCCATAAATAACCGGCAGTCCGGTCTCCAAACTCACTCTAGAAGTATCCCTGGTAACCTGAGAGGCAACATATTCGAAGTGGGGGGTGCCACCACGAATCACAGCGCCAAGGCAGATAACGGCATCATACCTCCTGGTCTCGGCTAACTTCTTGGCGGCAAGCGCGATCTCAAATGAGCCTGGCACCCAGGCAATGTCAATATCCTCCTCACTCACACCGTGGCGTAGCAAAGCATCCTCTGCCCCTTCAACTAGCCGCTTGGTGATAAAATCATTGAACCGGGAGACAACAACAACAAACTTCAGCCCTTTCCCCAGTAACGTCCCCTCAAAAGGTTTGCCCATGACATCCTCCTCTTGCTTGTTTAGCACTGTCCTACTTATCGGTAGATTCAGAGATTTCCAATAGATGGCCCAGCTTGTTCTGTTTTGTCTCCAGATAACGCCGATTATAAGGGGTGGGCCGGGTGATAATGGGCACTGTCTGCACGACCTTTAGCCCGTAACCTTCCAAGCCGATCACCTTCTTGGGATTGTTGGTGAGTAGCCGGACCTCACGCAGCCCCAGATCACACAGAATTTGGGCACCAATGCCATAGTCTCTCAGGTCCGGGGCAAAGCCTAAACAAAGATTAGCCTCCACGGTATCCATCCCTTCATCCTGGAGGGCATAGGCACGGATCTTGTTATGGAAACCGATGCCCCGCCCCTCCTGTCTCATATATAGCAAGACGCCTCGACCCTCCTCAGCAATGCTTTGCATTGCCAGGTCGACCTGTGCACCGCAATCACAGCGCAGGCTGCCGAATACATCGCCGGTGACACACTCACTGTGAACCCGGACCAATACCGGCTCCTCAGTAGATATATCACCAATCACCAAAGCCAGGTGTTCATCAGGATCAATACTACTCTTGTAGGCAATGGCGGTAAACTCCCCGTATTTGCTTGGTAACTTCGCCTCGGCTACCCGGTGGACTAGCCTCTCATGACGGACACGGTAGGCAATAAGGTCAGCTACCGTCACAATCCTAATTCCATATTCCTCGGCCACTACCTCCAGCTGCGGTAGGCGTGCCATCGAGCCATCCTCATTCAGAATCTCGCAGATAACACCAGCCGCATAAAGACTGGCAAGCCGGGCTAGGTCAACTATGGCCTCAGTATGTCCCGCCCGCACCAGAACACCACCTTCTCTCGCCCGCAACGGGAACACATGCCCCGGTCGGGCTAAATCTTCAGGCCTGCTTGCCGGGTCAATTACCGTTCTGATTGTTTCCGCTCTGTCCACTGCCGAAATACCGGTGGTTGCCCTATCCTTAGCGTCAACAGACACGGTAAAGGCAGTACAAAACTTTGATGTGTTGTCACCCACCATCAATGGGAGCTCCAGCTCATCCAGCCGCTCACCGTTAACCGGCAGGCAGACCAATCCTCTAGCATGTTTGAGCATAAAGTTAATGGCTTCAGTGGTAACCTTCTCAGCAGCAAGAGCTAAGTCGCCCTCGTTCTCCCTGCCGTCATCGTCAACGATAATAAGAAACTTGCCCGCCTTTATGTCCTCAATAGCCTCGGGAATGGTTGATATCGCCATACTCTATCCCCCCAAATTAAACGACTAAGAAGCCATGCTTTTCTAAGAGTTCAAGGGTTATACCCGTGCTCCGACCCTGGCTGAGTTGCTCCACATACTTGGCAATAATATCTACCTCCAGATTGACCAGGTCACCCGCCCGTCGGCCGCCCAGTATAGTATGCATCCGGGTATAGTCGATAACGGCAATCTGGAATGAGGTAGCATCCCTGCCCAACACCGTAAGACTGACCCCGTCAACGGCAGCAAAACCCTTCTCGACCACGTAACGCATTAGCTCGGGTGTAGCTTCCAGTCTGATAGTCATTTGCCCGCCACCCCGAACCACCGAGACAACTCTTGCCGTATCATCCACATGGCCCTGTACCAAGTGCCCACCCAGCTGCCCTCCCAGAGCTAGCGGCGGCTCCAAATTGACTCTGTCCCCAACCCTTAGTAGCCCGAGGTTGGTCCGCACTAACGTCTCCGGCACCACATCCGCCGAAAACGACCCGGTATCAAGATCAGTTATCGTCAGGCATGCCCCATTAACCGCCATGCTACCACCCAGCTCAACGCCCCGAAGAACAGAGCCAGCCGTGATAGCCAGCCTTCCCGGCGACACCGAGGAAACCTTGCCTAATTCCTGAACAATCCCGGTAAACACCGTCACCTCACAACATAGCCGCTAACCATCAGGTCGTCACCAAGTCTCTCCACCCGGACACGCTGTAACCTAACCGAGTCTACCACTTTGCCGACACCTTCACCACCGACGGCGGTCTTTGCTTCCGTACCACCGATGATAACCGGGGCAATGAAAGCAATAACCTTGTCCACCAGCCCATGGTCAAATAGCGAACCGAGAAGAATCCCGCCACCCTCAACCAAAACACTGGTAACCTC
>SDBU01010886.1_pt1 | contig 10038 bp, 17 predicted proteins | sample 2277071 | NCBI WGS metagenome assembly SDBU01 (sample SAMN10397929, study PRJNA504765) | marine sediment metagenome | isolation source: marine sediment core GS08_GC12, 126 cmbsf | place: Arctic Ocean: Gakkel Ridge, Loki's castle | collected 2008 | reverse complement strand
GAGCAAGAAAAACGAAATTTTAACTATTTATTTAGGAGTGCTTATCATGGCGACACTAACACCACAAGAGTTTCAAGAGAAACACGCTCGCAGACTGAAAGCTGCGGTTGAAGATGTGCGGCGTGGTATTGACAGGGTTACTGAAAGTCCAACGGAGAAGGCTGCTGCAAAGCAAGATAAGATGCTCACAAACTTAACGGCTGCGATTACGTCGGGCAAGTGGGCTAAGGGGCTAAAGCGTGTTAGTCTCGATGAGTGGAAACGCAAAACAAGAGACATTGGAGTCAATCGCATTGCGGCTGGTATCGATGGAGCGAAAGAAAAAGTTGTGGCTTTTGCCGAGGTTTTATTGCCGCATATTGATAGAGGCAAGGCGAAAATCGAAGCAATGCCGGACGTTACTTTGGACGACAATATAAATCGGATGACGACTTTTATTCGGCATATGAGCGAATTGAAAAGGTAACAGCGTTATCTTTCCGGCGGGTTTTATTGTATTGTTTTTCAGTGTGTAATAGTTAAGCCTATATTTTTTATGAAGGGGTTTTATTATGTTAAGACAGGGCAATTGTGTTAAGCGAGGTTACGGAGCTACTTCGTTAAGTTTACAGGCAGAGGCCGGCCATTCTTTTTTGTTACGCCGTATATATTGCGAGGCTAATTCGGCTGATACGTATCTTATTTTGCGTGTTGACCGTAAAACTGTTGGGGTTTATCGAACATACGGCAGGGGAGGCAATCAGTTAGGTTACATTAAGGACAGCACTTTTCCGCTCAATCTTATGGAATATCTTGAGAGCAAGGGTATTAACGTTGCTATACCTATTGCCGAAGGTCAGACATTCACGATTGACAGCATTAACGCTGCGACGGAAATTGTGTTTGCTTTTGATGATTATGATGCAGGTGATATTCGTGCTGATATGGTGAACGGCACGGACTCAAAAGAGTACAATTTCCTACAGTATATGACAGGCAGTGCAACACTTTCGGCGTCTGGCGATATGCTGCTTGATACTTCATTATCACCGGCTGAGTTTCCTGATTTTCCTTGTGATGCTGTTGTACCGGCTAAACATTCGATTAAGCTGTTAGGACTTGTCGGCAATCCTTATGCTCAAGGTTTTGGGAGCAACACAACACATACGACATACGTTAAGTTGATTAAGGACAGGGAGACTTTGTTTGACCCTGACCGAAACGGGATTCTATTCAGAGGTCAAGCATCAGGCGGACATCGGGACTCATATCAGACGGACTTTAGTTTGATAGGTGGATGCCATGATGGAACTCAGGAAAGTCAGAAGGCCGATATTGGTTTTCCTTTGTTGTTTGAACCTGCTCTTGAATTTGTCAGCGGAGAAGAATTGTTAGCTTACATTACTTTTGAGCAGGACGGTTCTGAGACGGTTGAGGTAACATATCCTGACCTCGCTGCAATACTTAACGTAAAAATTGGATAGTTTACTTTAATTATTGATATTTTTCTGAGGGTACTATTATGTTGAAGTGGAAGAAACACAAGTTTGCCGACATTGTCGGGCCTGCTGAGGATATAACTGATATTTTAGCTGGTATGTCGGGCAAGAACAGAGTCATAAAGTTTATCGCTTCACCGACAACGGCCAATTTAGCTGTAAGGGTTTATCGGGACGCTGAGCAGGTAGTTGATTTCCTTTGTTCTCATTTACCAGCGACAACGTCTATGATTCCAATGGATTTACCTTTAGCAGAAGGCCAGCTTTGCAAGGCCGGATTTTTCATGCTAACAGGAACAGCGACAACTCCCACGATTACAATTGGATATGAGGAAGTCGATTAACCTATAATGTTTGAGATACTAAGACCATTTACGTTTGAAGATGTGCCTACAAAACCTGAGATAACAGGTAGGCCGAAGCTCAGCGAAGATTTACAACAGACGATTGCTTTGTTATCAGGTTTTGATGGTGTTACAAGGCGTATAATTCGTTGTTCTCCAACGGGTGTTATTCGTGTAGGTTCTGCCCGTGCAAAGGGTTTACTTAACATTCTTGCCGACCAAGATGCTTATACATTAACTTTTTCTGATTGTCCAACAAGTGAGGTTATGTTAAGAGCGTTTCCAGATAATACTGGTAGAATTTTCGTAAACATTTCTACGGCGGCTGCATTGAATACAGGTTATCCTCTTTTCACCGGCGAATGGGTAAACTTATCCATCAACAATTTAAGCAGTCTGCAATTGTATATCGAAAAGGACACGGATAAAGCCGCCCTAATTTATACCGAATAATGCTAATGAAAACAGACCAAATAGTTTTATCACGTCTTTTACCAAAGACCGGTCAGACGGCTTCAGACCGCACGGGTGATGACGGTTATCACGAAGCCGGATGGTGGAAGGGACTGCTCATATCTACTAATCGAACACGCTTTATTCTGCGAACGATAGGTAGTGAGGTTGTTACAATAGATAACGCTACTGGTTTAATGTGGGCTTCTGAGGGGAATGATAAAGGTTGTAATGACGCTGGGGCTGAAAATTGGGATGATGCTATTGATTACGCCAACGCTTTAACGTTCGCCGGATACAGTGATTGGCGAATACCGAACATATTGGAGTTATTAACGGTTATAGACTTTGCCGCATCAGGCCCAATGGAATGGGACGGATTTTTTGCATATAGCACAAGCGAAAACCACTGGACAAGTACAAGTTGGGGTATGAACGTAGCTAAAGCATTTGTAATCAATTTTGATACTGAGGATATAACTCAGCAGGCTAAATCAATTCCTGCCTATTTACGTTGTGTCCGAGGGGGTTTATAAGATTATGTGGATATGGATTAAAAAATACTCTACGCTTTTAATATCAGCTTTAATCTGTATAGTGTTTTTCTTCTATTGCTATGGTTGTGAGTCAAAAGTCAACTCATTAACAGACAGAACACGGCAAATCAATCGGCAAGAGCTACAATTGGAATTAGACCAATTTATAAATATGGCACAATTGCGGATGGCTGACCTTGATAAACAGGATGAACTAAGGGCGATTGTTTTACAAAACGCTTTGATACTTGTGCAGGGTCAACCTTTTAATCCCGTTGGAATTATAACTGCGATTGCTGCGGTTTACGGGATTACTCAGGGCGGCTCAAATATAACTAAAGTTGTCGCAAAAGCCAAACAGAAAAGGAAAGCGAATAATGGAACAACTTAATCAAGAGATATGTAGTATTCGGATAATGTTTCCGGTACAGTCAGATGAGCAGGCGTTAGACTGTAAAAAGAAAATACAGACTGCTTTGGGGGACATCGAGAACGTAAATATCCAATTTAGCATAACAAATATGCCACCTACTGGTGGTTTACCACCGAGGTAAAATGGGTGCTCTCGACAGCCAAGAAGAATGTTTAGCGTCATTAGACGATAATTATTCCACTGCTCAGGGATATATTTTCAATTGCTTAATGGCCGAATCTGCGGCATACGGCCACTATCTTGCCGGTGAAGCATTAGATGCTATTTACGACACACTTTTAGCTATTGCATATTTACGGCAAAGCATGTCATGGATTACGTTTCAAACCAGCGGCAACGATTACAATGCCGACATAATTCACTATTTAGCTAATTACGCCGGTGTTACTTGGCAGTCAATCGTTGAGGCGTGGGTAAAAGACGATTTCAAGGGACGTTTTTGGACGATAGGAGTGATTGACAGAATGAGACAAATAATGTGGGATGAACCTTTTGATTTAACTTGGGCGGCCAGACCGGAACAAGAAGCGGTTGAATAGTTATGGGAATAAAAGATAAACAAACTTATGGTGAATACTATTGGGCTATGCAGGTTGAAGCTCAGGCCGAGTTTGATGAAAATATGGAGTCTGCTTTTGCTCCATTCTTTAATTCGCTTTTAGGTAGTTTACCTGATTTTAGAGATTTACCGTCTGGTATACGAAACTTTGTTCAGACTTTAGCCGAGCCGCCTTCGGCTGGATTCGGCGGATTCGCTTTGGGTGTTGGAGTGGAAATGGTTGATGAAACTCTGCATACTCTAATGAATCCAATGATGAAGATAATGCAGCGAAGTATCAACAAGCGGGCAAAGGAAACGTGGCTAACTTCTGAGCAAGCTAATACGTTGTTTTCAAGGGGAAAAATAGAGCAGAACTTTTGGGACTCAATTATACAGAGCGAAGGATATGAAGATGTTCTCGGCAAGTTTTTATACGAATCGCAACTTCCGTATCCTTCAATCCCCGACCTTGTTTTATATTCACGTTATCACGGAGACCCTAACGCTCCCTGGGCAGAAATACAAAAATGGTTCGATGTTCCGGCAAGAGACTGGCCGGTTTGGAAGTGGTTGGGGCTCCAACGACTGACAACACAACAGGTTCAAACGCTATACCGCCGTGGACATATCACCGAGGACGAATTACATTATAAACTTTCCGAGATTGGTTGGGACGGTTGGGATAGAGAATATATAGAAAAACTCGGCTGGATAATGCCAAACGCTATGCTAATTGTGCAGGGCGATTTGATGCAGCGTATAGACACCGAGGAAATTATCAGGGACATTAGCATTGCCGACATAAACCCGAAATATGCTCAAAAGTATTATGACGCTATTTTAACAAAACCATCATCGAGAGATTTAATCGATTACGAATTAAGAAGAGACCCAGAATTAACCGAATTACCGGATAGATTACGACAAATAGGCATACACCCCGATTACTTCGAGACATACAAAACGTTAGCATATCCGATTCCACCCGTTGCTGATATTATAACTATGGCTGTTCGGGAGGCATTTACTCCTGATATTGCTGCACGGTTTGGACAATACGAAGATTATCCGCCTGAGTTTGAACATTGGGCTGTACGAAAAGGTTTATCCGCCGACTGGGCCAAACGATATTGGGCTTCGCATTGGAGTTTGCCTTCGGCAACGCAAGGTTTTGAGATGCTACATCGTGGAGCTATAACCCAAGACGAACTCAATATGCTATTAAGGGCATTAGACATTATGCCTTTTTGGCGGGAAAAACTCACTCATATCGCATATAGACGATTAACCCGTGTCGATATTAGACGTATGTATAAAGCTGGAGTTTTAACGGCTGAGCAAGTTTACGAAAGTTATTTACAACATGGCTATACAGACGAAAACGCAAAGCGAATGACGGAATTTACTGTACAGTGGGCGACACCTGCTCACGCTTCTATAACTCGAAGCGATATTTTAACCGCTTACAAAGGGCGAATGATTAGCCGAGAGGAGGCATCGACACTATTATCCGATATGGGCGAAGCGTATTTCCATCGGGAATTTATGCTTACGGCCGTAGATTATAAAAAAGGTTTAGAACTAACAGAAGCGAAAATATCCGGTATCCGCAACCTCTACAAAAGACGTGTATATACAATGGATAAGACAAGAGACGAATTATTAAAACTTGACCTGCCTTCGGAGGAGGTTGATACTTTAATGGAGAAGTGGTATTTCGAAGTAGCCGCCGAAGTACCAAGACGCTGGACAACGGCCCAAACATTATCTTTTATGAAAGATGAACTAATAACTAAAGAACGTGGGATTGCAGAGTTGACCGCTATAGGTTATGACTCCGAACATATTGATATATATATTAAGAGTATCTAATGAGCAATAAGCAAGAATTACAAAAAGCAGTTAAAGCAATGACAGACGGTAAAAAAGAAATGGCTAAGAGAATCACGCAAATAGTGGAGAATAATCGTCGGATTCGCCGAGAACAAGCGGAGAGACAAACCCGTTAGCGTCCACGGTTCCTTTTGTATATTTGCGGGAAAGTATTTTTGTGGTCTTTTTTACCGTGTAAGTATTCGACTGTCCTGTCCGCAATAACCCCCTAAAAGACGGCCAACGTTCCTGCTCATAAACTCCGTCAGTGATTTCTACGGCGTTTTTCCTTATGCCTTTTATAACCTGCTTTGCTCCGATTGAGTAATCTTTTAACCCTCTCAAAGTCAAACTCATTGTGGTTTCTTCTAATTTTAAGTATCCGAGTTTTTCGGTATCTATTCGGTTTTGCAAATTGCATAAACCCGCCTCATTTATAATAAGTGAATCGGTATCACAATAAAAATAGTTATCCTGACCGGCTTGCTGCATAAGTTCATATAAATACATTCGAGCGTATGCGGATACTTCGGCGGCTATGGCAGGAAACGAATTAAAACATTCGTTATATCCGACTAACTCAAAAATTTCGCCCAGTAAATACCGGATTTGTTTTACTCTACATACACCTTGTATAAAACATATTTCGACTCTATCCGGTTCATTCGGGCAATCTCCAATTTTACGCCATTCATCTGCTTTTTGTCCAAACTTGCCGTAAAGAGAATTTAGAAACTTTTTACATAGTTCCTCATATTCGGGATTGCCTTCGGCGTGAAACTTTTTGCGTAGCTTGTAAAATCTATTGACATAGCTACTAAAAATATCCGCCTGCTCATAGATAACAGCCTGCTCTATTTTCTGAATATGATTATGCTCCAAAGCATATTTTAACTCAGGAGTTGTTAAAGTAACCCAAAATTGACCGATAGGAAATATCGTTCGCTTACGTTTAACACCATAAACCGGCTCATCTGTGTCAATTAAAACTTTTGCAATAACCGCTGAATCATTGAGATAATCGCTGAGTGTTGATATTGGGAGGTTAGATATAATTTTCTTATACCTAACAGGATACAGATTATTAAGCATGACAAAAGGATACAAAGAATTAACATCGACAATATAATGATTTTCATTATTCAACTCTCCTAAATAAAAACATTCACATCTACCACCACGGTAACTTTCACGTTCAAGGTCAATCGCTTCTTTATTGTTGTGTATGTAAATCCGCTTATGATAATGAGAGAGTAAATACGCCGCCATAGCAGTTGAAGCTCTTGTATAGCAAAGACGACTAACATCGTTATCCTCTAAAAACTTAATGAATAGTTTGAAGTTTGCTACTTCAATTTCGACATCACGCTTACAATATATACTCAAATACTCAGGAGTACAAGTATCAAAATCGATTTTCAGCTTCGGCATACCTATCCGCTGACCTGTTTTTGCAAGCGATTCGACAAACCAATTCATTATATCGAGAAAAACTATTGAGCCGTATCGCCCCTTAACCGAGATAATACTACAGGTCCCTGAATCGTGAAAAAACTTTAGTTTGAATCCAACTTGACGGAGGTACATCCAGCCGGTAACAACGGTAAAATCGAACACAAGATTTCGGGCAAGCACCCACAATTTTCGTTTTTTGGCTGTATGCTTATAAACAAACTGCCAAAATTGGAGTGGACTGTAAAAATCCAACCATTCGTGTTGTTCATGATTTCGGCCATACGCTTTTTGGTAATAGCAAGCCCATCCGAGTTTGAGTCTTTGTTTAATTGAACCATCTTGTAACTGCTCCTGCTCTGTTTCCGTGTCGAAAATGATTACATGACGTGGCATTGCCAACGTCTTTTCACGCTTCAAACAGTGGGGTTTTCGGTTTATACTGCTCATTCCATTACTTTGCGTACCGCAGACCAAACCTGCAAACCGGTTATTATCTCTTGATTATATCGCTCAAAATCACCCCAACGCTCCGTAACTTCCGCTTCGACCATACCAGGTGTCATCGGAATATCAGACATTATGTTAATAAAACGTTCGGTTAATGGTTCACCTAACCGCAAAACCGATTCTACTTTAACTTTATACATATACTCTTTACTAACAGCCCAATCGACCGCAGCAATAGTTTTTTCTGTAGGGTATCTGTCTTTGCGAACGTAGCGAAGTGCTCCTTCTTTACGCTCAAGCTCGTTAACAGTACGCCAATCCGCCAGCATATCGCTACGTCTATAAGATAAACCGGCTTCTCTCATATCAGATATAAACCGAGAAGCGGCTTTACCTTCTCGAAAAGCACCCCTCATCCTTGCAATAACTTCGGCTCTAATAATAGCCATAGCAGTATCCGTCCTGCGATATAAATAAGAGTATGAAAACTATATAGCAATAATACTATAATCGAAAGTAAATGTCCTGCGCTAACTTATCGAGTGTTGTAATTCCTTCGCTGAGACTTTCCATTGCTTTACTTAATTCTGGTTTGTGGTCTTGAATGAGAATTAAGCCCCGCTCTAAATGAGTTATCGCCCAAGTAAAATTATTATGAACACCTTCGAACTGCTCTTTTAACTTGCCTCTTGTATTTCCAGCCATCCTTGATAAACTCCTAAATAAATGCTGGAGCCGACATCCGTTTCGACCCCAGCGTACGGAATGGAGAGATTTAGTCTCTTATTGTCTCATTACAGTAAGTGCAGACTCGACAGCTTCTTTAATCATATTCAGATTAAAATCAGTCTGCTTTAAGTCGAACAACTTCGCCGCTAAAACATCGTTATCCAGTACCTTCAAATCGTACGTAGAACTAATGTCGTTTTGTGCACCGTGACGTATCGCCATAAAAGCGGCATTGTCAAAATCGCTTTCGTGCTTACTGAGTTTCCGTGCCAATCGCTTGCCGGAAACGAATAAGCAAAATCCATCCTCTGTAATAATCGGACAACCTATCTTTTCCGTTGGTTTACCTTTGAACTTGCCCTCCAATAATACAGGTTCACCAACAACAATAAAACGAATGACTTCACCATCCTCAGAGAGGAAAGCTAAATCACCGCCGCCAAATTCCTTCATTTTCTCAGTCCATGACATATTATGTTTCCTTACTGCCGACTTCGGCTAAAAATTTAAGTATCCCTCGGCTAATAGCAAACGCTAAAACAGTTTCCATATCTAAATGCGTTTTATCCACAACCATAGATAGCTGTGAAAAATCAACCTCTGAAAATGTTACCTTAAAATCAAATACGTCCAAACGCTCAACTTCCATTACGTTACCTCTAAAAAATCGCCCACCATCCACCCGCCAACATAGCACAACCAGATAAAAGGAGGATATGCTAATCTTCAAAGTCAAACGTTGGCTTGCTTGACTCCTTTGTTTCAAACTGCTTTTCCAGTGTGCCTACAGATGTAGTCAATGCAGCGACTATCTGTTCTGTCTGTTTTGGCGTGTATTCATATACACCGCCCGCACAATAACCAATGACCTTGATTGCCTTCATCGCTTTTGCGACTCTCGGCGTAACTACTCGAATAAATCGAGCAGCTTTTGTTTCCTCTTTTGGGACTTGCTGTCTTTGTCTTTGCTTTCCTTTTGCCATGCCTAACACCTCGCTTTCATTGTTGGCTGATAACCGCAAAGGGTGAATCGATAAGAGAACGAAACGTAGCAGTGGAAAAACGTGCTGCAATCTTCTCCGTAGGTTGTAATTTTAACCTGTTACCGACATCCTCTTGGTTCTCAGCTTTAACCAAAATTACACTATTCGGATTCTGAGAATCCACAATTACATAAACCATAGTTAAACCACCTTCCTTATCTACTCTATCTTTTCACGTCCCAAAAACAAACTTGCCAGCCATTGAGCTCAATCGTTATATTACCCGTTGCGTATTCGTGCAGCCTACATTGAGTGGGTATTGCACAACCAGTAATGCCGGTAAGCTCACACCACATCAAAGCCCTAACAGTACGGCCTTCGGCAATAACACCTAAATCCTGTACGGCTTCTGATAAGTCAAACGCTCTAATAAGATATACAATGCTATCCTTCTCTTTGAAGTAACAACCATACCAACCTGATAATAATGTTTCAGTCATAATTCACCCCCTATCGTTTAACAATACGCTACAAAACACCAAAACGCTAACCATAATAGCCTTCTATATTCGTTCTTAATTATCATAATTTTATCCCCTATTCGCTCATTAACCATTCTACATAAAGTATAACATCCTCATCGACCAAAGTCAAGTATAAAATGATGAAATATGATATTTTTACCATATTTTATTTGATGTGAACTTTACCGAATGTTATATGAATAGCTAACATGAGCGAAGCTACCAAAACAATCACCATTGTAG
>SDBU01010885.1_pt1 | contig 10039 bp, 14 predicted proteins | sample 2277071 | NCBI WGS metagenome assembly SDBU01 (sample SAMN10397929, study PRJNA504765) | marine sediment metagenome | isolation source: marine sediment core GS08_GC12, 126 cmbsf | place: Arctic Ocean: Gakkel Ridge, Loki's castle | collected 2008 | reverse complement strand
CTTCACGTTCTTTTGATAATGCATGTTGTATTGAGGAAAGTCAAGGGGGTCATTTATCTTCTAGTGGTAATGAAGAAGATGTTTTACCAATCACTTTACGAAAAGCATTATTACAACCATCACTCAGAACCCATAGTAGTTATAGCAAATTATGGGATAATATTAAAAAGTGGCTGAACGGAATTCAAACCAGTGGTCGAGCTGGAACAGCCCATCTAAGGTATTTTTATGATACCCCAAATATCAAACAAGCATTAGAAGAATTTGCAGCAGAGTTTGAACCAGTTGAAAATCAAATTGGTGCTATTGTAATGTTCTCCGGCGTTCCAGTTGGAATTGAAATAATGCCTTCTTCTGAGCACTGGGAGGCATACTGGAAACTTTTGATCCGTGGTTGTTATGGATCAGAAATGCTTCGTTTAAAAATGCTCGGCAAACTAAAACCTTCAACATTAATATTACCTGACTTACCTGAACTTATAAAAGATGCTACTGATGATCAAGTAAAGGTTCATGCTAAACAGGTACAGAAAGTTTTAGAAGATTTTTCTAAACATCTTCGAGAAGAAGTACTTCCAATTATGGAAAATATTGAGATTAAAGTAGATGAACTTACGAGCCGTGACGGTACGTTAGATTCGACCCTTCTTCATACATCATCAGGAGGGGGAGGTGATTTAATTAACCAGGGGGATGAACCTGTGTATCTTTCTCTTATTTTGTAGAGAGGGGGAATCGTGAATCAACCTGACAATCAAATCAAGAAACTGCGTAGACGTATAGAAGAATTTCTAAGAAACACGACTTCCGAAATGTTAATCAAAGTTGCAGATGTCTGTAAAATTAAGGTTCCAGATAACCTCAGACAACGATATATGCCACCGAAGGACAACGAAAAATAGTTGTCCTTTACAGGTATATACGAACTTTTCAATGCGAGTAAAAGGCACAGTCCAACACCTGTTACATGGTAGTTGTCAACAAAGCTTTTATTTCCTGAATAAAGGGTAAAAAGCTAAGTTGATAAACTGCTGTGTAACAGGGTTTAACCAAAGTGCTGGTTTTTTGTTCTTATTCTAATCAACTAAAAAAAGGAGTCAGTTAATGAAACAAGTTTCAGTTGAAAAGTTCATTGAAAAATTGGGTGCCGACGTGTATCCAATTACAATTGTTAAGTTTTTATTAAACAAAAGGCGGATACTTTCGTACTTTTCTAAAGCTGCCGACGAAAATTTTGAGATAAGAGTCAAGTACGAAGTAGATCATTCTGATTGTGAAATCTGTGAAGATAAAAAATCAGATGGTGTGCTATGTAGGCAACATACTTCAATTGAGAGAGTTCTTACCGCCAGAAATGTTATATTTGATTTAGATACTAATGTATTTTTATACAAGAATGAAATATTTAGAATGGTGGGCAAAAGACTAGTTATTGTTTACTGTCCACACCCAAAATTAATTACAGGTGAAATCAACGATTCCAAAGTTAGAAAGATAAATCCAATTACAATCGAAGATCCGGAATTGGTTGAACTACCACGATATGAAAGACTATGTGATTTTATATCAAGCGATCTATTAGATCAATATATCAGGTGTTGGTTTAACAATGAGTTCTCTCTTGTTACAATACCAGATGACCGAAATGGACAAAATTGGTGTTTAGTACCAAATAGATAAAATTATATTAGGAGGAATTTTAATTATGAGTTTTGAAGAATACCAGGACCTTAAAGGTACAGGTTACAAAGGTGGAAGTGGAGAAGTAATAGCTCCAGAAGATGAGTTTTTTCATAGTGTTTATATTTCAGGAAAAACTCGAAAGAATCATCTGAACATCGAAGAAAAAATTGAGCACTTTCAGGTAAGAGGAGTTGAATATAATTTGGAAAAAGTTCATATGATTATTATTCATACCAAAGAACTTCTTGCAAAAATTGAGAATGAACGTGGGCGTGATAACATCAAATGCTTCTCATTTAAAGAGGGACAAGCACCATGGTTCGGTACAAGTAAATTAGCCGATGGAGGTAAAAGAGAATGTCCTCTTACGTCACCAGATAGAGCATCAAATGATTTCTGCAATCCATGTCGATCTCAATTAGTAGTTGCAGGTATTTACTGTGATGAAACTGGAAGACCCGTCCTCAAAGAAGATAAAAGACCAGTTTTTGTTTTCATTAGAGGGAAGGGAATGAGATATTCAAATGTTTCAGAATATCTTAACAATCTATATAATGAAGAATTAACTCCAATCTTTGAACCTATAACAGATCAAAGTAAAGCTTTTGAAAAAGCTGTAGTTAATAATAAAAGATTTGTTACAAAGATTACCAGAGGTACAGCAATGTCGTCGTATAATAATGAAGTAAATGTCTTCGAACTTGAAAAAGGTGTTGAACTTCCAAAAGATGCTGTTCTCAAAATATTGAAATTGTCGAAAGATACAGTTGGAAACTTTAATGAAAAATTCAATTGGTCTCAAAGCCGACAAGGTCAATCTACAGGATATGGAGAAAAACCAGTAGAAGGCGTACTATCAACAGAGACGGAGAAAAATCCAGAAACAAAAACAGAAGCTCCTCCTGAATCGGTAAAGGAAGAAGTATCAGATAAAACATTTAGTTTTGATGACATAGAATTTTAAGTTAACTTAAGAAAAGGAGACCCGCAATGCCTGACGAAAATACTCAAGAACAAGAATTGAAATACCATGAGAGATTGAATATTTCAGTTCTCTCTATTGCGAAAATTAAAACATTACTAAAAGAAGACATTAAAGACACAATTGCTGCCTGGCAATCAGGTCGTAATGTTGATAAGCAATGTTATCATATAATCGGTCCAGCCGGTGTTGGTAAAACACAGATATGTTATCAGATTGCCGATGAGTTAAGTCAAGAATTATTTGGAAAAACAGATAAGAAGTTTAGTTGTTTAATGATTAAATCTCCTGTCTTATCAAGGGATGATTTCATTATTCCATTTCCAGTTGGAGCAGAAACTGGAGAACCAACATTTAAGATGCTATACTCAGATTTTGTTCCGAAAGAGAAGGATTCTTTCGGAATATTTGTAATTGATGAATTCTCACGCGGTGATCATCAGTTACAGCAATTGCTATGGCAGATTCAAAATGAGTATGCTGTTCATAGACATGAATTTCCAAAAGGATGGTTTGTTATATCAATTGACAATCCAGACGATTCCGAATACTCAATGGATAATCTTGAAGATGCAGCAGGATTAAGAAGGCAGCTTCATCTTTATACAGAAGTTCTTGCAACTGACTTTCTTGCATATGCAATCGCAGAAGATTTTCATCCATATGTTATTGAGTTCATTCAAACCCATCCAGAGCATCTTTATGATTTTCAATCTCAAAAGATTGGATCGGTCTATGCAAATCCAGCAAGTTATGAAAAATTATCAGATCATCTATGGAAAATGCAAATTCGTCGTAAGACTATAGATTTTGATGAAATTGAAGTTAAGGCTGCTGGACTACTCAATACCAATATGACTCGATTATTTATTGAGTTTGCTCGAGATAAGAAAGATATCAATCCTAAAGAAGTATTCTATAATTTTAATCATGTCAAACCAGAAATTCATAAGCTTCTTAAAGATAACAATAATGCTAAACTAGGAGAGTTGATGGTCGGCTTCTGTACATTTATGACAACATCAATGCCCCAACACGATGATAATAAACTGAAGAATGTACTTGATTTTCTATTAATGATGCCTATTGATACAGCGGCATTATTTATATCACAGATAGATTCATTTGACAGATCATCTGACCCGTTTAAGTATATGACAAAAATTCATTTATCACTTCTAAAAGGATCCAAATCATATAAGAAAAATTTCTATGATCCAATTGTTAAAGCAGGTGAGGGTAATATCTAATGATAAACCAAACAGAACGTTTCAGAGAATTAATTGCACGGTTTGTTTTGAAGTATAATTACTGGGGCTACTTATTCTCTAGAATTAGAAGAAAACCTGCAAAGAACTTACCTTCAATCATGGGTGTAGGTCCCGAGAAAGATGGAACAATTACATTATACTTCGAGCCTGATTTAATGGCAAACACAGCTGACAAAGAAATATTGAAGGTAATTGAACACGAAGGAATGCATATCCTTAATAAACATATTCCAAGATATCTTCGTATTTTAGCAAATGAAACTGCTGAACAAAGAAAGACTATTAAAACTAATGTTTGGAATATTGCTGCAGATTGTACTGTCAATACACAGGCAAATCTGAGAGATCCCGTTGTGATAAATGGGCAACCTTGGCCTCCATGCCTCCCAGAGAAATATAATCTAGAAGATGGTAAGATCACTGAATATTATTTTTATGAACTGTTGAAAAGTGCCAAGACAATAAATTTTCCAAGCGGTAAGGGGGGATTTGACGATCACGGACAATGGAAAAAAGGAGCTGATGGAGTCACTGACCTTAGTTCATTATCAAGAAAACTTGATCAACATGTTCAGAATATTATTAAAGAATCAGTTAAAAGCTTTAATAAAGATAGAGGAACCATACCAGCTCATATAGCTCATTTAATAGAAGGAGCCCTTGCTCCACCACAAGCCCCATACTATCAAATTATTAGAAAGTTAATTAGGGGATCACGATATAGTAAATTTATTAGAAGTCCAACTAAAATCAATCGAAAACGAACATATGTCTTTGCACTAAAAGATAATAAATGTATTCCGCAAATATCTCCATTTCCAGGTAAAACAAGAGACAGAACATTTGATATTGTTGTGATGATTGATACATCTGGAAGCATGAATGAGGATGATATTTTAGAAGGTCTCTCTGGAGTTAAGAATATTATTGAAAAAGATCGTCATTGTTATACTACTGTATTAGAAGTAGATGCCTCTGTAGAAAAAGAATATGAAGTCAAAAGAATCCGAGATATTCAATTCAATATAAAAGGAAGGGGTGGAACGACTTTAAGACCTGGTCTTGAAAGAGCCAAGCAGCTTAATTGTGATGTTTGCCTTGCTTTTACAGATGGATATACTGAAGATATAAATAGTATCCCAAGAAAATTTCTACCTAAGAAATTAATTTGGGTTATCAATAAAGGTGGTACAGCAAAAAGCGTTAATCGAACTGGATATGTGGTACAGATATGATAATAAGATTTTTATTTTATACAAGTCAATGGTGGATCTTTATTTCTGCAATTCTTAAAGGAAATGTTGAATCATTATTAATTTCAATAGTGGGTATGTTCATTGGAATAGTATGGTTGTTTCCACTATTTATATCGGAGGATATTAATGACAAAAAATTATAGTGCAAAAGACATTAGAGTTTTGGAAGAGGTTGAACATATTAGATTAAATCCTGGAATGTACATAGGGGAAACTTCTAATCCTGTTCATCTTATAGAAGAAGCTCTTGATAATGCTCTTGATGAAGCTCTAGCGGGCTATGCTAACATAGTCGCTGTAGTTATTGACACAAAACTCAATAAATTCTCCGTCCTTGATAATGGTCGTGGAATTCCAATTTCGGATGACACGGCCATTGTCATATCTTCAAAGTTATTCTCAGGTGCAAAATTTCAAGATAAGAAATCAGCATACCAAATTAGTTCAGGATTGCATGGTGTGGGGCTTGTTGCCGTTAATGCTCTGAGTAAAGAATATACAGTAGAAATTTACAGAAATAATAAACATGCAACATATTACTTTAAAGATAGTAAGTTAAAGAAATCAGATATTGAAGATTATAAGGGGGAATGTCCCTTCTCTACAAAGATTGAGTTCGTACCAAATAAAAAGTTTTTTCATAAACTTGAACCAGATCTGAAAAGGTTGAGGAGACGATTAACTACTGCTTCAGCAGAGATGCCAAACAATTTAAGATTCGTTTTAACAATAGACGGAAAAACAGAAGTATTCAAATTAGATATTGAAAGTCATTTTAAACAATCAATATTAGGATCGACAGAAGATATAGATCTTATAAGTTTATTATCAGAAAAGAAACCAGAGAAGTTTCAAATATTATTTACATATGAACCGACTGGTCCAGTGTCTCCAAAGATTATGTCTTCGGTAAATTTATTGCCGGTTGATCAAGGAGGAAGTCATGTTATGGCATTCTGGGATATACTGAAAGAGTTCTTTATAGCAAAAGGAAAAAAGCATGGATTTGACTTTCAACCCAACGATGTATTTTTCAGATCGAGAGCATATTTAATATTGAGTATGATTGAACCAAAATTTTCAGGGCAAACAAAAGATAAATTAATTAATCACAAAACTGACTTTTATAAATTTAAAACTGATTTGCGGAAACAATTAGAAGGTTTTGCTATTGAAAAAGAACATGTATTGAAGGATTATCTGGAAAGACTTCAGGATTATAGAAGAAGACTTGACTCACAAAAGTTGAAGAAAAATGGAACAGGTGGCCGAAGAGCTTCCACACAATTTACAAAACTTCGAGATTGTACAAGTCGAGATGGTGAACTGTATATTGTTGAAGGGGATTCAGCAGGCGGATCTATTATTTTATCAAGAGATCCTCGCTTACATGCTGTCCTTCCATTAAAAGGAAAATCAATACCAAATGTTACAACCAAAAAGAACATCCTTGAAAATAAGGAAGTTAGAGAGTTAGTTAGAGCAGTTGGTACAGGTATTGAGCCTCAATTTAATTTATCTAAACTTAGATATGATAAAATCATATGTGCTACCGATGCAGATTTTGATGGTTTTCATATTGCATGTTTAGTGACTATGGTTGTTGCTATATTACAACCTGGTATTATTAAAGCAGGAAAATATTTTATTGCTCAAACACCATTGTTCGCTATTAAGGAGAAGAAAACATTTATTCCATTGTGGACTGATAAGGCAGTGGAGTTGGCAAGATCAAAAGGAAGAAATATTCAAAGATATAAGGGACTTGGAGAAATGAATCCTTCCGAATTGAAAGTGTGTTTGTTAGATGAGAGAACAAGAAACTTAATGCCTATCAAATATAGTAAGAATATGAATGGTCTTGTAAAACTCTTTTCAAGTCCAGAAGAGAAAAGAAAATTAGTAATGGGATAAAAAGTAAAAAAGGAGACTTAAAATGAAAAAGTTATTTGTAGGAATTTTAATGATTATGTTGGTAGTTGGGGCACCCGCGTTTGCAGAGGATTTCACTATATCAGATGCAGTAGGTATATGTGATGACTTTATCACAGAATTATATCCTGGTAGCAAAATTGGAAATGCATGCCGAGCTACAGATATGGGAGATGATTGGTTTATTAGCTGGAATATGGCATGTCCATTAATTCTTGCTGACCCAACCACAGGCCCCAGAAGAACTGGAGCAGCTTGCCAGGTGTGTAAGAAAACAGGAAAAATAACATACCTTGCTGTTTCTGCTAGAGAGATTATTAAATAAAAAGAAAAGGAGAAAGAGAAATGAAAACGTTAATATCTTTATTGGTTGCTTTGTTTATTATTATGGTATCAACAGCTGGATTTACCCATTCTGGTAGAACGAATAGCAGTGGATGACATAATAATAAAAAGACCGGTGAGTATCACTGTCATACACCAAAGTAATCAAAAAACAAGGGTAACCTAGATAGTAGTTGAGAGGTTGCCCTTGTTTTGTAAGGAGGAGGAAAGAATGAAAAAATCAATGACGGAACTACACAGAGAAGCTTTAAAAAGGGATTTCCCAGAATTAACTGAGGATGAAATAACTGCACACTTAATAGAGGGTAGGGGGTTTTTATATTGTATATTAGGTTTAGTTATGTTTATAATTTGGATTTTAGTATATTATGGGGATTCAATATATAAATTAATATTTTAAATATAAGGAAAGATCTTATTAAAAACAAATGAAGGAGAACGACTATGAGTGAAGAAACAATGGAATTGACAGTTGATGATATTGAACCTCTACAAAAAGCATTAAATGAAATGCCTCCATCTTCTGGTGGTCTTGAATATAAAGGTACATTTTGGGATCATAGAATGGCTTCACATGCTTTAGAAGATTTAATAGAAAGAAAAGCTGCTAATGAGAACTAAAACTTTAACAACAGATTGTCCCTCATGTGATTTTTTAAAAATTGATGATCGTAGTCAATTTGTATGTCACTGGGGCAAAGGGAATAAAATCTTAGAATCCCACAAAGGGAAAAAACCAAGATTTTGTAAACTAAAGAGGTGATAGAATGCCGTATATAAAGAAACCAAAAAGAGCTGTATTCGATAAATATCTTAAATTAATCGGGATACATACGATAGAACCAGGGGATTTAAACTACTGTATTACAGTCTTACTTCATGAGTATATAACCGAGCATGGTTTGTCATATAAAACCTTAAACGATTGCATAGGTGTATTAGAAGCAGCAAAAATGGAATTTTATAGACGTATTGTTGCTCCTTATGAGGATATTAAGATTGCAGAAAATGGTGATTTGGAACTTTCAGAAAGTGGTGACATAGTTCGTGATATTATGAAAGGATAAAAAATGGGAACGAGAGCTGATTTTTATATTGTTAGAGAATATGTAAATCTTGATGAGATTAGTATAAAACGTGACTGGATTGGGAGTTTGTATAAAAATGGACATCCATGGAATATACCAACAGATATATTAATTCAAACAAATCCTGTGATGTTTGAGGAATTGACAGTAGAGTTTTTAGAATCAATAGATTCAAGAATAGCATTAAAAGGTGATAGATGGCCTTGGCCTTGGCAGGATAGTTGTATGACTGACTATACATATATTTTTGGCGGTTATGATCTTGATCGAGTAGTTGGTTATTCATCTACAACAAAAAAGATGTTTGATCCTTTAAAAGTAGTTCAGGGAGAAGATATGAAAACTGCTGAAATACCAGGAGTTTTAGTTATTCCAAAAATGTCAAAGAGAATGGACCAAAGGAGTATTAAAAAATATGGATTTGAATCTTCCGCAGCTATATAGGGATTATGGTCGATATTCTAATTACAGGAATTTTCCTTTAGATATTGATGGTTTAAAACCTGTAGAACGAAGAGTTTTACTATCAACGTTTAAAATTGCTAAACATAAAATGGCAATATCAAGACAGGTTGATACTTATACTTGCGGTCACTATCATCCACATGGAGAATCATATGGAACAATTGTTCAATTAGTTCGACAAGGATTTCTTGAAGGACAAGGAAATTTTGGTAGCCATGTTGGTATTGAATCAGTTGGTGCAGCTGCACCACGTTATACTGAATGTAGATTAAAACAGAAAACAATTGATATGTTATTCAAGTATGTTGATCATGTTCAATGGATTGATACTGAACTTAGAGATAAAGAACCATTTTTTCTACCAGTTATGTTTCCAGTATGTTTATTGGGAAATGATTATACGCAGGGGATAGGATTTGGTTTTAAAACATATATTCCTTGTTATAAGGAAAATGATCTCAAACAAAGATTATTATGGCTCCTTGGTATTAGAAAAAGGAAGCCGATTATAAGTCCTATAACTGATTGTACAATAACTGCATCTCCAGAAGATGTCGAAAAGTTATTAACAACAGGAAAGGCTAAACTTGCAGTTGAAGGTGTAATTATAGAGCAACCAAGAGCCAATACAGTTATATTGAAATCATGGGCTCCTGGAAAGAAGTTTGAGTCACTTCTTAGAAAGTTTTCAAAAGAACTCAACGATGGAATGATTGGATTTACAGATGTTTCATCAAATGAAACAAATATTAAATTTCAAGTTTTACGAGAAAGAAATAGAGATAAAATTTATAAAGAATTTGTTAATAAATTAAAAGATGTTATCAGAGGACAAATCTCTTTTGAAATTATTTTAGCTGATATAAACAGAAAAGTTATTATGAAATCAGTAGATAATATGCTGCTTGATACATATAATATGTTCCGTGAAGTTAATGAAAAAATGTTAAAACACAAAATTGAGAAATTGAATGAACTAATCGTGGAATATAAAGCTTTAGAAATAATCAGAAAACC
>SDBU01010884.1_pt1 | contig 10040 bp, 10 predicted proteins | sample 2277071 | NCBI WGS metagenome assembly SDBU01 (sample SAMN10397929, study PRJNA504765) | marine sediment metagenome | isolation source: marine sediment core GS08_GC12, 126 cmbsf | place: Arctic Ocean: Gakkel Ridge, Loki's castle | collected 2008 | reverse complement strand
GTTCGGGGCAGTTGACCCTCTTACTCGTGAGAGATTGCAGGCTCAATTTATCCGTATTCAGCAAGAACTTAAAAAGACTATTATTCTGGTAACCCATGATCTTGATGAGGCCATCCGACTTGCTGACAGGATTGCCATAATGGAATCTGGGAAGCTGGTACAATATGATACACCGGAAACAATACTGGCTAAACCTGTAAACAAGTTCGTCCACGATTTTGTGGGTACAGATCGGGCGCTCAAGCGCTTGTCTCGCATTAGCATTAAAGATATTGTTAAACCTGCACCTTCAGTCAGTATTAATACATCCATAAAAGAGGTAAATTCGGTTTGTGAGCAATGCCGTTGGGTTTGGGCTGTTGATAATGACCAGCGGCTAATTGGATGGATAGACAGGGCAAATCTACCAGAGGCTTCTTCCGTTAAAGAGGCGGTAGTACAGGGAAATCCAGACGAGATTGCCGTAACAAATAATGCTACTCTTCGTGAAGCATTATCACGTATGTTGGGTCAAGGATTTAAAAGTATTCCCGTGATTGATGACAGCGGTCACCTCCTTGGTGAGGTAGCTCTAAGTGACATTGAAGTGGCTACTGCTGAAACAGAGGCATAGATAATGCATAATCGTCAAATAAGTCGCTGGATATTATTAGCCATATTTATTGGCGCCTTCGTTGTCCTTATCGCCAATATGAGCTGGTGGGAAAATGCTCTGCGTTTTTTATTTCCCGGCGAGTCTCATTTCATACATCCACGCGCAAGCCTGCTTGTTCTGGTTGGAGAGCACCTGGAACTGGTGCTTATTTCTAGCAGTATTACAATTCTAGTCGGAATACCACTCGGAATATGGGTAACGCACCCAAGCGGCAAGAATTTTCTGCCGATAGTTACTGATATTACCTCATTTGGTCAGACATTCCCTCCGGTAGCTGTCCTGGCGCTGGCTGTGCCTATGTTTGGATTTGGGCTTTTGCCCACAGTGGTTGCTTTGTTCCTTTATGGGTTGCTTCCGGTCGTCCGTAATACAATTGCTGGTCTTCGTGCTGTTCCTGACAACATACTGGACGCTGCGTATGGTATAGGGATGAGCCGGTTACAGGCATTAGTCCGTGTGAAAATACCTCTTGCTGCACGAGTGATGATGGCTGGTGTGCGTATATCGGTTATTATCAATATAGGAACAGCCATGATTGGCGCGGTTATCGGTGCCGGTGGGCTCAGGTCTCCAATCATAGCGGGATTAGTCCAAGATAACATTGCTTATATTATAGAAGGAGCCGTGCCTGCGGCTATTCTAGCCGTCTTGGCAGACCAGCTACTAGCTGGCATTGAAGAGCTCTTCGTGTAATTGGCCGATATTCAGGTTACGTTATCACATTTTTCTATTATGGGCTGGAATACCTCACCACTCATTTCGCCAGCAGCCTGTGTGACATAAAGCTAGCTGAGATTTGATATCCTAAATAACAAATGAGTTCTGTCAGTTTGAATTCTGTACGGGAATGCGTGGGGAACTCCTGATCAAATTACTTCATCATATCAGAATACGCATCATACGCCGATTCCGCATCCAGTTCAGCAATGAACCGGAGCAAAGGTATATTTGCCCCCACTTTCTCGGCCAGCTCTATTGCTAAGTCCCTATCCTTGGTTCCCAAATCTTTTCTGGGAGCTTTAGCAACTGGAGGTAGTTTTCGCACCTTCATCATATAATCCAAGCTCTCTAGTCTCAAACTATTGCCGGTGCTGACTCGAATGACATCGATCATCTTCTGCAAATCAAGCCCGGCCTTAAGCCCCAGGTTCAAACACTCGCGAATAATAATGCCATTGCTAATCAGCGCCAACTGATTTACCAGTTTATAAGCCTGCCCCGTGCCGATGCCCCCAAGATGAAATATGTGCTTTGCCATCGCTTCAAAAACAGGCCAGCACCGTTTAACAGCATCCTCATCACCACCAACCATGAGAGTAAATTCTCCCTCTTCATTAGTAGGGCCACTCTTACTCAGCCCAGCGTCAATTACCTGGACCCCCCGTTCTTTTGCCTTGGCATATAGCTTCCGGCAGTATTCAGGGCTAATAGTACTTGAGATGACAATGGTCGCCCCCTCTTTTATACCTTCCCACACCCCGTCCTTGCCAAAAATTACCTCTTCTGTTTGGGGAATATCGCGAACTACACTGATGAGAACATCGCTGGTAGCCGCCACCTCTCGGCACGAGCTTGCAGCTATTGCCCCCAGCGATTTCATTTCTTCAATCACTTCTTTCCGGCGGGCGTATATTGTGAGCGGTAACCCCTTTCTTGCAAGACTCTTGGCCATGGGCAGCCCTATGTCTCCCAGACCGATAAAACCTACCCTGATAGAACTCATCGTTAAAATCCTCCCGTTTAATTGAATTTAAGTTGACCTGCCCCAAAAAGGATACCACTTCTTAAGCTAGAGTCACCGGGATTTGAGCCTCACCCCAAAACTGTACAGGCTAAAAGTAGACTGTAGCCATAGTCTTTTAACCACCTCTTAAGCACTCCAAAAACGCTCTTTATAGTGGCGTATGACTAGCCTTCAGGCGTGAAGTTTAGCGGACCTTTTTTAGCGAATGATAAACAGGCCGTCACAATACAAGGTTTCCTTGTAATATTCGGCTGCTAAGGCTCACATATCTTGTTTACCACACGCGGTTAAGTATCACTCAGCTCTTTAGGAGGTTGATATTGAATCTCAGATTACTGCATGGGTGAGTAGGATGTTGGCCGCATAATCGTGTTGGTGCTCCCAAGGACTATCGGTCCGTTTTTATGTGTTTCTTCCGTCACCTTGAGCCATTCGGGGTCACTGGTAAAAGCAGCCCACTTTTTCTCGCGTTCTTCGAGGCTCTCCCAAGCAAGTATATAAGTCAGTGTGTTGCTTGGACCTATTACGTTTTCCCAGAAAGCTACCGGCCGAATACCTAGCCTCTTCCAGATCTTCGTGGTATGATTCGCGAATCGGTCATTGATGTCCTTCATTCTAAGTGGAGTAATATCATAGACCCTCAGTTCATAAAGCATTTCCTGAACCTCCTTTTTTTCTCCGTTTTAAAGACTTCTACTGTGCACCGTCAGCGATTATGCCACAACTGATTTACAGAAACTTTACTAGGCTGACTTCGTCCTGTCAAGCTGAATCCTGTAATAAGTAAGGCGGGTTTAGGTTTTCTGTTAAGGCTTGTGCCGTTTATGATTTCTAGTCGTAGGAGAAAAAATTGTTCCTTTCCCTCACACATACCTTTAACCACGATGATTTACCTCCTGGAGCTTTGTTGCACGGTTCGTCTGCCTGGGAATAGTACAGAGCATCGAGAGGACGATTGACAAGGATGATTCAACTAACTAAACTCCCTATTATCAGGCTGTCCCTTAAATCCTAACGATGCACAAAAATATATCAGATAGTAATATTTCAATAACTGGTTAATCTATCACCTTTCCTAAAGCGAACTACTATCAAGAGGAGATAAAGGAATGGATATCGAACAGTATATGGATCCCGAGTTGAGAGCAGCCTTTACACAAATACCCGAGAGCGACGACGACATTTCCGACTGGGTTGAAGCTCGTGAGTATCATTCAAGGAAAATGGCAGCTGCACAAGCAGGGCAACCTAAGAGTGATATGGTGACGATAGAAGACCGTGATATCCCGGGACCTGTAAGCTCTCCTGAGGTCCCCGTACGTATCTATACGCCATCCGTGAAAAGGAGTGGAATGTCCGGGCTTCTATATATCCATGGCGGTGGCTTTACAAGGGGTCACCGACTACAGGATTTCGATTCTCGATGTGAGCGCATCGTCGAGGATGTCGGATGTGTTCTGGTATCCGTTGGTTATCGGCTGGCACCAGAGAATCCTTTCCCTGCAGGCGTTGAGGACTGCTATGCAACACTCTGCTGGATGGTCTCATCTGCTGCTCATCTCGGAGTAGACACCACACGCATCGCAGTTGGAGGTTCGAGCGCAGGCGGTGGTCTGGCTGCTGCAACTGCACTTATGGCCCGTGACCGTAAGGAAGTCGTCCTTGCATTTCACTGGCTTTTCTGGGGATGTATCGACGACCGGCATATCACGCCATCAAGCTATGCGATTACTGATCGGAGGGTGTGGAATCGGGCAAAGTCGATGAATGGATGGAAGGTATATTTGGGCAGCGCCTACCAGGGAGAAGTCTCACCGTACGCCGCACCAGCAAGGATGGAGAACCTAGCTGGTCTGCCACCTGCGTATATCATGGTCGGTGAGCTCGATTTATTGCGAGACGAAAACATCGACTACGCGACACGTCTCATGCAGGCCGACATCCCTACCGAGTTGCACGTGATTCCCGGTGCTTTCCACGGTTTTACATGGGTAGTACCGAATGCTGAGGTCAGTATCCGAGCAATTTCCGAGTCTAATATTGCCTTAAAACGCGCTCTTAGTCATTGAGCAGTCAGCCACTAATAACAGGCCATGCCGGATTTAACATTCTGACGTATTGTCTGATATTCACTAAAAAGGTCCGCTTAATCTTAAGCCTGAAGTCTGGGTGTGGAACTTCGTGGGGGAAAAAGAAACCTTTTTGTTTTAGTTACCACACTAGACTAGTTGATGGAGTTTTGCCAACAAATAGCTAGCGGAGGGAATGACACGGGATAGTACAAAACGGTACTACAGGCACAACTAAGAATTTCGAGGTAAATAGAATAACACTGAATTGAGCGCAAAAGTACTATTAGGGACGCTGTCTGACCGGCTTTTATCAACTGATTCTATCAGTCACTTTTTGCAGTAATCTGGAGGCGCCAGCGGCGATCCATTTTTCCCAGTTAGTCGACAGGTACTGCACTCCCATGTCCATGTACTTATCCACATCACTATCGGTCACCTGGACTCCAGCGACTCTCCCCGAAGCGATAATTTGAGCGACAGCTTTGTCGTATACGGCTGCAGCCTCTGGATGGTGGGGTTGCCCAAGATAACCCATGCTATGGGAGAGGTCCCCGCGTGCTACTACGAACACGTCAATATTGTCAACGGTCAGGATATCCGCAAGATTCCTTATAGCTACGATATCTTCCAACATCGCCACTACTATCGTCTCATCGTTTGCCTTTGTCAGGTAGTCAGTGACACCGTAACTCCTGCGTCCGTAGCATACTCCGCGATGGCCAATGGGGGCAAACTTCGCCGCGTCCACGGCCCGAAGCGCTTCCTCTTTGGTATTTACGTGAGGCACGATGATGCCGTTAACACCAAGGTCAAGGGTTCGCCCGATGAGCCAGGGCACGTTGTCAGCCACCCGGGCGATGGAGGACATTCCCCAGAGGTCACAGGCACGGGACATGTCGCTGAACTCGGCCCAGGTAGCCGAACCGTGTTCCGTGCAGATCCGAATAGCATCAAATCCTAAAGAGCCCAGGAAGTCTATCATGTCAGGAGTGTTATCGCCGAAAGCGACAACGACCCGTTTCCCGTCTTGGAGTTTGTGTTTCGCTTTGTTCTCACGCATTTACTCGTCTCCTTTTTTGTATTTTTAAAGCATAGTATAATATTCGGGGTTTGGGGTCAATTTAGACTACCCCGGCATGCCGGTAGCTTGTCACCAATGATAAATATGCTAACCACTCGTTTTGGTTTGGACTCGGCGATATAGGCAAATATTAGGATTTGAGGATGTGTTTAAGAGGCATGTATCGGCTTCACCGCTGGATAGGTTGGTGGAGTAATTACTTTACTCAAACTCATCTTTGGATAATGCCGTGAATATAATAGCTGCTATACCAAAGGGTGTTGATATAATTAAGGCAGCAATTGAACCAGCAAGTGCCCATCCCCACTTCCTTCTTTGTATGGCAAATACTCCTCCAACTATAGTCAGTGCTTCGATGGCTATATTAGGAATAGTAATGAAAAATATAAGTAATAAGGGAAGATTAAAAGGGAATACTCCGGATGTGAATGGCAGAGCAATTGTAAGGCCAATGAACAATAACAATACTCCAGTTAGGCTGATACCACCGGACACTATATTTAATATCCCTGCGGCGGTAGGCCTCCATGTTTTTTCCATTATTCTCTCCTTATACTGATTGTGTTAAGAAGCTTACAACAACAGTATTGGCTTCACCGGTGGATAGATTAATACGTTAGCCCGGCAAGTTTTAATAATAAAATTTAAGGCACTACCCTCTTTTCTTCCAGGTTTCTCGTTTACTCCAACCAATTGTAAGATAAACTATACCTATGATAAAGATTGGCATCATCGTGAAATATGAATAATCTCTAAAAAAGGAAATTATCAGGCCAATAAGCCCTACTGGAAACATAACAATTCCCACAATAAAAAAAACGCGATAATTAGTTTCCTGTATAATACCTTTTCTCTTCCTATTCCAAGTTAACCATGCCACCAGTACCCCTACAATCACTAATATGGCTAGAAGTCCTATGGCAATCCATGAAATTGAGCCCATATTCGCCACCTCTGATCAGTTAGTGAATTATACTCCATTAACGGTTAATAGCCAGCTTTTTTCCCTGTACTACTTGCTATTTCAATCTTAATTATACTTACCTTTTCTAATTCATCTTTGGAAAAGGGATAGTAATCAGCTCCATAGTGCTGAATGATAATATTCATGGCCTCTGATTTTTCTTCAAATTCTTCGACGATAAAGGCTTTACCAAACCCGATAACACTTTGATATTTAGCATCCCACCCACAAGGGCGTCCCTCTGGTTTAATAAACGTGTGAACTATATCCATTTCAAAACAAGCACTATTATTTCGTTTGATGATATCGATTTTCTTACCTTCTTTGGCGCAGTGGAAATAGAGACGATTATCCTTATAGCCAAAATCCATAGGAACAATATATGGTGTATTATCATCCGACAGACCAATACGACATATCTCCGCTTTCTCTATAATGGTTTCTATTTCTTTTTGGTCTTTTATCTCCCTGTCACTTCTCTTCATTTTGCCCCCTAAATAATTATTTATCCAACTCCCCCCGGTGATTTATTGCACGGTCCCAGAATATATCTGGGATTTTAGAAACCATCTGTGCTCTAAAATACTCATAGATTTCCCTATTCTTTACTAACCTTGAATGTATACAGTATAAACCATTCTTATCCATTATGCTTCCTTGTTACCGTGGCATTCCGTTAGTACGTGAATTTTACCCTATAGAATAACCTTAATCAAAGGGAAATCGCTCGCTCTTTTCTTTAAATTGGTTAGGGTTGTCTCAGGGATTGTCTATCCATAGTTGTGAACACATTCCTCACTGACTTTACTCTCCATTTTAGTTGTTATAAAATGAGTTATTAGGAAATGTATGTTGTTTAAATCGAAGTTCTACGTGGTTATGTTAATTCTTGGTGTATTTGTTCTTCTGAGTGGAGCGTGTGCGAAACCAGATTCAACAGTAACAACTAGTGATTTAGAGGGTACTGTATGGGTACTACAATCATATGGAGAAGCTGGAAACCTAAAAAATGTATTAACAGACACGGAGATTACTGCTGAATTCATTAGTTCCGAAGGAACAATAGAGGGCTCTGCTGGTTGTAATTCCTACTTTGGTAGTTATGAAGCGGAAGCTAGTCAACTCTCTATTCCCGGACCGATAGCGGTTACGGAAATGTATTGCATGGAACCTGAAGGGGTTATGGAGCAGGAACAACAATACTTGGAGATATTGCAAGCTGCTGAGAGCTATTCCACAGAGGACGGAAACCTACAAATTAATTGTGGTGACCAAGTACTAGTCTACATTGTCGAGTGAACGAATGTTGCAGGTTACCGAGCCGAACATCATCTTCCGTTCGGTTTGGTAATTCTGCAGTGAGGCCTCCAGCAGTTGCATCAGTTCACGGTTTGCTTTCTTCCAAGGCATTAAATCCTCTTTTTTTAATCGTCAGATTTAATTCCGGACAGTAGATTTGCCATATCTATTTTAGCCTCAAGGATATTTACCCAGAGGTCGCCAATTTTAGCCAGCCTGTCCGGGGCGGTCAGGATGGTGAAATCGGTGGGATAAACCTTATCGAGCTCATTCCAGCGCAAGGGGACGGAAACACTGGCCTCCGGGTTGGGGCGGGGCGAATATATGGAAGCCAGGGTCTTGCCGCGCACATTTTGGTTGTGGTCCAGGAACACCTTTCCCTTTCGCTTCTCCACAGCCCAGTCCACTGTAATCTCGGTCGGGTGCTGCTGCAGGAGAAAGCGACTCAGCGTTTCCGCTGCGGAACGGGTGCCGTGAAAGTCCAACTGGCGCAGAATGGGGACAAAGATGTGCAGTCCGGTTTGCCCCGAGGTCTTCACGAATGAAGGAAATGAGAGACTGTCCAAGGTTTGCTTCAGTTGCAGGGCTACCTGGCAGGTTTTACTGAAGGCATCCCGGTTCAGTTCCGGTTCTGCCCCGGCCGCTTCTTTACCGGAATATATGTACGGGTCAATATCAAATATTATGAAATCAGGATAGCTTGCATAATAATCGGCCTCTTCAGTAACACTGGCATCCGCCTTAAAATCAGGTCCTGGCTTCACCCGGGAAAACCAAGTGTGGAGCTCGATATCCACTATCTGCCCCAGCCAGAGCAAAGTGGACAAATTATTGCAGAGTAGATATTCTTGCCTGGGTGTATCATGAGAGGAAAGAGACACGGTAGTAACGAATCCGGGTACAAGCTGATAGTGTTTCTGGAAGAAATGCTGGCCATAAATGCCATTGGGATACCGGCTTAGTGTCAGCGGTCTATCCCTAAGGTGAGGTAACAACCATGGTGATACCCGCATCAGGTAAGTGATTAGGTCGCGCTTGGTGAGCGCTCTGCTTCCGCCAACTTCAGGCCAGAGCGCTTTATTAAGATTGCTCAGTGATACTTTTTGCCCTTCGACCTCGATAATTAGGCTGTTTTTCGAGTTGGCCAGCTGCTCCAGGACATGTTTACTGGCATCAGGTCTGTCCGTAGAAGCTGTTTCCAAGGATTTACCGACTTTTTCTACGAATTTAACTCGGTGGATGGAAGCCGCCAGTTTGTCATCACGCACTCTTAGAAATACCGGCGCCCGCAGGCGGTTGTCCCGGGTCCATTGAGCGAATCTTACCTCCACAACCAGTTCCGGCTTTACCCAGGTTACCCCACCAGTCTGCTCAGTTTCCGTATAAAAGGGACTCTTCTTAATACTGATGTTGCCCAGTTGTTTTTTTATCTTTGATAAGGTGTCGTTATCAAAACCACTGCCCACATTGCCGGCATACCGGAGATTTCTTTCATCATCATAGTAACCGAGTAGCAGAGCCCCGAATGTTTTTACCCGGTTGCCCTTGCCCTGGGTAAATGCCCCGACCACGAACTCTTCACTGGTAACCGCTTTTATCTTGAGCCAGCTAGTGGAACGCTTTCCCGGTTCATAGAGGCTATCCTGTCGTTTGGCGACGACGCCCTCGAGGCCATTCTCGATTGCCGCGCGGTAAACGGCCTGCCCATCAACAGAAAAGTGTTCGACGAGACGGACATCCTGGTTGATATCGAGTACGCTGTGGAGTAATTCTTTCCTCTGTTTCAGGGACACTCCCTTGAGATCATAGCCGTCCAGGTAGAGGATATCAAAGACGTAGTAGATAATGGCCGATGGTGGTTCTGCCTGGACGGCCTGAATCCTATTTATTGACTTCAGGTAGCCCTGGAGACACTGGAAGCATAACCTGCCCTTTAAATCGAGGGCGATAATTTCACCATCGAGTATAAGCTGTGAAACTGGCTGGCGTTTTATGCTTTCGGTCAGGGCAGGGTAATGCTCGGTAACATTAAACCCGCGCCTGGACTGTAACCGGACTTCGCCGTTATTCACAAAGGCCAGCGTGCGGAAACCGTCCAGCTTCGGCTCGAAGAGCCACTGTTCATCTGAGAATGGGGTGGCGGTAGGCGAGGCCAGCATCGGAAATAGCTTTGATGGAAATACTTTTTTTACGGCCCCGATGGCGTCACTAGGTCTGGCAGTAAC
>SDBU01010882.1_pt1 | contig 10041 bp, 6 predicted proteins | sample 2277071 | NCBI WGS metagenome assembly SDBU01 (sample SAMN10397929, study PRJNA504765) | marine sediment metagenome | isolation source: marine sediment core GS08_GC12, 126 cmbsf | place: Arctic Ocean: Gakkel Ridge, Loki's castle | collected 2008 | reverse complement strand
TCAACTGCTGGGGGAGTTACTGGGGGTTTACCAACCGCTACTGCTTCATCTTTGGGAATTAGAGTAATACTATCATCGGCTTGTCGGATTTTCCAAGCAGGAATATTTTTCCCCATAACCCCTTCACCTTCAACAAATCCCCTCGGTGACTTTAACCCTTTGCCTATCTCCCCTCGTAACTGAACAAAATCACCAATCTCTACTTCAAGCCCAGCCGTTACTTCACCAACCCCTACCTCTGGCTCTGTAATGGGTGTTACAGCCTCTTGGGGTTTGGGTGCTACCTCTGCTGGGAGAGTTACTTCGCCAGATAGAGTTACACTACTACCATCAGGTTTCTCAATTATTACATCACTTGCAGAGATTGTCCTTTTTACCATTGCTTCACTAAGTAATGGTTCTCCAGTAGTTCCTACCCCAATTTCCTTCCCACTTAATTCAAAAACATTCTTCTTCCCAGCCTCTATCCAATCCATAAATTCAGCCAAGTCATCCACATTGGCTTCAGTTGCATCTATATAATACTTACCAGTAGTAGAATCATAAAAAGCCTTATATGATGAGACACCTTTTTCAACTCTACCTATGCCACTAATCTCAGATACACCACCTTTAGGCAAATCTCCTATTCTAATGTAGGTTTCGCCTGTTACTTCACCTACCTCTGCCTCTGTGGGGACAACTTCTTTAACAGGTTTGGCTTCAACTGGGGGAGTTACTGGTAACTCTACGGCAGTTTCATCATCTTCTTTCTTTGAGAAAAACTTGGAATCATCTGAGAGAAGCGGGACATCCTTTTTGGGTTCTATTTCAGTAGAGAAGTAGTTATCACTAACTTCACTAGGCGTCACCTCGCTAGGTACTGTAGGAGTCACTTCAGGTCTTACTTCACCAATCCCTACTCTTGGAACTTCTATCCCTGTCTCTACTACAGGCTCTACAGTCGGCTGAATTTCGACAACTGGCGCAGGAACTTGGGGCGCTGTCAGAGGAATGAATGGGACTCCTTTAGCCTTAACCTCTGCCCTTCTCGCCTTCCTAGTACTTATACGGTCTCTTGCCCCTGCAACGTCTGCCCTACCCCAGTATGCGTCAAATACTTGCCTTACCCTATCCCCTTCCCTTTCACTATGCACCTCGTATAAGTAGGGATTACCTTTTATGTATTTTACTGTGAAGTATGACATTAGTTTCCCCTTGAAGGTTTAACCACTACGTCATAGTAGCATTGTTTGTGGTGGTTGTCAAGGGCTTAAGAGGTAAGTACTAAAACGCCACGCTGTTTGAGTAGGTTATTGAAGTGTTCTGTCCAGTATTCTCGGTTGCGGTTCGTCTTAATATGGCAATGACTATTACTAGGACTAGGGCAAAGGCTAATTAGATTATTGGGATGGCAGTTCTGCTTCATATAGTCAATATGATGTACTGCCAAGGCTGTTCCATTCTGTGGCGTTCCGCATAACTGGCAAGTGTAATTATCACGCTCTCTTATTTGCTCTTTCAGGTCTTCATTGAATTCAGTGGTGTAGGGTTCAAAAGATTTACCACCATGCCAATTAGGTGCGTTTTCTCCACGATGTTTCAACCCTCTACGTTTTGTTGAGCAAACTTTACACAGAGGAGACCTTTTTATATGACGAGTTTGTTGCCATCTGTCTTGTTTGCATTGTGGGCAGACAACTTTTGTGTAACGATAGTTATCATTTTGACCTATATCGTATCCTAGACAAATGTCACCAATAACAGGTAATTCTAGTGTTCCCTTATTATTGACCTTTACTTTATTTTTATATAGTAGTGCTTCGGTTTCTCCTTTTGTGCGAATATGTATACTATTTTGTCGCATACATCTGTAGATTGTGTCAGCAGATGCATTGAGTCTATTTGCGATTTGACGGGTGGTTAATGTCCCTTGATTATATAGATGCTTGACAGTTTCTATATCCAATGGAATAGCTCGTGCTTTTAATGTACATGATTTACACCTTCCATTATTATTTACAATGTTGCTAATTAGTTTTTTGTGTAGAGGGCGTGTTCGCCTTGTTTCATCACAATCTGGGCAGGTGATTTTAGCCGTAAGGTTATGATTGATTAATTTCGGTTCTTTGAAAAATGGAGGCAATTCACTTGGTTGTATTAGTGACTTCTTATATTGATTGCTACCACGGTTTGGTCTTGTCGGGATATTGTTCTCACGTAAATTACGAAATATTACAGTGCGTGTCACACCAAAGTATTTACCAACATCTACAGCACTTAGGTGTTCAACTGAGTATAGACGATTTAGTTCATCAATATTAATATCAATTCTATGCGATGAATCTTTGATTGTAATATTATTCTTGCGCAGAAGGATGAGTATTGTACTGCTTGTCGTGCTGTAAGTCTCAGCTATTTGAGTTGATGTTTTGCGTTCAATAGTATATAGGTGAATAATAGTATCTATGGGTAAATTGTTACTTTTTGCTTTACTAGTCATGTCGTTGTGTTTGTTCCTTCATTGCTTTATATCCCTTACTTGGGTTTCCTCTTGGTCTATTTTGCCAGTAGCCAAGATTATCTAGTTCCACTTTCAGTAATTTGAATAACCGTTGGTGATACTCTAGTGTTTTGAGGTCTTTTTCAAGTTGTTTTAGATACTGAAATCTCATACCCGTATTATACAGTTAAGCATCTGCCTATGTCAAGTGTTTTCTTGATAGAAATATAAATATATAGTATTACTTTTAATAATAGGTTGTGATTACGACTAAGAAAGAAAAAATAGGAAAATGATGAGCGTACCTAGCAACCCATCTGTTCTGTAAACAAAAATAATGCCTATGCTATATATTCGTGACGGGGTACTTACCATCTTCCATAACTACACTATTTGCTATTCAAACTCTGCTTAAGAATCATCCTGCAATAAGTTGTTACCTTCATTCCGAGTTTACAAGCCTCTACTTCTAAGGCGTCTTTAGTTGGTTGGTCTATCCTTATAAATATTACTGCCATAGATATTAAATTAAACGACCTCTTTTGTAAATTATAATTAATAGATAGATATATATTAGCAGATGGCAATCGAAATGTCAAATTTATTGACACGACTCCAATGGTATGATATTTCTTGTAATAAGAGGTTGGTGAGTATGGCTAAGAAACAAAAAGGTAAGCGTCCTTGGGTCTTCACCTCATCTCGAAGAAGTAGTCTTGCTAAAGCCCAAAAACGCCATAAAATTTATGTCGAGTTGGGTAAGGTTGAGTATAATAAGAGAGTAAAATCTTAAGCCAGAGGCTAATAATCTAAAAGAGGTCGTTTTTAATATCTTATGGTGAGAAAAAAGTATGTCTTTACAGCTGCCCGTAAGCGAGCTTTGCGTAAAGCTCAGTTAGCTGCTCGAAGGAAGAATCTGAGGGGTGGAAAGAGGCGGGGAAAGGGTTAGTCCGTAGGTAGCCTGATTAAGTGATTACCGTTAGTTAGTAAAATAATAACAAAGAGGTCGTTTTAAAGTAAAATATGAAAATCCTAATGGGTCTTATTATGGCGATGCTTATCATACTAATAGGCGCCTCACTTATTGCGCCTGTCAACACTTCGGTTGCCGCCATCACCACGCCGACTTATAGCACCAGCGTGGCGAGCCTGTCAGCACTGCTTCCCCTATTCTTCGTAGTGATGATAGTGATGTACGTGTTCAAGGGACTGGAGACCATCTAAAGGTCAAAGGAGTTGAAATCCCGCAGGGAGATGATGAAAGTTGTCCCCCTGCGGGGTGAATGAATGATAATAGTTGAGTAATTAAATGGGGAAAACGGTAAAATCGGTAAAGGCTACAGATTTAAGATTTGTGTAGTCTTTTTTTGTTTAGTTTTGAAGGAGTTACCGAGCAATGATAAACAAAGGAAAACAAAGGAAAACTAAGCCGCTTCATTTCTTGACGGAAATGGATAAACGCTATCGCATGAATAGTGGAAAGGGCAAGGGTAGGAAAACCAAGGGCAACTTTGGCTCACAGTCTGATGAGCAGTACTATGATAAGAACAATCCTTGGGGCTTCTAAGGATTTTGCGTAGGTTAAAGTGGATATTCGGATAAGGAAGCGGTACTATGAACGTAGTGATAAGAGTAGGTCTCCAGCATCATTTACCGCTAGGCAACCAAAGGGTGTTGGCACTACAGTTCATGCTACCATTAGACTTGACCCTGTATTGAAGAAACATAAAGATTTACGGAAAGGTGTTCTAAAGCATGAGACGGATGAAATTAGGGCATGGGGTAAAGGTAAGACCTCTACTCATCGTCTGGCTAATCGGAAAGAGCCTCAAGTAACAAGGAAACTTGGTGGCACAAAAGGATTCTGGGGAGAAATTGACAGAAGAAATAGGAGGTAAACAATGAAACGAAAATTTAGCAAAATACTAGGTTAGTATCGGAATAAATAATATAAAAAAACAGGAGGTAGGCAATGAGAAAGCAAACAGCGGTAGATAGGGCAGTGAGGAAGCAAAAGGCAGGCATAGATAAAGGTATAGCAAAGGAGCGCAAGGAAATCAACCAGGCATACCGTGAAATCTATGGCGGGAAATTGAACTGGAAGAAAGGGTATTGAATCAGGTCTAGTAAAATCTTTAGAACGGGGAGGCGATTATAATGGTTGTAAAAGGATTAGGAAAAGGCGGAAGGGCGTGGGCGAAGCATAATAAATCGGTAAATAAAAATGTGGCTCGAACCAAACGTGAAATGGATAAAGAATTTCGCAAACTCTATGGCGGAAGTGTGAAGAAGTGGTGAGATAATGGATAAAAAGGTAACTCCCGAAGAATTATGGAAGCGGGAGAAGGAAGCACGGGATAAAGAGATTAGGGAAGAGCAGAGTGCTAGAAATCGTGACTTCCAGAGGATATTTGGTACGCAGAAACCTTGGAAACCAGCGAATCCTACGAAATGAAGCGTGAGTATCTTTCGCTAGGAGTATATTGTGTTCAAATTAGAGTTTGCGACAGAAAAGGATTCTAAGCAACAGCGTAAAGAAATGGCTAGAGCCAGGAAGGTTTACGATAATGGCATAAAATCTGAGTATGATAAACAGCGTAAATTGTTTCCCAAGGGTATGTCATCTTAGCTTCTAGATAATCATGGAGGTGGCGTATGTCTGTGATTAAGGTAGCTTCAAGGCGCAGAATGAAGGCTACTACTTTTGGTTTACCACGCAAGAAGAAGTTTCCATTGAATACTAAAGGGCGTGCTATATCTGCTGTGGCATATTCTAAGAAACTGGCGAAGGAAGGTAAAATTACGGCACAGGAAAGGGATATTGTACTCAAGAAAGTAAAACAGCGTTACCCTGAGATTAATATCACTCCTGTTAGAAAAGCAAGGGGACGATAGGTTGTGGCAGTACAATCTAAAGATAGAGCAACGCAACTCAGGGAAAGAATAGCAAGGACATCAGCGAAGCGCATTGGTGAGCGACAAGCCCTGCGCTTAGGCTCTATTATGCCAGGAACCTCAATACCTACAGGAACACCAGTAACGCCAATAGCGCAATCGCAAGCAATAAGCGTTGCTCAACAAAGGGCTTTACCAGTAGGCGAGAGAGCCATTGTTATTATACCAACAACACCAATGACAGGGACACAAGCCTTGCAGAGTTTAAAGGATAGCGGTCAAATCCCCCCCGATTCCATGCTGATTAGTTATGATACTAAGACTGGTATGGTGTCTTATTCTACCGCTGAATCTAGGCAGGTGTCGGAATCATATAAACAGGGAGTAGCTCAAAGAATTGAGAAGATTAAGCAAGATTGGGAGACTGAAGGTTCTGGATATAATGTTGCAGTTTTACCGATTGAACTTCGCCAAGAAGGTTTACGATTAGGTGGAATATTTAGTCATAAAGAAAGAGTTGCTGTAGAAATATCCCTATTGACTCGGTATCAAAAATCTCAATTCGATAAGTTTTTCGGTGCTAAAACTTCTTATGGAAGTGCTGCCGAACTCTTAACCCTGCAAGAAAAGGCACTTGCTAAAGTCCAGAGAGAAGTGTCAAGCACTTTTGACCCTAAAGAAGCAGCTAGGGTGCGGAAGGAGACTGCTAGGACAGCAGCTTTTGAACGTGTAAGGGCTGAACAAGCAAGATATGCACAATACAAAACTGACAGACAAAAGAGCGATGCTTCAAGACCTGCTACCCCAGAAGAAATAGAAACAGCAGCAGATTATTATGATGATGGTGATATAAGTGTAACAACACTGAGGGGAATTAGGGCAAATTTGGAGGATAGGCGCCACGCTGACCTTATACGAAGTATGACACCATATCCCCTTGGCATAGGTGCTCCTCCAAAAATACGTGAAGTTAGAGTAGAACATCAAAAAGCAGCACAAGAAGCACAAGAAGCTGAGAGGGCTGCTGGTACAACAGTTCATACTACCACCTATCATCTAAAACAAGCTGGTCTTGCTAAGGCTCAAACAAGTCTTGGTGGTAAGGCTTATGTTGATATGACACCTGCCGAGCAAGTGGAATACAACCTGCAAATTCGTAAGGTAGGAGTGACACCAGCCATAGCTTCTGTGAGGGCATCCCAAAAAGTTGAAGTTCTTGCCCCACTGCCTGATGAACCAGATAGGATGATTGAGGTAAGTGCGAGTGATTATAAGGATTATGCCAATCTGAAAGGCGAAGACCAATTCAATAAAGCAATAGACTTAGGCTTTATTCCATCTGATAGTCAATACATTCCACAAGAAATAGGGTGGAGTTATCTTCCCATTTCAAGACTTGAAGAGATAAAAACAACAACAACAACAAGACTCTATAATATACTACTTACTCAGGGCGTTGATGCTTTTAATGAGGCTACTAGCAAAACTATTTCTGCCGAAACCCTCGTCTCTCAGCAAGAAAGCAAGAGACGACAAAAGTTAGCGTTGCCAAGCATTACTCCAATCGCTCAGAAGTTGAATATTGCGGGAGACCCTGCTAACTATACTCAATCGGATATAGAAACATTGATAGGTGGTGGAGTAAATATACAAGACCTCTATGATGTTGGTGCTAATCCAGAGGCTATGATAGCGATATTTGAACTTCAAGCATTACCTACATTACCTAAGATTATACAAGATGATTATTATACAGGTAAAACTATTGGTGACTTATCCATTTTCTCTAGTCGTTTGGATGATTTCAATAAGCAACAAAAACAATCGTATGAGAGCGCAATAAAAGAATTTCAATCTGTAGCACCCGATTTAATCACCATTACCGATAATGGTTTTACAGTTGGAGATATTCAAGAGGCTAGGGATAAAGGCGTTACCGATACTACCTTACTTCAGTTGAATGTAGTAACTCCTATACAATTAGCAGCCTTCGATACTTTAGCAGAATGGAAGGGGGGTTTTGTTGGCTATTTAGCAGGCAATCGAGGCAATCCCGAAAGCGTTAAAACAATAACTGATGCTGGCTATATTGTTGGCGACCAGATTAAAGCGATTATTGGCTTTGCTCAATCTGGTGATGTTATGCAGTTATCTGATGGGCGATGGTCTATTGACCCGTATAAAGCGTTAGCTGTTAATCCTAACGACCCCGTTATAATTAAGCAACTTATAGCATATGGTCTTACACCAGCCCAAGTATCCGAGGTAATGGCTGACCTTACTGCTATGCCTTGGGCTAAAAGGGTACTAACCGCAAAAATGGGTCAAACAGGATTAGAACAAGCCGAAAAAGCGGGAACTGTCCCGTATAGCATTATTCTAGGATTACAAGGTGATAAAACTATACCAGAGCCATATAGATATGACTTGAAGGAAATAGAAAAAGGAATCCAGCGTGGAATGGAGGATATTGGCACCTTCATGGGTAATATGGCGGTAAAAACTAATAAGTGGATTGAAACTTGGACACCTACAGAGCAAGAACAGCTTGGCTTCCCAGTAAGATTATTAACTGGCGGTCTTACCACACTAGCCACAATACCAGTCGGGTTGTTTGGGGCTATAATGCTATCTGTCGTAAATCCATCTACATTTCCAGGCACAGTAGTGGAAATGGGTAAAGGGATTGTACATTCCGTCAAGGAGGCAGGTAAGGGAGTTGTGGGTAGGTCAGAACTTACTCCGTTTGAATTAGGTGGGGCTATTGCAGTAACGGCTTTAGTTCTCTCTCCATTAAAAGGGGGAGTAGCCAGATTATCAAAAGTAAAACCCTCAGCACGAATAAGAGTGTTGCCATTGAAAGAGGAGATAGGGAAAGTAGTTAAGCCTTCAATTCCAGAAATCCAAAAAGCAATTGACGTTGTACGCCCCGATTTACGAGTTAGGACAATAGCCAATCTTTATGACGTTGGTTATAATATGGGTCGTGCAATGGAAGTATCTCTCAAAAGATTAGATGATGCTGTCAATGCCTTTGAACGCTTTGTCAAGACGTCTGAAAACATAATCAACAAAGCTGACTTAGAAGTAGCAGTTAGGCAACTGGTTGATGGTTATAAAGCTATTCCGAGGGTAGCGAAACGTGCTGAGAAAGGCTTCCTCAGAGACTTAGATAATACCTTCAACGACTTTGAGAGCTTTGTTAAAGCATCAGAAAGTGTAATCAATAAGGCTGATTTAGAGATAGCATACAATAAAGTAGCTACTGGCATCAGGGCTATTCCGAGGGTAGCGAAACGTGCTGAGGAAGCCTTCCTCCGAGACTTGGATAATACAGTCAACGATTTTGAGCGTTTTGTTAAAACATCGGAAAACATCATCAACAAAGCTGACTTAGAAGTAGCTTATAATAAAATGGTTGTTGGCTATAAGGCTATACCGAGGGGTCTAAATCGGGCAACAGACGCCTTTCTCAGAGACTTAGATAATACCTTCAACGACTTTGAACGATTTGTCAAAACATCGGAAAACATCATCAACAAAGCTGACTTAGAAGTAGCTTATAATAAAATGATGGGGGGCATCAGGGCTGTGCCGAGACGTGCTGAGGAAGCCTTCCTCCGAGACTTGGATAATACAGTCAACGATTTTGAGCGTTTTGTTAAAACATCAGAAAACATAATCAACAAAGCTGACCTAGAAATTGCAGTTAAAAACTTAGTCGATGGTTATAAAGCTATACCAAGAGTAGCAAGACGTGCTGAGGAAGCATTCCTTAGAGATTTAGGCAATACAATCAATGACTTTGAGCGATTTGTCAAAGCGTCTGAAAGAGTTATTAATAAAGCAGATTTAGAAATAGCAGTCAAAAAACTAGTTGATAATTATAGGGCTGTTATTAGAGGTATACCAAGAGGCAAAGACAAGGCAATAGACGCCTTCCTTAAAGACTTAGATAACACAATCAACGACTTTGAGCGATTTGTCAAAGCATCAGAAAACGTCATTAACAAAGCTGACTTGGAAGTGGCTTACAATAAAGTCGCTACTGGCATCAAGGCTGTGCCAAGAATAGCGAGGCGTGCTAATGAAGCATTCCTTAGAGATTTAGACAATACAATCAATGACTTTGAGCGTTTCGTCAAAGCGTCCGAGAATGTGATTAACAAGGCTGACTTGGAAGTAGCATACAACAAGGTTACTAATACTATTAGAACCATACCAGAAATGATAAGGGGTAAGGCTTATGATATAAGACAGGCTTACGAAGCCTATGAAACACAAATGTCAAAGGGGTTTGAAGATGCTATATCTGGTAAGCCAAGGGAAATAGGTTATGCAAGGATGTTGGAGTTACAAAGCAAAATTGGTGATGCGACAAGGTTAATAGGGGAACGAGATAGATTACTAAAAGCAGAAATGCTATCTGATGCCGAGAAGAATAGATTTATTGATGATTATATCCAGAAAAATCGCCCTGATTTAGTGGCAGAACAAATACGTCAAGAATATTGGAAGCGATTTGAAGATAAAATGGCAAAAGCACGAAGTGAGCGTGCTGCTAAATTAGCAGAGGAAGCCAAAGCCAAAGAGATGGAAATGCGCAAGGTTTTAGATTTTATGTCCGAGAAGGATATGAATAAAATCATTGATGATTATATACA
>SDBU01010881.1_pt1 | contig 10042 bp, 13 predicted proteins | sample 2277071 | NCBI WGS metagenome assembly SDBU01 (sample SAMN10397929, study PRJNA504765) | marine sediment metagenome | isolation source: marine sediment core GS08_GC12, 126 cmbsf | place: Arctic Ocean: Gakkel Ridge, Loki's castle | collected 2008 | reverse complement strand
ATGAAGATCAATACGAGCGCGGAACAGCTGCACCAGAGCACCTTGGAGCCGGCCCCGAAGAAGGGCAAGGACAAGCGGCTCTTCATCGACCTGGACGTCTGCGCGTCGGGGACGTGCGCAAAGTGCGTCATCCAATGCAGCTACTTTTATCACCCCGACAACAACGGCCTCCTTTCCGTGGCGGAGCTCGCGACCTACGCGCTCGTGTGCCGCCGCTGCGAGGAGCCGCACTGCGTGGCGGCGTGCCCCGTCGAGGCGCTGGAGCAGCAGGAGGAGAAGGAGAAGCTCCTGATCCGGCACAACATGCGCTGCATCAGCTGCAGGTCCTGTTCGCACGCGTGCCCCTACGGGGCGATCTACCCGGAGCTGGTGCCCCTTTTGATCCATAACTGCGATTTCTGTCTCGACAGGAGGGGGGAGAAAGACGAACCCCTTTGTATCACCTCGTGTCCCTACGGCGCCCTGAGATTGAAAGAGGGCGAGGTCCGGGAGGACGAGAACACGTTTCTTGTCGGCGAGAACATCGTCGTCCACTCGACCCACTGGCAGCAAGAGAAGGCCTGATGGTCCTATTCTCTCTCTTCTTTTACGGTTTTGTCCTGACGGCGGCGATAGGACTTTTGGCCAGCTGGATCGACCGCAAGGTCACCGCGCGCGTCCAGTACCGCGTGGGGCCGCCCCTGCTGCAGCCCGTGGTGGATATCGTCAAGCTCCTCGGAAAAGAAACGCTCGTGCCGGCGGGCGCCTCCAAGGTGACCTTTTTATTGTCCCCCGTCGTCGGGCTTTCGAGCGTCATCGCGGTCTCGGCGCTCCTGTGGGTGAACAACCTGAACCCGGCCGAGGGCTTCCTGGGTGACCTCATCGTGGTCCTGTACCTGTTGACCATTCCGGCCCTTGCGATCATGATGGGCGGTTTTGCCTCCCGCAACCCCCTGGCGAGCGTCGGCGCGTCGCGGGAGATGAAGCTTCTGTTGAGCTACGAGCTTCCTTTTGTGTTGGCGATCCTCGTGCCCGTCATCAAGTCCGGTTTTGACATCCGGCTGGGCGCGATCCTGAGCGTCCAGTCGGAATCCGGCGTCTTCCTGGGGAGCCTCTCGGGTTTCCTGGCATGGATCGTGGCGGTCCTGTGCATGCAGGCGAAGCTGGGCCTGGTCCCCTTTGACATCGCGGAGGCCGAGACCGAGATCATCGGCGGGCCCCTGATCGAGTACTCCGGGGCGGGCCTGGCCGTCTACAGGCTCATGAAGAACATGCTGCTGTTCACGCTGCCGTTCTTTCTGATGATCCTCTTCATGGGGGGCCTGCGGCTCGACGGCATACATCTCGTGTACGGGATACTGAAATACGTGGGGCTGGTGGCGCTGGTGACCGTGATCCGTAACACCAACCCGCGCGTGCGCATCGACCAGGCCGTGCGGTTCTTCTGGGGGCGGATGACGGTGCTGGCCGCCGTGGCCGTCCTGTTGGCCCTGAGGGGATGGTAATATGAACGTCAAGCTAAAAGCGCTCCTCAAATCTCCGTGGGTCTTCCACCTCTCGACGGGGAGCTGCAACAACTGTGACATCGAGGTCCTGGACTGCCTGACCCCGCGCTTTGACATCGAGCGCTTCGGCATGCTCCTGGTCGGCAGCATCAAGCACGCGGACGTGCTCCTGGTGACGGGCTCGGCCAACAGGAAGAGCGTTGTGAGGCTCAAGCAGCTCTACGAGCAGATACCCAAGCCGTGCCTCGTGGTGGCCATCGGTGAATGCTCCCTGTCGCGGGGCATGTTTATCCACAGTTACAACTGCCCGGTGCCGGTGGACAAGATCATCCCCGTCGACGTGTACATCCCGGGGTGCCCGCCCAAGCCGGAGGCGATCATCGCCGGCGTCGTCAAGCTGATCGGCCGGGTCCAGGAGAAGGCCGCGGCGAAAAAATAGGGAAACCTTATGGACAGAGATTCCGTATTGAAAGATATCCGCCAGGGGCTCAAGGACGACATCCTCGACGTCTTCGATAAGTCGGCCAAGAGGGTCTATATCGGGATCAAGCCCGGATCCCTGCGCCACGCCGCGCAGTACCTCTTCAAGGACCTGGGGGCGCGTTTCAATATCGCCTCCGGCGTGGACGTGCGGGACCGCATGGAAATCCTCTATCACTTCACCTTCGATGATATCAACCTGCTGGTCTCCCTGAGGGTGACGCTGCCGAGGGACAAGCCGGAGATCGACTCGCTGGCGCCCTTGTTCGAAGGGGCCAACTGGATCGAGAGGGAGATGAACGAACTTTTAGGCATCACATTCAACGGCCACCCGGACATGAGGAGGCTTCTCCTGTCGGACGAGTGGCCCGAGGGCGTCTACCCGCTGCGCTGCGATTATCAGGAGTGGGACAAGGACGCGATCCGGGACCGAGGCGTGTAAATGGCAAGGACCATCGTCCCCATAGGACCCTACCACCCGTTGCAGGAAGAGCCGGAGTTCTTCTCGCTTACCGTCGACGGAGAGACGGTCGTGGCCATCGACGTGCAGGTGGGCTACAACCACCGCGGCATCGAGAAGCTCTCGGAGCTCAAGACCTTCGACCAGTCGACCTTCGTCATCGAGCGCATCTGCGGCATCTGCTCGACGAGCCACCCCTTCGCCTACACGCGGGCGGTGGAGGACATCATCCCCGTCGAGGTGCCCGAGCGCGCCAAGTACATCCGCACGATCATCGCCGAGGGCGAGCGCATCCACTCGCACCTCCTGTGGTTGGGGCTGGCCGGCCACTTCCTGGGATACAACACCGTCTACATGTGGGCCTGGAAGCTGCGCGAGGAGGTCCTCGACGTCATGGAGGTCCTCTCCGGCAACCGCCAGAACTACGCGATGTTCAAGCCCGGCGGCGTGCGCCGGGACATCAAGGCCGAGGACATCCCCGGCGTCCTCAAGAAGATAGACTCGATCGTGCCCACGCTCATCATGCTTAAGTCGGCCGTCCTGGACGATCCCGTGCTGCACGCGCGCACGAAGGGAGTCGGCATCCTCACCAAGGAAGAGGCCATCGATTTCTGCGCGCTGGGCCCCACGTCGCGGGCCTCGGGTGTCGCCCGGGACCTGAGGAAGGACTGCCCGTACGGCGCCTACGACAAGATGGAGTGGGAGATGATCGTCATGCAGAACGGCGACGTCTTCGATAAGCTCGTCCTGCGGGTGCTCGAGACCTTCGAATCCATCAAGATCATGAAGGCGTGCCTGACCGGGCTGCCTAAGGGCGAGATCGACCTCAAGATCAAGAATGTCCCGCCGGGCGAAGGCATCGGCCACATCGAGGCCCCGCGGGGGGAGGTCTTCCATTACGTGCGCAGCGACGGGACGAACCGGCCGGCGCGCCACAAGGTCCGCGCCCCCACGTTCATGAACCTGCCGACCTACAAGGCGACGGTCGTGGGTGAGACGATCTCGGACGCCACCATCATTCTGGCCGCCATCGACCCGTGTTATTGCTGCACGGAGAGGATGGCGGTGCGCAGTACCAAAGGAAAGCTCCTGGGCCGGGGCGAGGACCTCATCCGGCTTTCGCAGGAGAAGACCGAGAAGCTTAGAAGGAAGATGGGAAGATGATGCCCTTCAGCGCCTTTTTCAAAGCGGACCATCTCGCGTGCTTCGTCGCGCTCTTCGTCGGGTTCTTCTCCCTGCTGACCGTCATCTATTCTTTCGGGTACATGAAGGGCCGGCCGGGGCAGCGGCGCTATTACCTATATATCGTCCTGACGCTCCTGGCGTCGCTGGGCGCCGTCTTCGCCAACAACCTCATCGTCTTCATCGTCTTCTGGGGTTTCCTGGGGATGCTCCTGTACCTTTTGATCGGTTTCGGTCAAAAGGAGCGCACCTCGGCCACGGCCAAGAAGGCCTTTATCATCATCGGTGGCACGGACGCCTTCATGATCCTGGGGCTGGCCCTCGTCTGGTCCCTGAGCGGCTCTTTTGATATCGACAAGACGGGCATCGCGCTGGACAGCAGGTTGGCCGTGGTGGCGTACCTGTGTCTGGCCAGCGGCGCCTTTGCGAAGGCCGGGGTGGCGCCCTTCCATACCTGGGTCCCGGATACCGCCGAGGACGCGCCGACGGCCGTCACCGCCTTTTTGCCGGCGTCGCTCGATAAGCTGCTGGGCATCTATTTTCTGATGCGGCTCTCCCTCGATATCTTCAAGATGGACGCCGCGATGAACACCTTTCTCATGGCGGTGGGCAGCGTCACCATCGTGACGGCGGGCATGATGATGCTCATCCAGCGCGACCTCAAGAGGTTCCTGGGGTACTGTGCCGTCAGCCAGGTCGGCTATATCGTGATAGGCATCGGGACGGGCAACCCCGTCGGGATCGCCGGCGGCCTCTTCCACATGTTGAACCACGCGATCTACAAGTCGTGCCTCTTCTTTTCGGCCGGCGCGGTCGAGAAAAAGACGGGCACGACCGACCTGGAGAAGCTGGGGGGCCTGGCCAAGGCGATGCCGGTGACCTTCGTCGTCTTTCTCATCGCCGCTCTTTCGGTATCGGGGATCCCGCCCTTCAACGGGTTCGCCTCCAAGTGGATGGTGTATCAGGGCGTGATCGAGACGGCCCACGCCGGCGGCCGGCTGTGGGTCCTGTGGCTCCTGGCGGCGATGGTGGGCAGCGTCCTGACGCTGGCCGGCTTCATGAAGCTGGTCCACGCCGTCTTTTTGGGGCAGCCGTCGCCGGAGAGAGAGGAGGCGGCCGGCAAGAAGGAGGCGCCGGTCTCCATGCTCATCCCCGGCGCGGTGCTGGCGACCCTCTGTGTCCTCTTCGGCGTCTGGGCGTACCAGCTGCCCTTGAAGATGTGGATCTTGCCGAGCCTGAGGGGCGAGGTGGTCTACACGGGGCTGTGGAAGGCGGACCTGGCGGCCCTGTGGCTTCTCGTTGGGCTCCTGGCCGGCCTCGTGATCTATTTTTTGGGTACCGCCGTCAAGACGCGCACGACCCGGGCCTTCATAGGAGGAGAGACGTTAGACGACCACCCGGAGATGCGGGTCTCGGGCACGGCGTTCTACAACACGATCCAGGAGCTCGGGATCCTGAGGCTCATCTACCGGTGGGCGCAGAACAAGGTCTTCGATGTCTATGAGGTGGGCAGCCGGATGACCTTCGGCTTCAACAAGGTCCTGCGCGCTATCCATAACGGCGTGCTCTCGACGTACCTCTCGTGGTGCCTTTTGGGGATGCTGGTCCTTTTTTACGTTTTCTTCAGGTAGGCGCATAACATGCTCGAACTCTACGTCCTTCTCGTCTTCATGATCATCGGCGCGATCATCGCGGTGGAGGTCAAGGACCTTTTGTCCTCCGTCGTGGCTGTCGGCGCCGTGGGCCTGGTGCTCTCCATAACGTTCCTGATCCTCAAGGCGCCGGACGTGGCCATCACCCAGCTGGTCGTCGAGCTTTTGGCCCTCATCATCCTCATCCGGGCGACGCTCAAGAGGGACCTGCCCTTTTCGACCTCCGGCAGATGGCTTTTCAACAGTTTTGTGACGGTCGTTTTTATCGCGGCGTTTCTCATGCTGGCGGTAAAGTGTTTCGGGGACCTGCCGGCGTTTGGCTATCCGCTCATGCGGGTGGCGGGCACGTATCTCCAAGACGGCGTCCTGCAGACCGGCGCGACGAACATCGTGGCGGCCGTCGTCCTGGATTTCCGCGCCTTTGACACGCTGGGCGAGGCGACGGTGCTCTTCACCGCCGTTATCGGCGTCCTGGCCATCGTGCGGCGCACCGGGAGAAAGACAGAAGACCAGGTCATCGAGGAAGAATAAATGAGCCGAGAGCGCGAACAAGGGATGTCCGTCATCGTCAAGACCATCACGCGGCTGACCGTGGGGCTGATCCTCCTTTACGGCATCTACATCGTCCTCCACGGCCACGTCTCGCCGGGCGGCGGGTTCGCGGGCGGGGTCATCATCGCGCTCTCCTTCGTGCACCTGATGTTGGCTTACGGCAAGGACGTAGCCCTGCGTAAGCTCCCGAAGGCGGCCACTTCATTTTTCGAGGGCGCGGGGGCGTTGCTCTTTCTGGGCCTGGCACTTTTGGGGTTCACCGGCGGGGTCTTTTTCCTGAACGTCCTCGGCAAGGGGGAGCCCTTCCGGCTTTTTAGCGCCGGCACGATCCCATTGGCCAACATCGCCATCAGCCTGAAGGTCGGCGCGGGCCTCTTTGCGATATTCGTGGCGCTGGTCCTGCTGAAGTTTGATCCGGAGGAGAAGCGATGACCCTCTATATCTTGTGCCTGGTTCTTTTCTGCGTCGGGCTCTACTGCATCCTGCGCAAGCGTAACATCATCAAGATCATCGTCGGCGTCATCATCGCGGAATACGCCGTGAACCTCTTCTTCATTTTGGTGGGGTATCGCATGGATGGGCGTGCGCCGATCTATGCGTCCGACGCCGATATTTTGAATATGGTCGATCCGCTGCCGCAGGCACTCGTGCTGACGTCCATCGTCATAGGCCTGGCCACCACGGCGCTCTTGGTCGCGCTCGCGATGCGCATCTACGGCAAGTACGGCACGTTCGACATCACGAAGATCAGGGAGCTGAGAGGATGACGCCGGAAGTCCAGATCGTCCCGTTTTTCGTCATTATCCCCCTCGCCGGGGCGTTCGTGACGGTGCTCGTCGGAAAGCGCTGGAAGCGGCTGCCGGACCTCCTGGGGTTCGTGAGCACGCTCGGCCTTCTGGCGCTCTCTCTCGTGTCGGTTGCGCTCGTGCGCCTCTCCGGTGTCCTCGTGTACAGCGTGGGCGGGTGGCGGCCGCCGGTCGGGATCGCGATGGTCCTGGACGGCCTGGCCTCTTTCATGCTCGTGACGGTCAATGTCGTCGCCTGCCTTGTCGTCGTCTTTTCCGTGGACTACATGAAGCGGTTCACGTCGAAGTGGAAGTTTTATACGCTCTTTCTCCTCATGCTTGCCGGGATGAACGGCGTCATCGTGTCCGGCGACCTCTTCAACCTCTTCGTTTTCCTGGAGATCGCCTCTGTGGCGAGCTACGCCCTCGTGGCCTTCGGGACCGGGAAGCAGGAGCTGGAGGCGGCCTTCAAGTACGCGGTCATGGGCACGGTGGCCTCGCTCTTCGTGCTCCTGGGCATCGTTCTTTTGTACAGCTTCACCTCGACCCTGAACATGGCGGACATGGCCCTGGTGCTGGCGGCCAAGGGCCCCTCGAACATCGTGCTCTTCGTCAGCGTCCTCTTCCTGATGGGCTTCGGCCTCAAGGCCGCCCTCGTCCCGTTCCACGCGTGGCTTCCCGACGCGCACCCGTCGGCGCCGGCGCCGATCTCCGCGATGCTCTCCGGCGTCCTCATCAAGTCTTTGGGCGTCTACGCGCTGTGCCGGATATTCTATAACGTGATCGGTATGACGCCGCAGGTCTCTTCGCTGTTCCTCTTTTTGGGCGCGCTCTCGATGGTGATCGGCGTGTTTCTGGCCATCGGCCAGTGGGACCTGAAGCGCCTCCTGGCGTATCACTCCATCAGCCAGATCGGGTACGTTGTGCTGGGGCTGGGCCTGGCGACGCCGCTGGGCATCCTGGGCGGGTTGTTCCATCTCTTCAACCATTCGATCTTCAAGTCGCTGCTCTTTTTGAACTCGGGGTCGCTCGAGTACGCGACGGGCACGCGCGACCTGCGGAAGATGGGGGGTCTCATGCAGAAGATGCCCGTGACGGGCACGACGACCCTCGTCGCCTCCATGTCCATCGCCGGCATCCCGCCGTTCAACGGCTTCTGGAGCAAGCTGATCATCATCATTGCGGCGGTCGAGGCCGGCCGTTTCGGGTACGCCTTCTGGGCGGTCCTGGCCAGCCTCCTGACGCTGGCCTCCTTCGCGAAGGTGATGAAGTACGCGTTTTTCGGGGGGTTGCACAAAAAATGGGAGGGCGTCGTCGAGGTGCCCTTCTTCATGCGGTGCGCCATGACGTTGCTGGCGTTGATATGCCTGGGCGGCGGGTTCCTGCTCATCCCCGGGGTCCGCGAGGTCTTTTTGACCCGCGCCACGGACGTGGTCCTTCAGGGGCTGCGTTACGGCGCGCAGGTCTTCCAGAGTGTGGTGTAAGATGAAAAAGAGGATCGTCCTGTTCCTGACGGCGTTGATCGTGTGGACCCTGTTGAACTGGGTGCCGGATTGGCAGCATGTGTTCGTCGGCGTCCTGGTGGCCGCCCTCGTGGCGTACCTGACGGGAGACCTCTTTATCCAGCGGCCGTATCTCCTGAAGCATCCGCACCGTTATGCGGTCTTCTTTTTCCAGTACCTGCCGGTCTTTTTCTGGGAGGTCGTCAAGGCCAATATCGACGTCGCCTACCGCGTCATCCATCCGCGCCTGCCGATCTCTCCCGGGATCGTCAAGGTCAGGACGTCGCTGAAGTCCGATACGGCGCTGACGTTCCTCGCCAACTCCATCACGCTCACGCCCGGCACGATGAGCGTGGACGTGGACCGGGCGAGCGGCGTCCTCTACGTCCACTGGATCGACGTGAAGACGCAGGACGTCCAGGAGGCGACGCAGATCATCGTCGAACGTTTCGAGAAGATATTGAGCAAGATCTTTGAGTAGACATGAAGACAGACAATAGACTTAAGATGGTGAAGTGGGTCCTGGGCGCCGTGGTTCTCGGGGGTGCCGTGATGCTCGTCGTCGTGCGGCCGCTGCCTTTTCTCTTTTTCCGGGAGGTGCCGCATCTCGCGTTCTTCGGCCGGGCCCTGTACGTCATCATCCTGGCGTGCGTCCTGTGCCTCTACCGCGTCGGCCGGGGGCCGACGGGCGCGGACCGCATCGTCGCCATGGACATCCTGGGGATCATGATCGTCGGCCTGTGTGCCGTCCTGACGATTACGACACAGCGGTCGTGGTATATCGATATCGGGATCGCCTGGGCGCTGCAGAGCTTCATCAGCACGCTCGCGCTTTCAAAGTATCTCGAGGGCAAGGGGTTTGATGAATAGCATAGCCGGTCTTGTCTTTGTGGCGGTGGGTCTCGTCTTCGACCTCCTCGGATGCCTGGGGTTGGTGCGGCTCCCCGACGTCTACAACCGCCTGCAGGCGGCCACCAAGTGCGTGACCATGGGGACGTGCAGCATCCTCTTTGGGACCTTCCTCATCGTCGGCTGGACCGCTCCTGGCATCAAGGCCCTCTTGTGTATCATCTTCCTCCTGCTGACCGCGCCGGTGGCCGCGCACGCGATCGCCCGGGGCGCGCACCGGGCCGGGGTCAAGCTCTGGGAAGGCAGCGTCGTCGACCACTACGCCCAGGACAAAGAGGGCGAGGCTTAACCTATGCGTTATCCCAAACTGAGAGAACTGGCAGAGGCCGTCAGGGCCGTGATCCGGGGTCCTTATACCTCAACGTTTCCCAAAAAGCCCCATGTGCCTCATCCGAACTTCAGGGGTAGACCTAAGTTTGATCAAGAAAAGTGTGTCGGGTGCCTGGCCTGCGAAGAGGTCTGTCCGGTCAACGCCATCGCACATGAGGACAAGACAGAGGTCGATCCGGCCAAGCGTGTCATGATCCATTACGCGGACACCTGTATCTTCTGCGGCCAGTGCGAGGCGGCCTGCATCGCGGACCACGAAGGGATCAAGCTGTCCGGCGAGTGGGAGCTTTCGTTTTTTGACAGAAAGCGGGAGGCCCAGGAGAGAATTGAGAAGGAACTGCTTCTTTGCGAGATATGCGCGGCGCCCGTCGCGTGCCGGGACCACCTGCGGTGGGTCTCCGAACGCCTGGGAGAGCTGACGTTTTCAAGCCCCACCCTCTATCTACCCCGCCTGGAGAGCCTCGGCATTATCGATGAGAATCTTTTGTCCGTGGTCAGGGACCAGGGACGGTCGGACCGGGTCAAGATCCTGTGCGCGCGCTGCAGGAGAGAGACGACCCGGACGACGACGTAGCGTAAAGCCTCCTGCCGCAGAAAACCCTTTTTTATCCCTGCTTCGCAAAAGCGCTCAGCAGGGATGTCGCTGAATGTCTGCCTTCGGCAGAGCGGGTTGCTCCATCCCTGCTTCGCAAAAGCGCTCAGCAGG
>SDBU01010880.1_pt1 | contig 10042 bp, 10 predicted proteins | sample 2277071 | NCBI WGS metagenome assembly SDBU01 (sample SAMN10397929, study PRJNA504765) | marine sediment metagenome | isolation source: marine sediment core GS08_GC12, 126 cmbsf | place: Arctic Ocean: Gakkel Ridge, Loki's castle | collected 2008 | reverse complement strand
GAGATGACACAGGAGCATCGCTAATTGCTGAATCGCCAGAATTTCATTCCTGCTGAGCAGGGACGGCTTTAGATTCTTGTCCTTGGCTGGACAGGAGGTAGACAATGAAAAAAGCACTCATCACCGGAATCACCGGCCAGGATGGCTCATATCTGGCTGAGTTCCTTCTGGATAAGGGCTACGAGGTCCACGGCCTCATTCGAAGGTCGAGCACCTTCAGCACCTCCCGTATAGACCATATCTATGTTGACCCGCATGATCCTGAAGCGAAGCTGTTTCTTCACTATGGTGACCTCTCAGACAGCAGCCAACTGACCAACTGGGTCTATAATATAAAGCCTGACGAAATCTATCACCTTGGCGCCCAGAGCCACGTTAGAGTCAGCTTCGATACCGCTGAATATACTGGCGATATAGTAGCCCTGGGGACCACCCGCATATTAGAGGCTATACGGCAAAGCGGTATCAACGCCAGGTTCTATCAGGCTTCCAGCAGCGAGATGTTCGGGGCCTCTCCTCCACCTCAAAGTGAGCGAACACCCTTTCAACCCCGCAGCCCTTACGCTGTGGCTAAAGTCTACGCCTTCTGGATGGCAAAGAACTACAGGGAGGGTTATGGACTGTTTGCCGCCAACGGCATTCTTTTCAACCATGAATCGCCGCGCCGTGGGGAGACCTTCGTCACCAAAAAGATAACCCGCGCTATTGCGAATATCCTCGCCGGAACGCAGAAACACGTTTACCTGGGAAACCTCGAAGCGAAAAGGGACTGGGGTTATGCCCCTGAATATGTTGATGCGATGTGGCTCATGCTTCAGCAGGATAAGCCCGATGACTACGTCATAGGAACGGGTGAAACTCACTCGGTGAAGGAATTCCTGATAGAAGCCTTCGGGTATGCCGGACTCGACTGGCAGGAGCACGTAAAGACTGATCCTCGCTACTTCCGACCACTGGACGTGGAAACACTTATCGCCGACGCAACGAAGGCCAAGCAGAAACTGGGCTGGCAGCCTAGAATCACGTTCAAGGATCTGGTCAAGATAATGGTGGACGCGGATATGGAAGCTGTAGGCTTGGAGCCTACTGGTGAAGGGAAAGCGATTCTGGCGAAGCATGGGATGAACTCGATTGACAAGGCTCTGATCAAACCGACGACAGAGGGAATGCACGGATGAGCTCCCTTGCTGCTAAAAGAGTCCTGGTAACCGGTGGAGCCGGCTTTCTGGGCAAACATGTGGTTAAGAAGCTGGAGGAAAGCGGGTGCGAGGAGGTTTTCGTACCTCGTAGCACAGACTACGATCTCGTAGAGATGGAAGCGGTCAAAAGGCTTTATCACGACTCAAAGCCTGACGTAGTAATTCACCTGGCCGCCAGGGTGGGTGGCATCGGTGCCAATATGAAGAACCCTGGAAGGTTTTTCTACGAGAACCTTATGATGGGCGTCCAGATGATGGAGCAGGGAAGGCTCTTTGGGGTGGAGAAGTTTGTTGCTATTGGAACGATCTGCGCCTACCCGAAGTTCACACCCGTTCCTTTCAGAGAGGATGATCTCTGGAATGGTTACCCTGAAGAAACTAATGCCCCGTATGGACTCGCCAAGAAGATGCTCTTGGTTCAATCCCAGGCCTACCGGCAGCAGTACGGTTTCAACTCGATCTTTCTCTTACCAGTCAATCTCTACGGGCCTGATGACAACTTCGATCTTGAATCCTCTCATGTCATTCCAGCTTTGATCAGAAAGGCTGTTGAGGCCAAAGATAGTGGGGATAAGCATATTATAGCCTGGGGAAGCGGCAAGGTCTCCAGAGAATTCCTGTACGTGGAGGACGCAGCGGAGGGCATTGTGCTGGCGACAGAGAAATACAATAAGCCCGATCCGGTGAATTTGGGAGCTGGCTTTGAGATATCGATCAAAGAACTCGCTGAGCTGATATGTGAACTGGTCGGCTTCGATGGTAAAATTGAATGGGATACGTCGAAGCCAGATGGACAGCCCAGGAGGTGCCTTGATACGAGCAGGGCAAAGATAGAATTTGGCTTCGAAGCGAAGACGGGGTTGCGAAAGGGGCTAATGAAAACGATAGAATGGTATGAAGCAGTCCGGAAGAACCGGAAATAGATTCGAGGAGGGTTTATGGCTGCGGCAAGGGACAAATTCATCACAGGGTTGACAAACCGCCGGTGCATCTAGCTGGCAGGAGTAGTAGAGGTCACTTTGCATTGCCCCACGCTCTCGGAACTGCCAACGCCACCTCGTGGCAAGAGAGGCTGGCCCTGGACGGAGGAAAGTCCACAGCTTACGGATGCTATGCCTGATGGCCATCCGTGGCCCAAGATAAGCATTGTAACCCCTAGTTACAATCAAGAGCAGTTCATTGAAGAAACGATTCGCTCGGTCTTACTTCAGGGCTATCCAAACTTAGAATACATTATTATAGATGGTGGCTCAAGCGATAACTCTGTCGGGATCATCAAAAAATATGAGAAATGGGTTACCTACTGGGTCTCGGAACCAGATCGAGGCCAGAGTGAGGCTATAAATAAGGGCTTTGAGAAAGCAAGCGGCGAAATCTACACGTGGTTAAACTCTGATGATTATTTGTTGAAAAATGCTGTGAGAAACGTAGCCATGACATATCATGTCTCACCGAGGGCTGGGGGATGGTGTGGTGGATGTCTGCTCGTGGACGCAGATAGCAAGAAGTCGTGGGTTCACTGGCCCAAGCGCTTAGATCTAGAAGGAATTGTTGATTGGAGTGAGAATCACTTCGGACAGCCAGCTTGCTTTTTCTCAGAAAAGGCATGGCAGAGATGTGGGCCTCTAGACGAAGACTTGCACTATGAAATGGACTTTGACCTATGGCTTAAGATTGCAAAGGAGTTATCTATTGAGAAGGTAAACGATGTGGTAGCAGCCGCTCATCTTCATAGGAATGCAAAGACACAGAGAGACATCACACGTATGTTTGCTGAACAGTACATAATTCAAATTCGTCATGGTTATGAAGATCTCGCTATTCAGGATATCAGTCAATGGATGAACTCGCATGCGGAATTAATCAGGAGGCTTAATCGGATATCCCGATTTCCTTTCCTTCGGCCGATCTTGCCAATCGCACGAATCGTCTGGGACAAGTTCCTATAGCTCTAACATGGAATGGACATCATCCTTTAGGTTGCCATGATTAGTAGTCTTGCGACCTGTGGGACAATTGGGCGTGGCAAAGAGAAGCATTGAATGGATAGAAGTTCAGAGGACTGTCTTATGAAAGAGAAGACAGAGGTTCGGGATTTTTTAAATCAACGATTCGCTCATTGGAGTTGGTACAATAATTGGGGGCAGGTCATGATTATTGTTATGAGCGCCAATTTTAGCATCATGCAACGTTGAAAAATAAACTGAAAGGTAATCCTAGTTAAAATGTTTAACAAGCCAATTGATGGAAACATACTAGTTACAGGTGGGAGTGGCTATCTGGGTACCCATCTGGTTCAAACCCTTTTGGACAAATATGATGATGTGAAGGTAAGGGCTGTATCTAGGAATGAGAATGAGATAGCACGACTCAAATGGATTTGCGACAGTAATAGATTAGATCCTATAGTAGGCGATATCAGAGATGACAGTGTACAGAAGTTTATTTTAAGAGACGTTGACTGCTTAATACACCTAGCGGCAATGAAACATATTGTATTGTGCGAAATGCATCCTTCTGAAGCAATAGAAGTGAATGTTATTGCGACGATGAACCTACTAGAGTACTTCGAGGGTCAGACCTTCATAGGAATGTCTACTGACAAAGGCTTGTGGCCCTGGGGATGTTATGGTGCTACCAAGCTTTTAATGGAGAGGATGATTCTGCACAAGGGAAAGCACGATGAAAGCAGAAGATACATGATTGTCAGATCGGGAAACATCTTCGCTTCAAGTGGTAGCGTTATAGAGACATGGAAGCATCAGATTGAGGCCGCTAATGAAATAACGGTTACTGATCCAGAAATGACTAGGTTTTTTATAAGCGTGGATGACGTTACCCAATTCATCATTAAGGTGATAGAGGAAGGATCAAATGGGAATTTATATATACCTCAACACAAAGCTATAGTCTTGAGGGATCTAGCAAACGCGTTTATTGCGTTCTTTGGTAACGAAAACACTAAGATAAAAATAATAGGCTTTCGACATACCGAGAAGCTGCATGAAGACTTGTTTGCAACATACGAGAACGCATTTACCGAGCTCAAGGAGAGTTCATCACAGTTTGCTCAGAAGATGGATATGAAGGAAATTACTGACTTGCTAAAGGCGAGCATGAAATGGCACCATTAGGATTCCGAGTTCGGTATCTCGAGCGGAGAGAGAAGGACTGCTAAATATCATTGGTCGTCTGGAATAGTAATTCGTAGGATAACCATTATGTATCCTTGCATAACTCTGTCGAAATCTCACCACAGCCTTCTTTACTCCTACAATCACAAATCTGGGATAGCTTTACTCAGGATATATGCTCAACAAGCCTACGTCTAGAGATAGCATTTTTCATGCAGAACCTAGCGCTTGGCATCCATACCATACAGCATAATGTCACTTACTATCCCGCATCACTTAGGTTGCACGCTTCGTACAGCTAGTGTACCATGTATCATAATGTTGCGGATGTGAACGAGTGCACGCTGTGGCCCGTCCTTCCTTAGAAAAGTGTCAAAGCGGTAGAATCACATCATTCTTAAAAGATGTTGGCTCATATGAAAATTACTTTTATACCACCTAGTTTTCCTCAGAACCCTGTAGGTGGCTTCAAGCTAATGTATGAATATGCAAACCAGCTAGTTGCACGGGGTCACGAGGTGTCAGTTGTCCATCCACGTCGTTTGGCTAATGTTGACTTTCATCCTCTAACGAAGCTCTATTTTAGGTTGACTGGTAAGGCAAGGCGGTCTGGCAACTTGAATTACACACTAGAAGTTCCTTGGTATCATATCGATGACCGCGTAAGGATGATCGAAGTTCCTGAACCTACAGCTTCATATATTCCAGATGGTGACGCGGTATGTGCTACCTTTTGGGCTACTGCAGAATATGTGATGGGCTACCCACAGGAAAAAGGAAGGAAATTTTATCTCCTGACGGCTTACGAGACATGGGCTACGCCCGAAGCTCGAGTAAATGCAACCTGGCGCGTACCACTGCATAAAATTGTAATTTCCCAATGGTTATACGAGCAAGGACTGAAGCTTGGTGTTCCCGCGTTCGAGATGATCTGGATTCCTTGCGCTCTGGACCACTCGACATATAGCATTATCCAACCCATTGAGAGCCGCCCGCAAAGGATAGCAATGCTTTACCATCGACTAAGAGAGAAAGGTGCAGATGATGGCATAATGGCGTTAGAGCTAGCTCGAAAAGGATTCCCAACGCTTCGAGCTGTTCTCTTCGGTGTTTTCCCCAGACCAGAGAAATTGCCAAGTTGGATTGAGTACCACTGTGATCCACCTCAAGAAGAGCTAGTTGGCTCCATTTACAATGGTAGCAGCATATATCTGTGCCCGAGTTGGGCAGAAGGATTCGGCCTTCCGCCCGCTGAAGCTATGGCCTGCGGTTGTGCTGTAGTTACAACCGATAACGGCGGGGTGCGAGATTTCGCTGAACATGCAGTTACAGCCCTGCTGTCACCGCCAAAACGTCCTGGTGCGTTGGCAGAGAATCTTCTGCGTTTACTCGAGGATGATGACCTGAGAATACGGCTGGCAAAGTCCGGCCACGAGCGTATCCAGGAGTTCACTTGGGAACGAAGCACAAACCTATTGGAGCAGTTCATTTCAGAGAAGATAACACAGGCTGACACAAATTCATAAACATGAACCGTCAGCTCTGGATTATTTTATCTAAGTCATTCTAGATTTAAAGTTAAGGGAACAGTACAAAAAGTTGATTAAAATATTCAGCGTCTGGGGGTCTATAGGAAACAATATTAAAGCGCGTCTGGCGATATTCTGGTCGTTGTTGTCAATAAAAACGTGCGAAGATCCGTGGGAGTTTCGTCAACAGTTAGACGTTTTGAGACAAGGGGGCTCACTAGAGCCTGATCCCGGCATCGTTGGAGACCAAGAATACTTACAAAAGTGTATTATTAAACACTTCGGTACCTTTAAAAACTTGAGGGGTCTAGGGGCAGGATGCGGGACAGGCAGAATAGAGGCATGGCTGGCAAGCAAAGGGGCAGAAATGCTGTGTATGGATCATCTTATTGAAGCACTACAGATATCTCGAATTCATGCCCAGCGCTCGCATTGTACCGAACACTACGTTGTTGGTGATCTCGAAAGAATGCCTTTCAAGGCAAATACCTTCGACTTCATTTATAGCGGCGGCGTTTTAGAACACTTCCACAATCCAACAAAAGCTCTCCGGGAATACTTCAGGGTAACCAAACCCAACGGGGTGATCATCGTATCAGTACCCAATTTGGTTGGTATCAATGCCCTCTTCGGTATTAAGCCTTTAGTGGAGCTCATTCGAAAAGGTAATGGTAATAGCCCTGTCGAGAATGATTTTAGTGAGAGGAGATTCAGGAAAGTAATCGAGGATTCGGGGTTTAGATGCCTGAATATCAGCCCGACCTTTTTCAACACTTTTAATTGTTTCCCCTTTTACTATTTAAGAAGGGCGCTTTCCTTAATCGGCATCTACCGCCTGTATTGCAAGTTACTTGATGCATTTGGACGTAGATTCCCAGCAATTGCCTTTGGATACTCTTTCATGATTGCCCTTGCACAAAGGCCTAAATGTTAGCTCCTAGAGAGCAAAATGATCAATCGAGTCTTTACAGTTGAAAGAGAAAATCTATGGTTCATAAAATGCCACTAACTGTAGTGAAAATACTAGCGGCAGTAAAACAAATCGTCAAGCTTCTCATAATGCAGGCCAGTAATCGTGTATTGGGGAGGCTACCGCCACATACCGACCTAGTTGGCTATGAAAATTTACTTGACTGGATAAGTGAAAAACAGATCCATACTCTAGATGGCGATGTCGTTGAAATAGGATCATTCTTAGGAGGAGGCACTGTAAAATTAGCACAATATTTTGGCAACCACGGTAAGACAGTATACACCATTGATATCTTTGATCCGAGTTTTGATAATACTTGTACTCCCAACGGGATCAGTATGTCATCACTCTATTTAGATGTTCTTAGAGGAAAGAAACAACAGAACGTTTTCAAACAAGTGACGCGGAAATATCCAAATATAGTGTTGATTAAGGAAGATTCGAAAAAAGCAGTTCTGCCTTGCAATGAAATATGCTTTTCCTTCATTGATGGTTGCCATGATCCAGACTATGTGAAAAACGATTTCTATCTTGTATGGAACAAAACTGTATCAGGGGGAGTTGTCGGGTTTCATGATTATGAAGGTGCTCTGCCTCAAACCACGAGCGCTATTGACGAACTGATTGAGTCGGAGCAGGATAGTATTGCGCTAGTATCGCGAATAACGGAGAAAACGATAATTCTTTTGACCAAGAAATGAAGAGTATCAGCCTTCGAGCATCTACTGGAGCTTGATTGTCTGTCATAGAGTGCAATTGTGTAAATATTAAGCTGGCAACATAATGGATAAGCGTATTGTGATACTAGGTGCAGGCCCTACCGGACTCGGAGCAGCATATCGTCTCCAAGAGTTGGGCTATGAGAACTGGGAAATATATGAAAGAAACCGTTATGTCGGCGGGCTAGCAGCAAGTTTCAAGGACGGTAAAGGCTTCACCTGGGACGTAGGCGGGCACGTTCTATTCTCCCATTACGACTATGTTGATAAGTTAGTAGATAGGCTCCTTGGCGATGAATATCTTCTGCACCAGCGAGATTCTTGGGTCTGGCTTCTAGATCGCTGGGTTCCTTATCCTTTCCAGAACAATATTCGACATTTACCTAAAGCTGAGTTGCTCGAATGTTTACTAGGTCTAGTCAAGTGGCAGAACGTTAAACATACATCAAGGACTTTTGAGGAATGGATTTTGACTACATTTGGCGAAGGCATCGCCAGGAATTTCATGTCGCCCTATAACCGCAAGGTCTGGGCTTACCCCCTCGATTTGATGGACAAAAACTGGATAGCTGAAAGAGTAAGTGTTATAGACATAGAAAGGGTGTTGGAAAACGTCATATATGAGCAAGACGAAAAGGAGTGGGGCCCAAACAGCCAATTCAGGTTCCCGTTGCATGGTGGTACTGGAGGGTTATTCAACAGGTTCATCCCCTACATCAAAGGCCATCTTACTCTGGATGAAGAGATGATAAATGTTGATGTTGATAAGAGAACAATTGAGTTCTCGAGCGGCATAGAAATCAGCTATGACATCTTAATAAACACCACTCCGCTAGACCAATTCATCTTCAAGATGACTCCTAGAAAGACTTCCCTGGTGGAGGCTGCCAAGATGCTCAAACATAACTGCGTTTTCAGCGTGGGGGTCGGGATCAAGAAGCCCTGTCCCAGTAAGATGTGCTGGATCTATTATCCCGAAGACAACTGTTGCTTTTATCGAGCTACCTACTTCTCCAATTACTCTCCTAACAATGTACCTGATTCACGGAATCACTATTCTCTTATGTGTGAAACTTCTTACTCGGAGCAGAAACCAGAGAGCAAACATGAAATAGTCGACAAGACCATAGAAGGGCTAGTCAACACCAAACTCATCTCCGAAGAAGACAAGAGCTTGATTGAAACAACACATGTAATACAAGCCGACTATGCCTACCCTATACCAACTTTGGAAAGAGATCAAGCGCTGAATATCATTCAACCTTATCTAGAAGAGAAAGGGGTTTTCTCACGAGGCCGTTTCGGCGCTTGGAAATATGAGACCGGGAATATGGACCACTCGATAATGCAGGGTGTTGAGGTTGTTAATAGTATCCTGGGGGCCGGAGTATAGATGGAAGATAGGGTGCTGGCAGCAAAGACAGGTAAAATCTGCGCTGTAGTAGTGACTTATAACAGAAAAACACTATTAGAAGAGTGCTTGAGTGCGCTGCAAGCCCAGACACATCCTTTGGATGATATAATCGTCATAGACAATGCCAGCTCTGACGGAACTGAGATTGTTATGGAGACAACCTTTCCTGGCATCACGTACATAAAGCTTGCAGAAAACATCGGTGGCGCCGGTGGCTTTCACGAGGGCATGAAGCTGGCATATGAAAAAGGAAACGATTGGATATGGGTTATGGATGACGATGCGATTTCCCATGCGGACGCTCTAGAGAGACTTGTGAATTGTCCTGTAATCAGTGACAAGAAAGTATACGCCCTGGCTAGCACAGTGCTGAAGGAAGACGGCAACATTTCATTGATCCACCGTAGGGTAATTGACTTCAAGAATCTAAAGGAAAAGTCGGTAGGTGCCGATAAGTACAAATATGCTTACTTTCAATTAGATACAGCGTCATTTGTCGGCCTTTTAGTGAGTCGTAAAGCCATTGACGAAGTCGGACTTCCCCTGAAAGACCTGTTCATCTATTATGACGACACTGAATATTCTCTGAGATTGCGCCGAATCGGAACTGTATTCAATGTGTCTGAAAGTAAGATTGTTCATCCGCAGGGCTGGGATAATGCTAACAAGTCGATAATAAATGCGCAGCCACTGAGCTGGAGGCAGTACTACAGTTTCCGCAATTATATTTACACATATCTAAAGTACGGGAAGCCCGGTATAGTATTCTATGGGAGATTGCTTGCAGGAACCCTATTAGATATTGCATTGACATTGCTCTTCCGCCATTACAAGTTACGGAGCATAAAGATCACAATCAAAAGCAGGCTGGATGGACTGCGCGGGAAACTTGGTAAAAACACTGCTTTCCTTCCCGATTGATCAGTACAGAGATTGCGAAATATTGCAGCTCAGCTTTTTTACGAGTGTCATTGCAATATCCAAAAGGTTGCTGATTTAGATCGAATTGATGAAAACTAAGAGAAACCACTATATCATGAGGCTGCTGCGTTGATAAATAAGTTGGCGTTACTG
>SDBU01010879.1_pt1 | contig 10043 bp, 11 predicted proteins | sample 2277071 | NCBI WGS metagenome assembly SDBU01 (sample SAMN10397929, study PRJNA504765) | marine sediment metagenome | isolation source: marine sediment core GS08_GC12, 126 cmbsf | place: Arctic Ocean: Gakkel Ridge, Loki's castle | collected 2008 | reverse complement strand
ATCGTTTTACCAGTTGATTCTTGCAAATTAGAAGTAGATTCTATTGCTCTAGACCAAGAACGAAAAAGAGCCAGACCATACTGCATTTGAAAGTAAAATAATTTTATTGTGAAATCGCTGTAAAGAGAGAACGGGTCGTTTGAAATTATCTTCGAATCTTCCAATCCTCGTATTTTTGCAAATTGGCATATATTGCTATTCATCAACATCTGATTTGGCTTTCTTTTAATAACGTAATTACATCTAAATCATTACAGAGTATCAAATTGCAAGAATTATCAAAAACATCATGGCATTCGTTGCCAGCAGAACAAGTTGCAGAAATGCTCCGGACTGATCCCAAACAAGGTTTAGGCTTGAATGAGGCAAATAATCGATTGCAAAAGTTTGGAGAAAATACAATGTCTGTAAAAAAAGAAAAGAGTCCAGTGATTTCATTTCTTTTGCAATTCAAGCAACCGCTAGTTTTGATTCTCATAATAGCTGGCTTCATAACTGCAATGTTACAGCAATGGGTTGATACTGGAGTAATCTTTGGGGTAGTGATAGTCAATGCAGTTATTGGTTTTATTCAGGAGCGCAAGGCAGACAAAGCAATCCAGGCCCTTGCACGAATTGTAAAAAGTGAAAATGTAGTTATTAGAAATGGTGAAAAAACCAGGTTGTTTTCAAGTGAGATTGTTCCAGGAGACATAGTGCAGTTGCGTTCCGGAGACAAAATTCCAGCCGATATGCGTCTACACTACACAAAAGATTTGAAAATTGACGAGTCAATTTTGACTGGTGAATCAATTTCTGTCAAAAAACGGACCGAAGTTTTTCCATCAAACACAATACTTGCAGAACGTAAAAACATGGCATATGGAGGAACTTTGGTTACAAATGGGTATGGAATCTGCATAGTTGTACTTACTGGCGATGACACTGAAATAGGTAAAATATCTCAGACCATGATTAAAGCAGAAAAACTTGAGACTCCCCTAACCAGAAGAATCTCCTATTTTAGTAAAAACCTCCTTTTTGTAATACTTGGTTTGTCCATTCTTACATTTATTTTTGGAATTCTAGTTACTCATAGGACTGCAACTGAATTATTCATGGAAGTAGTTGCCCTTTCAGTTGCAATAATTCCAGAAGGATTACCAGCTGCGATGACCATCACTCTTGCAATAGGTGTAGGACACATGGCAAAAAGAAACGCCATAATAAGAAAACTACCTGCAGTAGAAACTCTTGGCAGTACCACAATAATATGCTCAGACAAGACAGGAACCATCACTGAAAATCAGATGACAGTAAGCGAAATTTATGCTGGTGGAAAATTATTTGAAGTATCAGGAACTGGATTTCAACCAACAGGTGAAATTAAACATAATCAGGTCAGCATCGATCTCAAAGAACATGAAACATTGAAGGAATGTCTCATTACAGGACTGTTATGCAATGATTCGGATTTAATTCAAAAGGAAAATCATTGGGAAGCAAAGGGGGATCCTACCGAAGTTGCATTAATCACAGCAGCCCACAAAGCTAACCTCAAGCAGACTCTTGCAGAGTCATTTTACAGAATAGATGCGATTCCCTTTGAGTCCCATCTTCAGTTTATGGCCACATTACATGATAATGCAGGTGATAAAATAGTCTACGTAAAAGGTTCTGTTGAAAAAATTCTTGCAATGTCTTCATATCAATCAAATGATCATACAGGATCTGAAAACCTTACAGAAATTAATATTTCAAAATTACATGAAATTGCAGATGATATGGCATCAAAGGGTCTACGGGTCTTGGCCTTTGCAAAAAAGAGAATAACAAATGGAAATAATAAAATTGAAATTTCTGATGTAGACGATGGACTAGTTTTTCTAGGATTTCAAGCCATGCTAGATCCTCCAAGACCTGAAGTAATTGAGGCCATAAGAGAATGTCAGAATGCCGGAATACGTGTCAAAATGATAACTGGGGATAATCTAAAAACGGCAATCAGCATAGGTAGGCAGATTGGCCTAACTCGTTCATTGCAAGGAAATCAACACAATATAACGGCAATTACAGGAAAGGAATTAGAACAATACTCAGGAAATGATTTGGTCGAAATTGTCGATAAGACAGACGTGTTTGCAAGGATTTTACCAGAACAAAAATTTTCGATAGTAAAGGCACTTCAATCTAAAGGCAATATTGTTGCCATGACAGGGGATGGAGTAAATGATGCACCTGCTCTAAAACAAGCCGATGTTGGGATTGCAATGGGCATTACTGGTACTGAGGTTGCAAAAGAAGCATCTGATGTTATTTTAACTGATGACAACTTTGCATCAATCAAGGCAGCAGTAGAGGAAGGAAGGAGAATCCTTGACACTCTGATCAAATTCATCACTTGGACACTTCCTACAAGTTTTGGAGAGGGGTTAGTAGTGCTAGTCTCTATCTTTACAGGCATACTAATTCCAATCCTTCCTGTCCAAATTTTATGGATTAACATGACTACTGTCCTGACATTGGGAACGATGCTCATTTTTGAACCAAAAGAGTCTGATGTGATGAAATTCCCTCCCAGACGGCTCAACTCTCCAATCATCACAAAAGATCTAATAATACAAATAGTCATCGTAAGTGTATGTATTCTGATCTCAGCATATGGTTTGTTTGAGTGGGCAGTGAGTGATGGTAGTACTGTTGAAGAGGCAAGAACAATTGCAGTAAATACGATTGTGATGATAGAGATATTTTATCTGTTTAACTGCAGGTCACTGACTCAATCAGTTTTGAAAACAGGGTTTTTTTCAAACAAGTTGATTTTTCTTGGAGTTGGGGCTATGATTCTGTTACAGATTGCTTTTACGTATATTCCTGTTATGAATGAAATTTTCCAGAGTAAACCAATTGGAATTGATTCATGGTTGAAAATAATTGGAGTGTCCCTCATCACTTTTCTAATAATTGAAATAAAAAAATTTGTTCTAGCCAGATTGAAAACATCCCCAAAAAATCATCTATTGCAAAAATAAAAAACTATGATTAGTCAGAAAATATTATCCTAATTTATCTCTGATAATCAGATTAGGAAATTATCTTTTACTTTGATTTTTTATTTTTATGATTACCAAGTAAGCAAAAGATGCAAACATCATAGTAAATATTCCATATCTTTCGATCGCAGCCACACTTGCAAGAGCATTTTTTGTTAATCATTTTGATAATTAGTTTTATCTCTTGGGTTTACTTTCTTGAAACTTCTTTAACATTGACTTTCTTACTAGAATTGGAATGTTGTAATATGTAGCCAATGCGATTGCATCGGATGCTCTGAAATTTCTAAACACCAAATCTTTTTTGCCAGTAAAATACAGGTTTGCTCTGAAAGCATCTCCACTTTCATAGATCTTGACTTTAACTAACAATAATTCATTTTCTTCACAAATTTGCTCAACTAGACGATATATGGTAGGAGGTTCCTCACGTTTTTCCTCTAAAAAGTTAGAGATGTAACCTGCAACTTCAGATGAAAACCCCGACATGACAAATTCAACTTTTTCATCTTTGAATATGACTGCACCTGTAAGAGGATCAATCATTCCAATTTTGTCTATCTTAACTGTCTCATAATCTGTATCAATGTCACTAATTTTCATTGGCATTCTTTCATCACGTTTTCCACTTTTCTTCCTTCTTCAAGCATAACTCGTTCAAATTCTTCTCTTAATGTGTCACATTTTGTTGTAATCATCTATTTTTACCGAATGCCCCTTGGTGATCACTTAAACAACAGGTACATTGTTTTGCATAACACTCGTCAACTTTTTCATGCCCACAAGAACCACAATGACAGAAATTATCATCTCTCATGATCTCAAATAACAATCTTGGTAGTTAAACCAGCCCAAAGTTATCATATCTGAAAATATAGGCTCTATTTAACAGAGATTAAGGAAAAAAGAAGAAATCGCTGTACTTTTACAGATTTTTTCTTTGATTTACCTGATTGATCTGGAATGGGAATGTATTAGGATACATATCTTGTGACCCACTACTTAACCATGAAAATTCATGTAAGATTCTGCAAGGCCAAGAAGTTTTTTGGCATCTCTAATCAGTTTCTTTTTCTTTATTTTGTTTTGTTCATTTTTAGCTTGAAAAAAAGTTACTTTTACACGCATACATGCCTTGAAGCACATCCAAAAGTAAACAAGCAATTCTAACTCAGGGTCTTGACTCTTTGCAAGATATTGAGTAAGAAAGTATTTTCTAAGATCAGGCCTTCTATGAAAATCCAAATCCATTGCAAAATGTGCCACATCTTCTGCAACATCTGCTGATCTTAACTCTTCATTGAATTCAATTCTATCATAAAGATAAAATTTTGAATTATTTATCACAAATACATTCCTTAGATACAAATCTCCATGAATATCACGAATTTTGTTTTGTTTAATTCGCTTCAAAAATAGAGGTTTGTTGTCATGAATAAATTTATTCAGTGTTTTCTCAAATTTTGGATTAATTTTAGTTAATGTTTTTAGTGTTATAAAATTCTCATTTATTTTTTTAAAAAGAAATGACGGCTTTCCAAATTTTTTTATTTTTGCATTGGTTGGTGTTTTTTTATGAAATTTTACAAGTATTGAAACAAGTTTATCAATTGTTTTTTTGTTAATTTTATTTTGTTTAACCAAGTAATCCATTCTATATTTCTGAGGAATCTCACGCATCTTCACTGCGTATTCTAATGGTTTTCCTTTTTCACTAAGCTCTGCAAAACGAATTGAGTCCTTGTAGTTTACTATCTTTACAACTCCCTCATACATTTCTTGGCAGAGTAATTTGTTTAGTTGGACTTCTCTTTGGCAGTATTTTTTTCGTAAACTTAGATTAGAAAAATCAAGTACGTTGCCAAACTTTAGCTCTTTTTTTAATTTGTAGGCGTACTTTCCAGTAAGTAAAATCCATGAAATATGAGTCTCTTCAAGATTAATTTTTGAGACCTTATGTGGATAAACTGCTTTGTCTTTTTTTAGAATTGAAATAAGAGATGATTGAGTTTTAATCAAATTATCCTCCAGTTATTTGTTCGAAAATTAGTTTAGCATTATATTCTGAATCTTGTAAAGTATCAACAGCAATGTGTTTGTCTTTCACAGGCTCGTAGATTTTTTTCATTTTCTGGTATACTGAAACATCTGCATCAGAATAGCCTTTTTCTCTGTTTTTGAGTCTAGAGAATATTATTTTTTCAGGACAAGTACACTCAACTATGAAAAACTGATCTTCGGAGACTTTGAGCATATTTTTCACTTGATTTCGAGAATATTCTTTGTTAAAGGTGGCATCTAAAATACAATTTCTGCCAGCTTGTTGCAGATATTTGGCAAGTAAAATCATTACATCATAAATTAGTGCTCTTTCTTCTTTTTGATAAGTAGGATTTGAAATTAACTCCTTTCTAATTTTATCAGTTGATAAGATACTAGCATCTATTAACGGCGCTAAATTTTTTGCAATGGTAGTTTTTCCAACACCAGGTAAACCACAGACAATAACTATCAATATAGTGCTCGCAATATTCATCACATAGTAATATTCAATTAATTATCATTTTTAGATTAGAATCCCTTTTTTATCCTAAAGTTGCCTTTTCGTACTTGGTATATAATTCTGATTATAATTAGAAGCCAGATTACCCATAAAATGAAAAATGTAGCGCCCGCGTTATCTATTTTCTCGGGAGGTGTTGGTTCACTGGGCTCTATCTTGATTGGTTCATCAAAAGGTGAAGCAGCTAAAACTAACATTATGATAGGAAGGACCACTACACTTACAACTTGAATTACCATACTAAATCACGATTTTCACATATTAATTGAATTTTATCTGATTTAGACCTTTATTGTATTATCATCATTGAAACTATGTGTAAATTGTATGGATTAGATCCTAAACTCATTTTGTGCCTTAGTCTTCAGTAAGTATATTGTCTATCGTATAATATTACTTGACGAGATGTCAGAACATAGCAATATGTTTGCATTTGAGTAAGGAATAGCGACTTCATTGGAAGGAACTGAAACACTGCTTGAAAGTTTGCTATCCGATAATGGTATAGTGTGACATTCTCGTCAATCCCCTAGTTGATTTTGATGGAATGACCAACTATTTTTTTTGGAATTTTAATCTCTAATCTTCCTTTTTGAAACTTTGCAGTTGTTTTTTTACTATCAATTTTTCTAGGCAATGAAATTGATTTTTTAAAATATTCAAACTTTGTAATCCTGCCTAGTTTTTCTTCAGAGTACTTCCCTTTGAGTTTTGCCTCAACATTAATAGTATTTCCATCAAAAGTAACCTTGATGTCTTTTTTGCTTACCAGCGGAAGATCAAATTCCAACATCCAGTGATTATCAAACTCTCTCAGACATGAAAGTGGTGAAAGGATTCTATGTTCAATATCATCAAACAATGAATTAATTATTGGCGGCATTATTTTAAATTCAAAGTCATTATTATTTTTCATACGATCACCTGTAAATCTGTGGAGCCCTTGTTTGTTTTTCTCGCTGTTGCTGTAATGCTCGAATGGTTTCCTCCATTAGATTTCTGTGCTGTATTCGAAGTTTGTCAATCTTGTTTCGAATATCACTTGTGTCTACTTTGATATCTAGAATCTTTGCAAGTGTTACTATTGCAACAATTGATGCTTCTGGATCTGGAAAAAAGGGATGGCATTCTGCATACAAAACAAGTGCAGGAATCTTTGTTTTTCTAAAAACTGAAATTATGGCAGCATCTGTTCCAAAAATTGAACCATCTAAAAATTTTGGAATTTGATTATTGTAAAGTACACTTTCTAAAACTGGATGTGTTACCAGACCATAAATTTTTTGGGCGTCTTTTTTTGGGTTAATACTCTCCATTCCACTAACAATTACAATTTTCTTTATTGCATTTTTTTTACAAAATTCTTGAACTGTAAGTGCAAATTCTCCTGCTAAATGCTGATCAAATGGAACATCTGAGATAATGACAAAAATGTTGTTCTTATTGTAGGATCTAATTGGTGTAAGGATTTCCCCTCCTTCTACAAATAAAGTTGAAGGAAGATCTGGCATTTCAATCTCTCCTGTTTGCCTCATCTTTAGATGATGAATAAGATATGATATTGAAAAAGTGCCAACAAGCCCATTGCTTGGAAATCCTACAACTAATGTTTTCTCATGAGTATCGGGTTTTGTAATTTTCAAGTTATTATTTTTCACAAAGATTACATTTAAAAGATAAACCTAGATTTTCAGAAATGATTTTCAATTATGATAATAAAATTATAGAAACATGTGATATGCCAGTGTTATTGAACTAGAAATCTCAACCCATATCCTACCATATAGGCAACAATTGCTGCAGTGCCACCAATGACTAGTGTATAAATTCCTGAACGGATCTTTGATTTTTTAACAATTTTTCCTTTTATCATTCCAACTAGAAAAAATGCGGCAAGAACAGATATTGTAGAATACACAAAGGCCTCCGAATTTGGTTCAATTCCCATCATCATGAATGCCATAAATGGAATTAATGGAATCAGTCCAATCAAATTAAAACCAACAAAAGTGCTTACCGAACTATCTATTGAATTTTTTTTATCTTCAATTAATCCTAATTCTTCTTTCATCATTGTATCTATCCACACTTTTTTTCTGGATGTAATTATTCGTACAACTTCTTCTAGCAATTCATCTTTGAATCCTTTTTCTCTATAGATATCTCGGATCTCATCTTTTTCTTGTTCTTCTAAATTATCAACCTCCCATTCTTCCTGTTTTCTCTTCATTTCTATGAATTCATTTCTAGCTTTTGATGCTTGATAATTTGCAACAGCCATAGAAAACCCATCTGCAAATAAATTTGCAAAACCCAGAATCAAAATAATTCCAGAAGGCAATGATGCACCTACTACTCCTGCAACTATAGCAAAAGTTGTTACTGCACCATCAATTGAACCATAAATAAAATCATCAAAATGCCATTTCATAATTGTAATTATATTCATTCATTGTTTTAATGTATTTTCAGAATCATGGCTTTGCATATCGCTTTGCATCATTTTTTCTATCTTTAACAAATTTTCTCATGAGATAAATTCCTACTACTAAAAATCCTATTCCTACAAAGAACTCAATCCATATTGAATTGACAAGTCCCACATATGTTGAGTAGATTCCTATAAGCCAAGATACTATTGCGGCAATTAAAGTACGAGTTACCAAAATGGCTTTTCACCTTTTGTAAAGCTTTCGACTTCAGACATAGTATTTTGACAGGTTCATGTTATTTTATTTGAATCATAGAATCAAAATTGGACAAGGTGCATTTCTAAACATATTTTCAACTGTGCTGTGATAATGTTGTTTTTCATAATGAGATAGTTTTGTTTTTGTCGTAATTATTAGATCTACATTATGTTCTTTTGCAAATTCAAGAATTTTGGTTGATGCTAATCCATTTTTAACAATTTTAGAACCACATGAAACATCATGCTCTTTGGCAAATTTTTCTAATTTTAGTTGCTGTTTTTCTACTATCTTACGTTCTTTTTCAAATTCTTGTTTGCTTTCTTTTGTTTTAAAAAATCCAAATGTTTGTCGTTCTTCCAAACAAGTAAGAAGTGTAATCTTTGCCTGAATTGATGCTGCCAGAGATATGGCTTTTTTAAATGCTTTTTCACTACCTGTTGTCCCATTGTACGGAACTAAAATGTGCTCAAAAGTTTTAGTCATTTCTTTTCTGCACCATTAAAAATCATCAATGATTTAAACGCACTTTTTCAGCAAGAGGCAAATAATCTTTGTTTTAGTTAGCCTAAACTGAGAATTAAGCATTGGAAAACAAAAAGAGTTTAGAATCTAATCCTTAGATTCTTCGAATTCTTCATCACTTTCATAATTTTCTTTAAGATCAAGTTGATGCTGTTCTTCTCTCATCTCTTCTTGCTCAAAATTCTTTTTTTCAGAATCGGTTGGTTTCTCTATGCTTTTTTTCACACCCCATTTAAGGGCAAATTCTTCTTTAGTAATTCGAAGTTTTGATTTACATTTTACACATCTACGGACTTTATTGTGCTTAGAATATCTCCAAACATGTGCTTCACTTTTTTGATGACAGTTCATATCTTTCTAAATTTTGTATGGACTTAAGCGTATTGAAAGAGTTTAGAATCTAAGCCAAATCTTCTTTCATTTTTTAACTTTCTCTAATTCTAGACTTTAGCTAATCTAGCATAGCTACAAGTATCAAAAGTCTAGTTTTCATTTTCTATAATTCCCTAAAGTTGTGTTTCAAACTGTGCTGTATAATTTGAGGATAGTCACAACTTACTCCTTGCTCAGAGTCAGCAAGTGTGTGCCACGTTAGAAAATAGTCAATCCCATCTATTGTGTCAACTCCCAGATACTGCACTAGAGTTACTGAAGTTCCTTCATAATTATTACACTTGACAATAAACGAATCAAATTTTTCTACGATTGCATCAAATTCAAACTTGTCAGTTATTTCATAATCAACTCTGTCCTTGTTTCCCACTCTATAGTCATTGTCTGCAAATGTAATCATTGCAGTATCATCAGAAATCCTAGTCATATTCTTCATTGTAAAATAACTTGTACCAGAATCTACTGGATCAAAGTGAATCTCACCATCAAATCCATTTTCACTTAGCACAATAGTTGCTCTAGGACCATCTTCAAACAGTGGGCTTGAGTAACAAAAAAGATTTTCATTGGTGGTAGTAAAGCACTTTGAATCTTTGTAATCATACATTTTTTGGAAATTTTTTACAATATCTGCATAATCAGGTATTACTAGACTATTCAGAGGAACAGAATATTCATAGAAATTACTAATTGATTCATAGTTCATCGATATTAGTAATAACGGAACAAAGATGCAACTAATTACAAATAATACATTCACACCATTCATAATTATTTAATCTAAATTTGAGATGCTCATAAAGACTTCGAATATTTGGTACGAATCTGTAGAGGCTTGAA
>SDBU01010878.1_pt1 | contig 10044 bp, 10 predicted proteins | sample 2277071 | NCBI WGS metagenome assembly SDBU01 (sample SAMN10397929, study PRJNA504765) | marine sediment metagenome | isolation source: marine sediment core GS08_GC12, 126 cmbsf | place: Arctic Ocean: Gakkel Ridge, Loki's castle | collected 2008 | reverse complement strand
ACCTATATCTATCCAGTAAGCAGAGGAAGGATAGGCATAGACTGTCTCATCCCAGGCTAAAAGCTGCGGAAACGTTTCCCGTTCAATACTAACTTTAGTTTGGGCCGGAATTTGTGCCAGGACATCCGGCTCTAAAATATAAGTGCCGGCGTTTATCATATTGGTGGTTACCTGACTCCAGCCAGGTTTCTCTAGAAAGCGAGTAACCCTGCCCTGGGCTTCGGTTTCGATTAACCCGTAGCTGGTGGGGTCATCCACTGGAGTAAGAGCTATAGTTGCCTTCGCTTTTCTTTCTCGGTGGAAATTTATCATAGTCGTAATATCCAGGTCAGTGAAAATATCACCATTCAGCACCAGGAAGGTCTCCGGTAAATACCTTTCAGCGTTTTTCAGCGGTCCAGCCGTTCCCAGGGGGATATCTTCTATCATATAAGTAAGCTCGACCCCGAACCGGCTACCATTGCCAAAGTAGCTCTTGATGGGTTGCGAATGATGACTTTGAGCCAGGATTATATCCTTTACCTGATGCTGGCTGAGGTGGCGAATGACATATTCCAGAAATGGAGTATTTAGCACAGGAACCATAGCTTTGGGTATATTTAAGGTGAGGGGACGTAGTCTGGTTGCCTCACCACCTACCAGGATAACTGCTTTCATTCCTTATTCCTCGAATACTGACTATGTTGAAGTGTGTTTCTAATTTTACCACAATCCTATTATTTTGGGGAGTAATCTTACCACTTCCGTAGTCTTTGGCTTAAAGCAACCTACTTATTCAACCGAATAACCGAGGCTGTGCTTAAATTAAGAGAGGAATACCCCAGATGGGGGAAGGATAAGCTAGTGGTAGATACCTTAGATGCGACAACCCTTAAATTTCCAGAGCAGCAGAATGAACTTTTAAGAAGGGAGAGGATGTTACTACTCATATGAACGAGTACAAAGCATTGACCGTTAACCCTGCCTATGCTATATTTTAAGCGAGTTACAGCTAAAATAATGGATATAAGTTGGCTAGGTCATTCTTGCTTCAGAATTAAGGGCAGACAGGGCATAGTAATTATTACCGACCCTTATTCACCGAGCTTGGGCTACTCGCTGGGCAAACCCTCCGCCCGCATTGTCACGGTGAGTCATCAACACCCAGGTCATTCCTACGTTCAGGGTATTGATGGTGAGCCAAGACCGGTCACCGGACCAGGTGAATATGAAATCGGCGGCGTCTTGATTATAGGCATAGCTACCTTCCACGATGAAGAGAAGGGTGGAAAACGGGGTAAAAATACTGTCTATCTTATGGAGATAGATGAGATATCGGTATGTCACCTTGGTGACCTAGGGCATATACTTACTGCTGAGCAGATAGAAGAGATAGGCAATGTGGATATAGTGTTACTTCCAGTAGGGGGGACATCCACTATTAACGCCCCTAAGGCAGCCGAGGTGGTTCGGCAGCTTGAGCCCAAGGTAGTGATACCTATGCATTATAAAACTCCGGCATTAAACTGGGAACTGGAGCCAGTGGAGAGATTTCTCAGAGAGATAGGGGTAAGAGAGACAAGTTCCCAACCCAAACTGTCTTTCACCAAATCAAACTTGCCTACCAGCACGCAGGTCTTTTTGCTTGATTATTGAGCTACTTATTCTCACACGATTTTGCTGATATCGCCAACCTCGGCCGGTGGTTTGGGAGGACGAGTGAAAAACCTGATGGCGGCGGCAAAGACAAGTGCGATTGCGATTGTAATGAAGGCAGTTATGTAGCTACCGGTAGTGTCATATATCCAGCCGGCATAGATGGGACCTAAGATTCCGAACGGCATGATAAACATAGTCATAGAGCCACGGATGGAACCGAAAGCCTTCCGTCCAAAGTAGCGCCCGCCTATTAATTGCATTAGAGTCACAATGCCCCCATGACCAATGTAATAGATGATAAGGAAGGGATATACCATAGCTACAGTTTGATTTAGCAGGAAGATAGTAACCCCAACAGCTTGCAGCAGAGTTGCTCCCCCGAATAAAAATGGCAGGGTGCCTCTCTTGACACGGTCACCCAGAACCGGAGCCAGGAACCTTGAGGCAATGCTGGATAAACCGCAAATGGTCATCGTAGCTGCCGCCTTAACCGGGCTCATCCCAATATCGGTAAGAAAGGGAAAGAGATGCATTATTAGAGATGATATAGCCAAGCTAGAGCAGGCTTGACCCGCGATTAGCAACCAATAAGGCAGGTGTTCTCACTGCCTGCCTGAGGGTGAACTCCACCTCTTCAACCTCAGCAGCATACTTTATACCTCTGTCTATCATTTGGCTTACATCTGCTACCTCTTCCTCCACTGTGGTACCATCGGGCAGTAATCCATAATACTCCGGTCGCTCCGATCTTATGAAGAACCAGACAAGGGGCAAGCCAACGCACAGCATAACCAGTCCACCGACAACACAAGCCATTCGCCAGCCTTGAGTAATAATAAACCAGGTAATAAGCGGTAGTATTAGTGGCCCGACAAACACCCATCTGATGCCTATGGCTAACCCCCTTTTCTTAACAAACCAGTTTGTTATTACCTTTTGCAAGGGTAGGCCTAAGGCGGTATTAAGCCCAGTGGCTACCATAACTCCCCAGACTGCATAAAAAGCCCAGAGCGAGTTTATGAAGTTCATTAGTATCAAACCAAGACTAAAAAGGGAGACACCGAAAAGGATTATCCACCTCGGTCCAAACCTATCACTAAGCCACCCTGTCAGCGGTGCCGTAACCCCACCCCCAAACCTTCCGAACCCGGCGGCAACAGAGGTTACTGCTCGGCTAAAGCCCAATTCTGAAGATAGAGGCTTGAACAATGCCGAAAATCCGTACATATACCAGCCAAATCCCCAGATGCTTAGAAAGCTGCTGGTTAGAACCATCCCCCAACCGGGGAATATCTTGGGAAATCTTCTCTTCTTAATCAAGAAACCTGTTTAACTCCAAAAGGGTACCATAGGCAAATACCGCACTATTATCCTCTTTTAAAAAAAGATGTCAACGGATTATACTCGGTCAGTACGGTTTGCAGATAGCTGGAAGCTCTAATATCTGATTATATAATCAGAATAAGGGGTACAATAATAGCTACTAATCCCGTGACAACAACTGCTAGAAGAAACAGATTGTATCTAGTATTGTAATTATTCAAAAGGGATGCATCATAATACCCATCTACACCCTGGTCCACATACATCTTCAACAGCCCACGTATCAGCTTTACCCTTGTCTGCCTTCCTTTTATTAATCCAATTTCTGCGACAAAGTTGACCACTATCAATAGACAAATAAAGGTAAAAAACACAATCCACATAGTAGCATCCTTATTTGACCCTAAAGCAACGCCTGAATTAATACCTAGCGTCAATAGGTTAAGAAGAATTGCAGTGAGGATAAAGATTATATCTGTAAGTGTGTTTTGCTGGAGTTCCTTAATGATATGCTCATGAACTCGCTCAATCATATGCCCTCCAAAATCCTTGTTTCTGCCCTAATTTTCAGGACTTATGATTTGAGTTTAATCCCATCCTGCTCATATGTCAATAATTTAATCACTGTTGGCATAGTTAGATAGTCACAAGTTTTTCGACTATTCTGCCACACCTGCTGCATTCATATGGCACGATTAACTCCTTTGTGTATCTTCGTAGACAAGCTTTGATTGGCCCAAACTGTGCTATCCTATATTTTCCACTATATTTAATTATAGCAGAGTGAAGAGAATGGCATAAGGAGATAGGTAGCAGATGAGGTAAGTTTGTGATAAAATTACGCAGGAGGTTCAGAAGATGGGGTTACAACTAAGATTATACCTGCTGCTGGGGCTGATGCTGGGCATCCTGTATGCCATAATACTCGGTATATCAAAGCTCATGGGTGTCGGCGGGTTTACTATGTATGCTAGCCTGGCGGCGGGACTGGTATTACTTCAATATCTGATTGGTCCTACCATGGTATCGTGGATTATGAAGGTTAAATATGTCTCGGAGAAGGAAGAGCCCGATTTGCACCGGATGGTCGGAGAGCTGGCAAACGAGGCGGGAATAAAGAAGCCCAGAGTTTGTATTTCTGAGTTGGCTATGCCCAACGCCTTTGCCTTTGGTAGAACCCGTGCCGATGCTAGAATTTGCGTAACCCGGGGCATAACCAGACTACTAAGTCGGGATGAACTGAGGGCTGTCCTGGGGCATGAGATGGCACATGTAAAGAACCGCGATATGGCTTTCATTACCATGCTCAGTGTGTTACCGATGATATGCTACTATATTGCTATCAGCCTTATGTTCTCAGGCATGTTTGGCGGCAGGGGTAGAAGTAGTCAGGGAGGAGCTAATATCCTACCTCTCATCGGACTGGGTATGCTCATTCTTTATTTTATTACCAACCTGCTGGTACTATACGGCTCCCGAATCAGGGAGTATTATGCTGACCAGGGAAGTGTTAAGTTAGGCAATCAACCCCACTATCTGGCTACGGCTTTATACAAGCTGGCTTATGGAAACGCCAAGGTGCCCAAAGAATCCTTCAGGAAAGTAGAAGGGGTAAAGGCTTTCTTTGTCAACGACCCATCACGAGCCCTAACCGAGGTTAGAGAACTGAAAGCAGTAGATACCGATATGAGCGGCACCATAGATACCAATGAGTTGGAAGCACTAAGAGCAAAAGAAGTGCGTCTTAGTACTGGTGACAAGTTAATGGAGCTTTTCAGTACCCATCCCAATATGTTGAAGCGTATAAAACGTCTTTCGTCGCTGATGTATAGTCAACCTTCTTGATGTTAAAAATCACTGAGCCGGGTTTTCTGGAGAGGTTTCAAATAAGAAGTATCATTTTGTCGTTGGCAATTCCTCTGCCGTCCAACTATTTATCCCACCCAAAATATTGTAGACCTCTCTAAAACCAAGCTCCTCCATCACATCTAAAGCGTTTCCGCTGCGACCTCCACTTCGACAATAAATGATATATGTTTTGTTCTTATTCAGCTTGTTAAGCTCATCTCTGAAAGCTTCAGAATAAGAATCTAAGTTGACGGCATTTTCTATATGCCCCCCAGTAAATTCTTCCGGTGTTCGCACATCTATAATTACAAAGTCTGGATTATTCCGGTTCTTTTGTATCAGGACAAGTGCTTCCTGCGAAGTGATATCTTCAACTATCTGGGTTGGCGTTTCCTGACCCGGAGTGCTAACACAACCACCTGTCAAAACAAGCCCAATAACCAATGATATCAAGAGCACCAAAAGCATTAAATTCTTTATTCTCATTTTTGCCATAAATTATTAGTCCTCTCCTCTTTTTATTTGTTTGACGTGACTAGAAATCACTGAGCAAGACTTTCTGGAGAGGTTTCAAGTAAGAAGTATTGTTATGCTCAATAAGTATAAATCGTCCGTTTTCATAAGTAAAAATTGTAGTCCCACAGGTATCCTGTCTTATATTCCAGAAGTGAGAGTTATCCAGTCCCAGTAGAGCACATACCAAGACCTTATTCACCACCCGATGAGATACTAAGACTACAGTGCCCTCATATTTGGCGATTACATCTCTCACCACACCTATGGCTCTTTCCCTGACATCATTCAGGCTTTCTCCAAACGGTGTTTTTAACAGGTGAGGGCTATTAATCCATTCTCCGTAAAGCTCCTTATATTTATCCTTCACTTCTTGATGGGGCAAGCCCTGCCATTCTCCGTAGTTAAAATCTATAAGGTCAGGCGTAATTTCCACACCAAATTTATGATGACTAGCAATTATCCCTGCTGTCTTTAACGCCCGCTTCAATGGAGATGAGTAAATTGCAGCTATTTTGAGATTGCTCAAGTATTCGGCCAGAAGTTGTGCCTGCTTTATACCGGTCTCATTCAATTCAATGTCAATCCTGCCCCTAAACACCTCTTTTACATTCCACTCAGTTTCCCCATGCCTTACCAGAATAATCTGTGTCATTTTGTCAACTTACTCCCTAAGTCTTGGCTAACCTCGGTTCCATACCCAGCAAGTCGAGAGTTGCCACAACCTTTGATTTCATCTCCTCTGCTGAAAAGAACAAGTGACTGCTACATTTACAATCGCTGGCGCCAAAACCAGAGATAGAATCAAATTGACCCTTAAGAGCTTGAGCCATAGCACACTCAATTCTATCTTCGCTCTCACAGAGGATTATGTCAGTGATGGCTGCCTTCTGCAACAGGTAATCAATATGCCAGTGAGGCCTTTTATTGCTTTTAAGATGGTAACTTAATCTGGACTTGAAGCCACCCATCGCTGAGCCAACATAGGCATAATAGCCACGAGGAAAGTAAATAGCCTTCAGGCTACCTACTGTAATTATTTGCTCTTTGGGGAGGTTTATAAGGAGAATGTAGCTTCCTCTCACTGGTCAAACCTTATTACTTATCTTCTACCTTCTCAACCTCAATGGTGCATTCGGTGACCAGTGCAGCAAAAGCTCCCAGGGCAGCCAAAATTGGAGCTGTTAAAGTCATTATTGCCGCTGCTGGTACTCCTATCGTCAGGGGGATTTCAATTATAGTGTTTCCTTTATGGATTACCCGCACCCTTCTGATGTTACCTTCGTGGATGAGTTGCTTAACTTTCTCAACCAATTTATCTCCAGAAATAGTAAATTTTTCGCTGGTGCTCATTGATAACCTCCCACTCCTTTATTCGTGTTTCTGGCAGGGCGTAAATGCTAGGCATAGCTATAGAGACAATCCCCATTATACTATCATACCCAGCGTAAACGGAGAAACTTGATACAAAGATATTGACAGAGGCTATATCACCCCTATAGTGTTAGATAAACAGAAGCTAAAATTGACATTTTCACCAAAAGGAACAATATTGGAATTCAACCCTGTGAGGTTCCCTTTGCCCTCAATGAATTTCTAGCCTCCTGGGAAAACACCTGCGTGTTTAGGGAGAGATTCTACAAGGAGCGAAACATCGATGTTCATCTTAGCACCGAGGTGACCGAGATAATTAGAGATGGAAAGCGTTTAATCGCCGGGGTAAAAGTTATAGCTATGATAAGGCAATTTTAGATTCAGTCGCCATTCCTATTATCCCACCTATTCCAGATATAAATGGTCAGAACGAATTCGTTCTCAGCACCAGCATAGAAACGGCTAAGGTGTTTGAGGAAGTCATTCCAGAGTATTCCAACGCTGCTATTATTGGTGTTGGGCAAATTGCTCTGGAAGTGGGAGGTGGGATATTAAGCTATTTGTTTTACCACCAGGTTCACCCAAACTCAATGGTGACGTTGAGTGAGCCCACCGGACTCATACCGAGGAATTTTACGAGGTAACTGATAGTTCCTTTGACCTTCCTGGACTAAGGGACGAGTACAACTGCTTGACGACTAATGCTATGGGTTATACAATGACATTGCTGAGGCAGATGGTTAAGAAATATGATGTTATCATTGTCGGTGCTGGTCCAGCCGGCATCTTTGCCGCTCTAGAGTTATCCCAGGAATCTAAGTTTGATATTTTACTTATAGAGAAGGGTAAGGATATTAATAAACGCCAGTGCCCAGCTCGCGACACGGGTAGTCTCTGCATTTCGTGTTCACCGTGCGACTTGGTTAGTGGTTTAGGTGGGGCTGGTGCTTTTAGCGATGGTAAGTTAACGCTAACCAGTGAGGTAGGAGGTCGGCTCAAGAACTATCTTGGTGCCAGTGACACCGAAGCTCTGATTAAGTATGTTGATGAGACATACCTCAGGTTCGGCGCTTCAGACAAGCTTTACGGGGTGGGAGACACCATCAATGAGATACATCGTAAGGCTAGCCTAGCGGAATTACGGCTGATACCAGTACCTCTTCGCCATTTAGGTACCGAGCACTGTCATCTAGCGCTCAAAAATATGCAGAATTACCTTAATCCACGCCTAGAATTTAAGCTTGGGGTGATGGCCTCTAAGATTATTGTTAACGACGGTAAGGTTATAGGTATTGAGACCGAAACCGGGGACAGGTTTGATTGCCGTTACCTAATTCTGGCACCAGGTAGAGAAGGGGCAGATTGGTTATCTACCGAAGCCAAGCGACTTAACCTAACCACGGAAAGCAATCCCATTGATATTGGGGTTAGGGTAGAGGTGCCAGCAGCAGTGCTGAACGAGCTAACTGATGTGCTATATGAGATAAAGCTGGAGTTCATGTCCAAGAGTTTTAATGACCGAATTAGAACATTCTGTATGTGCCCTGGCGGCGAGGTCATTATGGAATCAACTGGAGGTCATGACCCGGTGGTTACCGTTAACGGACATAGCTATGCTAACCGCCGGAGCAGTAACACCAATTTTGCCCTGTTGGTAAGCACAACCTTCACCAAACCTTTTCGGGAGCCTATTGCCTATGGTAAGTACCTGGCTAGATTAGCTAATATTCTTAGTGGTGGAGTGCTGGTGCAGCGGTTAGGCGACTTGATACAAGGTCGACGTTCTACCTCAGCTCGTATTGAGCGGGGCTTGATACAACCTACACTGAATAGTGCCACCCCCGGTGACCTTAGCTTTGCCCTTCCCTATCGTCACCTTACCGGGCTCCTGGAAATGCTTCAAGCAATGGATAAGTTGGCTCCAGGTGTGGCTTCGCGCCATACCTTGCTTTATGGGGTTGAGGTCAAGTTCTATTCTAACCGGCTTCAACTTAATCCCGGCCTGGAAACTGAAATTAGTAATATGTTTGCTGTTGGCGATGGGGCTGGCGTTAGTCGTGGGTTAATTCAGTCATCAGCTTCTGGTGTAGTAGCCGCCCGCGAGATATTAAGCAGAAGTGGGCACTAATGCTTTTATTAACCCCTATATATGCAATCTGTCCGCTGCTTGTTGACGGCAGGGATATATGGTGATATGATGCGATTATTAATTAACCTTGGTCTTATAGTGAGGTTATAAAAAGGAGGCGTGTAATGTCTAACGGTTACACTGGCAAAATCCTGAGAGTCAATCTGTCCAATGAGAGTATATCAGTGGACGAACCCGATGATAAGTTCTACCGGCGGTATGTGGGGGGGGCCGGCTTTGTTGCTTACTTTCTCCTCAAGGAGCTCAAGCCTGGCATCGACCCACTCGGACCAGATAATAAACTTATCTTCGCAGCCGGTCCGGTGACTGGCACGCCATTACCAGGAGGCGGACGAAATTGCGTGGGAGCAAAGTCACCCAGGTCAGGCGGCTACGCCAAAGCAGAGGTAGGAGGCTATTTCGGTGCCGAGCTAAAGCGAGCTGGATACGATGCTGTGATTGTGGAAGGGAAGGCTAAAAGACCGGTTTCCCTCTGGATTCACAGTGGTGAGGCAGAGATTAGAGATGCAAGCCATCTCTGGGGCAAGACTACCAAGGAATCGCAAGAAGCCATCCGGAATGAGCTTGGTGATCGCCTTATCAGGACAGCTCTGATAGGACCTGGGGGGGAGAAGTTGGTTGATTTTGCAGGCGGTCTTAAATTCAAAGACTGGCACTTACTTCGTGTCGCTTTTGTTCACCGTTCTTATTTAAACGAACACAAAAACAGTAAAATGGAGAGCAATGAACGTCTGGAATTTTTAGGTGACGCTGTTTTGGAGCTTGTGGTAACTGAACACTTGTACGCTAATTATCCAAATCCGGAAGGCGAGCTGACTAATTGGCGTTCTGCTTTGGTAAAAGGGGAGACACTTGCTAAAATCGCTCAGGAGCTCAATTTGGGCGAATACCTTTTCCTGAGCCATGGAGAGGAGAATTCCGGTGGCAGGGAAAAGGATTATTTATTAGCTAATACTTTTGAATCTGTGGTCGGTGTGATTTATCTGGAGCTAGGGTATGAAAAAGCCAAAAAGTTCATTGGAAAATTCCTCCTTGTCCATTTGGAAGGTATTCTGGAAAAAGGAGACCATATTGACGCTAAATCCAAATTTCAGGAAATTGCTCAGGAGAAATTGGGCATCACACCCATGTATCAGCTTATGCATGACGAAGGACCGGATCATGACAAAATATTCACTATGGGCGCTTATGCAGAAGAC
>SDBU01010877.1_pt1 | contig 10044 bp, 5 predicted proteins | sample 2277071 | NCBI WGS metagenome assembly SDBU01 (sample SAMN10397929, study PRJNA504765) | marine sediment metagenome | isolation source: marine sediment core GS08_GC12, 126 cmbsf | place: Arctic Ocean: Gakkel Ridge, Loki's castle | collected 2008 | reverse complement strand
TCGGCTATGTCGATAGCCATGGGGTCGTTTGTTTTCAGCACCACCGGTGTCGGTCTCGTCGACGCCAATATCAGCCGGGACGTCATCGACCTGATGTTCAACGGCAATTCCTTCGCCGAAGTCATCGATATCACCGGCACTCACCTGGACGCCGTCGGTTACGCCACGCTGGGGCTGTCGTATGGAATGTCTATCCATCGCTCCGGAAATCGTCAGGTGGCCGTGGGAGCAACCATCAGCTACCTGCGGGGTCTGGCGGTGGAGCGGATCGTTGAGTTGGAAGGGATGGTGGCGACCTACGAGACCGGCTTCAGCGGCGACGGCCGTCTGATCGCCCAAACCGCTACCGGCGGCTCCGGTTACGCTCTTGATGTGGGTGCTGCGGCTCGTATCAACAACAACTACACCGTCGGTATCGCCATCAAGAATTTCCTCAGCACTCTGAAATGGACGCAACAGACAGAAGAACACGGCTACCTTTTCAGTTTCGACACCGTGACGGTGGACAATATGAGCGACGACTATGTAGTGTCGGACGATTATACAAAAGATATTTCCGCCTTCAGCACCAGCCTGCCTTCAGTGATGAACGTGGGGTTGGCCAATACTTCCGGCTCGCTGCTGTGGGCGATTAACTGGGAGCAGGGTTTTCAGCGAGCAGCCGGTGCCTCAGCTAAACCACGCCTGTCGCTGGGACTGGAGTGGACAAAACTGGGTATCCTGCCGCTGCGAACCGGTTTTGCCACCGGTGGTGATAAGAACACGGCCTGGTCTTTTGGTTCCGGTTTGAACCTGTCACCATTCCATCTCGACCTGGCCGTTGTGACCGGATCTTCGCTGACACCCGCCTCTTCCAAGGGGCTGAATTTCGCCTTTTCAACCGGACTCTACTTCTAAGACGGGACGGTGTCGGCATGTGCTATAAACGTATTCCAAGCCGGGTTGCCGGCCGGTTGGCCATAATCGCGGCCATGACCATGATTTTGGCGGCTACAACCGTGGAATCGATGCCGCCCCACTCTGATCTGGTCGAAAAGGTGGCAGCCGGGAGCATCCCTCAGCCCTATTTCCTGCGTCATTTGGATCAATTGCGGGCGCGCGGAATCGGCTCCGGCGACCACGTCTATGAAAGCAAGTCGGGAGTCGTCCGGACCGCCGCTGGTCGGGTTACCACGACGAGCGGACCATTTCGCATACTGGCCATCGTGGTCGAGTTCAGCGACCATCCGGCCGTCGTGTCGGCCACTTTCTTCGACTCGCTCATTTTCGGCACCGTCGGTAATACCGTAGCCGACTACTATGACGAGATTTCATACGGGCAGCTTGATATAGTGACGGTCAATCTGCCGTCATCACGGGGATGGCAGACGGCCCCGCAAACTTACGAGTGGTATGTAAACGGGCAGAATGGTACCGGCAACTACCCCCGGAACAGTCAGAAGCTGGTGGAGGACCTGGTCGACCAGATCGATCCCCAGGTAGACTTTTCATTATACGATAACGATGGTGACGGTTATGTAGATATTCTGCTGGTCATACACAGCGGCACCGGCGCCGAACTGTCCGGCCGCAACTCAGATATCTGGTCCCATAAATGGGGCATTGCGCCGCACAACCGGGACGGAGTCAATATTTCCAGCTATACGATTCAACCGGAGTTCTGGACCATCGCGGGCGACATGACCATCGGTGTCGTCGCCCATGAATTGGGACACTCATTCGGATTGCCCGATCTATATGATCTCGATTACTCATCGCACGGCATTGGTCGCTGGGGGATAATGAGCTACGGAAGCTGGCTGGGTCCCCGGGGATTGGGCGGATCGCCGGCTTGTCCCTGTGCCTGGAGTCGGATTAAAATGGGTTTTGCCGTCGCCGAAAACGTTGCTGTCAATAGCTATTCACAGGCGATCGGCGCCGTGGAGAACGGTGGCTCAATCTTCCGTCTCTGGAACTCAGGGGCCGCGTCGGATGAGTATTTCCTGGTTGAGAATCGACAACGGACAGGCTACGACCGCTACCTCTCCGGCTCCGGGCTGCTGGTCTGGCACATTGACGACAGCCGGTCCGGCAACAGTCAGGAATGGTGGCCGGGTCATGAAGAAAACGGCCACTACCTGGTGGCCTTGGAACAAGCCGATGGCCTCTATGAACTGGAGCACGGGGTCGACTATAGCGACGCCGGTGATCCCTATCCCGGTGCGGTTAACGCTACCGTTTTCAGTGCCATGACCACCCCGGCATCAGCTACCTATGAGGGCGAACAGACGCTGGTAGAGGTTGATAATATCTCGGCTTCCGCTGCGGTCATGTATGCTGATCTCATCGTCGGGCTGTCGGCCGGCTCTTCCGGTGACGACGACGATCCGCTCTTGCCGGTAAACGTCGAACTGGCGCAGAACTATCCCAATCCGTTCAATCCGGTCACGACGATATCTTTCAGCACCACGGCAACGACGCGAACCACCCTGGAAATTTTCAACCTCCTGGGACAGAAAGTAAAGCTGCTTTTTGACGGCAACATTGATGCCGGCACTATCAGTGTATCCTGGGACGGATGCGATCACAACGGTCACGAAGTAGCCTCCGGAATCTACTTCTACCGCCTGATCACAGGCAACACCCAGCAGGTCAGGAAGATGATTCTACTGCGCTGAGCAGACCATTCCTCGTCGGCTGACTCTCCCCGGTGGTTCCGCACATGTCGTCGGAACGACTATTTCGATGTCTGTGGCTGCGAAGGTGCCTTCTCGGTCTGATGACGGTTGTTATCGCGTTGTAGTTTCTTGTACTTGGTGTGACAACTCTTGCAGCGTCGGGGATCTTCCGTGTATCCCCGTTCGGCAAAATAAGCCTGTGCATCACCGGTGAACACAAACTCCTGGTCACATTCAACACAAACCAGAATCTTCGGCTCGAAACCGCTTTCCATTTTTCCCCCTCTCCTTCACCTCAGACGTCGTCCGTGATGTCTGAGACCTCCAGAGATGACTTAATATCAATCGCTTGATATTAGAATCCGAACCCGGCGTCAATATAAAAAAACAAACGATGCCGGCAGTTTTTAATAGGGGTTGCAGGGTGGTGGTGGACCGCCCATAAACAGGTAAGAGACCAGGGCAGTAATATCGCCTACGTCGATCCGTTCGTCACAGTTGAAATCGGCGGCTCCCGGTTCCGGAACCGGAGGCGAACCACCGGTGAAGAGGTAAGCCACCAGATAAGTAATATCGCCGACTCCGATGGAGCCCGTAAAGTCGCAGTCACCATGCTGCAGACGAGTCTCAGCTATGGCCTCCTGCCAGTGCAGACTGGACGTATCACCGCGTGAACGAACCTCAAAGTGCAGGTTGGATACCAACCCCAGCGGTGTTCCCGGTGGCGGATTCACGGCTATGGTTATTACGGTGTCTCCCTGGGGAGGAATGGCCTTGTCGATAGTATCCCGCGTAACCCAACCACGATCGTCCCAGAATGCGATATCGAAAACGTCATAAAGGGAAGAGGTGTTGAACACCTGGTAGTCAAATCCCCTGGTACCTCCGGAGTAAACGGCGGAATCGGTGGTCAGAACCAGTGAGGAACAGGCGTATGGCTGCAGAATCTCTGCCGAATAGCTGAAATAAGCACCGCCGTCGAACTCGGCGATGTTGGCCGCCACCAGTGTCACTCGGTAATACGACTCGAATTCAAAGATGTCCACTTCGGAAAAGTAAGTCACGGGGTCCAGGTTGATCTTTTCGAATTGGTGTACGTTGTCGGCGGTGGATTTTATCAGGTAGGCAGCCCACTCGCGCGAATCATCACCGTTGAACATTATCCTCAGGATACCGGTGTAGCTTTGTGGATAAAACTGTATATAGCAGGAACCGTAGCCGACCGGAGTGGTCGGCGACGAAGAATGATTGACCGGGTAAGCCGTGTGAATCATTCCAACGGACACTAACGGGTAATCCAAGGCTTCCTCATGATGCCAGCCGTCATCTCGAGAGGAGGTGATATAATTCCAGGTGGTGAATTCGGCGAAAGCCGAATCCTGGGTCCATCCGTAGCGTCCTGACAGTGTGTCCGAAAGAGTGTGGTACACGTCGTCATAACGGGCGCCCTCCCACACCGCCATCAGCAGTGAAGTGTCGAACCTCTGGGCCAGATAGAGTCCCCAGGGAAAACAAGAATAAGCGTGAGATGAGTTTTCCATCAGGGATTTCTCAGGGTAGTCAAAGAAAGAACCCAGGTAATTGTAGTTGTCATTGGAAAAATCGAAGATGATGTCTTCCCAGCAAACAGCGTCAAGTTCCATGAACCACAAGCCTTCGCCCAGATCATAGGCATACTGCACACAGTGATGAAACTCGTGGGCACATGTCACCTTGGCGGCTCCGTACTGGTCGCCTTCAGGATCATCGTTGGGAGGGAAGCCGAGAAAATCGTTGTTGAGCACCAGGTAGCTGTAGTAGTCGTTCCACGGCTGGGGACCCGGTCCCTCCGGTTGTGCATAGCCGTAGTACCCCATCTCCTGGAAGTAGACGTCAAAAGAGCTGTCGCCTCCCAGGACGCCATCGGAAGGGGGCGGCAGGAAACCGTGGCTGATGTGGACGTTGTATGTTGTGTCGCAGTAGGCGGCACATTTCTCAACAAAGTCAGGTACGCCGTTGGAATCGTCATCGGTCGCGGGAACTCGATAACTCCCCGAGGTATCGTAATGCAGCTTGAAAAAACCACCCGGAGAATCGTAGGTAAATACCGTCGGATGTCGTGTGAGCGCCTGGCTGAACTCCACCTGAGTCTCTTTCGATAGTTCATCCCAGTGCCGGCGGATATCACTCAGCACGTTACTCGGACAGACGGGGGGGAGGTCGCTCAGCGCCAGGTTCGGCCGACGATATTCCCGGGGAAGCTCATCGGGGCTTTTGATCGCTTTTATGACCAACCGGGTTCTTTGATCGAGGGTTAGCTTGCCGTCACGAAAATCTTTCTCAATCGCCCACAAGGGGTCACTGCCGGTGATAGTAGTCCTGCCCAGGCCGATTGCAGGAATCAGCAGGCACAGGGTAAAACTCAAAATACCGACCAGTGATATTTGTTTCAGCATTCGCTTTCCTCGCGACAGTGTGTCTGAGACACTTATCGGCGCTCTGGCCGAACTCTCCATTTCACTATTCGCAGCTTCCACTTCATCGGCGATAGATGGCGTCCGGTAGTTCGGTAAAAAGCACTGTCAACTTATTCAACCACACCAGCCGGAACGGTAGTTCCCTTGAAAAAGCGTTACTTTCCCGGTAGGTCAGATTCAACGCTTCCTGTCTCCGGCGGAAACCGGGTAAGTTACTGTGAGTACTCCGGCAAGCCAAAGCCTACCTACTTACAATTTATTGGAATTCAACGAGTTGTCAAGAGGAAACTCGACGGCTGAGCATTGAAGTATTGATTTGTGCCCACCGAAACCTGCCAGCCGTTAAACTTAGAATAGGCAACGTCTATACGCAGGAGTTTTCTTTTTGATGATCGCTCCAGAGCTAAACGAAGGCCTGCCCCGACACTGGTATACACCTGACCCGATTGAGCCGATGCCCTTGTACTCCATATTGTTGCCATATCCACAAACGCGACGCTGCCAAACCGGACTGACAGTATCTCCCATCCGGGGTAAAATCTGCCCTCAAGGTTGATTACTCCTTTGCGGTTACCGGTCCGGAAGAATTCATTGTAGCCCCTCAGTTCCCCGTCACCACCGAGGGTCAGGGCGTCGATTTGAGCCGTCCTGGATTCCGATACGAACAAGCCTCGAGCGGCAATCGTGGCCAGTTGAGATACACTGTGATAGTAGGTCGCCGTAAGTCTGGAAATTCTCCTGATGTCGTTGCCGTGGTGGAACCAGAGTACACCGCTGTAGTCGACAAAGGCCAGGCTGGGGCCGCGCCGAAAACCTTCCGACACACCGACGCTCAGTTTATCGAAGAAATAGTCCCGAAAATCGGCCGAAGCTGCCCGCGCCCAACCTATCTGAAACGCTTGCCCCAGGGTAAAATCTTCGGTGTAGCCGAAACCGTCAATCTGTGTTAAGGTTGCAAAGTTCATGTTAGCCACGAGGATAGAGGCCCCCACCTGGTGATACAGGGAGTCGACCGGGAAGGCGGCCGTGGCGGTCAGACTATCCTCATGGGTGACACCGATTATCTCCCGGTCGTACGACCGCTCAAAACGATAGATATACAAGGGCCTTATCTGCAGTTTGCGACGATAGGAACCTGTTCGCCAGGATACTGACGCCGACAGATGGTCGCCCTCGTACTGCGATTCCCCGATCAGGCAACTGTCGGAATGGATATCCCGGCGACCGCTGGTACCGGCCACGGAGAAACTGATAGCGAGTGTCTGTGAAAGATTATAGTAGGGATGACTCAGGCCAAAATAGCGGGAAGAGTTCAGGGGGTTATTGCTGAATCCCAGAACAACGGCATACGGCCGGTTTCGAAGACGCTCGTCGACAAAACGTCCGGTGAAATAATCCCTGTCCCCCGATTGCAGGACATATCTCGCCGATAAAAGCTGATTGTTGCCCAGCAGATTCCTTTCCGTCATGGTGAGGTCATAACGAGTCCGGTTGCCGTCGCGGTTGATATTCAGGCCGCTGGAAAGGCTCCATTGATCGATAGTAACCACCCGTACCAGCAGCCGGCCATCCGGCAACAAGACCGGCTCGACCCAGGCGTCATAGACCAGCAAACGGCGACGCAGATTGCGAGCCGTTTCTTCGGCCAGGTCCACTGAAAACGGTTTTCCGGTTTGCAACAGGATTTCAGGCCTGATGACTCTGGCGCGGGTCTTGTAATGCAGTTTGTTGGCTAACTTGAATATGAAGTGGTGGTAGCGACTGTCGTCGGTGTCAAAGATATTGCGGTTGTCGATGGCAATGCTGTCTACTGTCACTCCCGCAAAGTCAGACATCTGTCGAGGTGTCTCGTCGGACCGGTCATCGCCGGCACTGCTTTGTGCTCGGCCGAGGCAGGCAAGGATCAACAGTAACAGTGAAAATCTCAAACCAGGCTGCAAGAATCTCTCCAGTAGTTTTCATGCAATAAACGCCAAACCTGCGGCCAGTCAACATAATACGGTGGTGATGGGGTATGGGTGGAGAGTTTGTTTAGTGGCAGGCTATTTGGAGTTTTCAGGATTCTCGTACTTCTCAACTAGCGCCTGGAAGCGCGGGTGATCGCGGAGAGGATCGTAGATAGGAGCAATCTTCAACATGGGAACAGATAAATCTGAAGGAATGGAGAGCAAATTCTCCAGTTCTTCGATTGCAAGATCATATTCACCAACAACGACATAGACCCGTGCCAAAGCAAGCAATCTGTCCCCACCCGAAAAGGCATCAATGGTCATCGGAAACAACTCTACCCCTAGTTTTCCATAGTGAATGGCTTTGTCTTTCTGTCCCAGGCGACCATAGATTATGCCCAGCAGTGAAGTGCGCCCGGATGCTTCCGGAGTTTGAACAAAGGACCTTCTTCCCTCAAGAATAACACGTGCCGAATCATAATAGACATTGCTGAGGTCAGAGTTGCCCATTAAAAGACATATGTATCCCTTACGTCCATAAAAACCGGCGCTGTCCACCGACGACGGCACCGCCATTTCTGATATCCGATCGAAAGCTGTCTGGTAGTCTCGTGCATAAATATCGTATAACGTTTGCATAAACGCCAGTTCCTGGCGGTCGCTTGCCCGGGTTGCTGTTTCTAATGTTCGTCTGGCTTTCTCGATATCACCCTTCCACACCACATACAGGAACGCCTTCCAGTAATACGCATCAGTCAATTCAGGGGAAATTGATATCACCCGTTCATATGCCTTCTCACTGTTTTCGTATTCGTTAATAAACCGATATGTTCCAGCAAGATTCATGAAGGCTCTTTGAGAGCGTGGATCCAGTTCGGTGGCTTTCAGGAGATAGTCTATTGCTTCGTTGAACTTACCCTGACGTCTTTTGACGTACCCCATGAATTCGTATGCCTCGGCGTTACTCGGGGCGATCTCAGCTGCAATCTCCAGTTCGGCCAAAGCTCGATCATACTCCCTCTTACCATGGTAGTAATACTGGGCAACAGCTAAATGAGCCACGGAGTTGTCAGGTTCAAGCTGGAGCGCTTTGTCAACGGCACGGCGTGCCTGGGCAAGTCTTTCTTCAGTGACATCAAAATACCAGTATTGATAGATGTGGGCACGGGATAGATTGGCATAAGCTGACGCAAAATTGGAATCGAGCTCAATCGCCTGGCTGAACATGTCCTGTGCGATTTGATAATCTTCCCTATCCCAGCTCCGCCTAAGGTACTCAAGACCGCGCAGATAGAGTCCATATGCTTCCATATTGTCGGTCGGTTTGGTTTCGAGGGCGCCTTGCTCGCCCGACCGCAGGGCCACATCCAGAGCTACCACTACCTTGGTGGAGATATCCGATTGTACAGCAAATATATCGGTCAGCATGCGGTCGTATTGTTCGGCCCAGATGTGCACATCATCGGAAACCCGTATAAGCTGAGGGACAATCCTCACTCGATCTGAGCCGCCTGACTTATCCCACCGGATAGTGCCCTCAAGGATATAGTCAACACCTAGTTCCTCCCCTATCTGCCGCAAACCCTTGTCCGTATCCTTGTACTGCATGGCGCTGGTGCGCGAAATGACACCCAATCCCGAGAGTTGGGCCAGCCGAGAAGTGATCTCATCGGTGATCCCGTCAGCGAAGTATTCATCTTCGGGCGCGCCAAGGTTCTCAAACGGCAGCACCGCCAGCATGATTCTCTTGGGAATTGGAGAATCAACTGGAACCGACTCGTCTGACGGCCAGTACTTAATCCCAACGGTAACGAGAACTGCAATGACCACGAGAGCACCAACCACCAGAGGCCGACGGCTCTTTCTTTTAGCAACCGTGACGGCAATAGAACTCTGGGTGGGAGCGATCATGCGCTTCAAATCGCTGGCGACACCGTCGGCATGCTGGTAACGAAGAGACGGATCTTTCTCTAGCAACTTGGAAACCGTACGCTGGAGTTCATCGGGAATGTCCGACTTGTATCGGGCTAACGGTTCCGGGTTATCCTGAGTGATGGCCTTCAGAGTCGCCGCTTCATTCTCTTTATCAAACGGTGTGCGGCCTGAGATCAACTCGTACAGTACAACTCCGAGAGAAAACAGGTCACTACGACGGTCAACCTCTTTCCCTTGTACCTGCTCCGGTGACATGTAGCCCACCGTGCCAAGCGTCGAACCGGTCTTGGTCAATTTATCTGTTCCCTGTATCGTCGCCAGACCAAAGTCCACAAGCCTTGGACGACCATCGGCATCCATCACAATATTCGAGGGCTTGATATCACGATGTGTAATTCCCGCCTCGTGCGCCTTAGCTAACCCCTCGCATACTTGCAGAACGAGATTGACGATTCTATCAAGGCTCGGTTGTTCGTCCCTGATCATATCTTTGAGTGAATGTCCCTCGACGTGCTCCATTGCAAAGAACGGCCGCCCATTATGTTCGGCAACTTCATAGATATGAACGATATTAGGATGGTTGAGCTTTGCCGCGGCCCGTGCCTCGCGCCTGAATCGCTCACGGCAATCTTCGTCCTGGCAGAGATGCGGCGGAAGGAACTTCAGAGCAACCTTGCGATTGAGCTTGGTATCCTCAGCCAGATACACTTCACCCATGCCACCGGCGCCGATCTTGGAGATGATACGATAGTGGCCGACCTCAGTGCCCTTGGTTAAAGCAACGTACGACCGGGTCTTGTCGTCGTCAGGTTCCATGCTTCTATTCGTTGTCTTGCAGGAGGTCGGTTAGCCATCTGATCTCGTGGGCGTAGCCCTGTTCGGTGGCGAGTGAGAGTGCTTCCTGCAAGATAGTGCGCCCCTCTTCTTTATTCGCATCGCTGGGGCCATACTCAAACAACACCTGGCCAAGTAATCGTCGCAAGACAACCTTGTTTTCAATATTGCCGTGACCTTTGACCTCCTCAAGTATCTCCCGTAACTGCTTCA
>SDBU01010874.1_pt1 | contig 10046 bp, 10 predicted proteins | sample 2277071 | NCBI WGS metagenome assembly SDBU01 (sample SAMN10397929, study PRJNA504765) | marine sediment metagenome | isolation source: marine sediment core GS08_GC12, 126 cmbsf | place: Arctic Ocean: Gakkel Ridge, Loki's castle | collected 2008 | reverse complement strand
GGACAAAGCTGCTAAAAAAGGAGCTAACTCAGGGGAAGCAACCAATTCGCCTCATCGGTATTGGGGTTTCAAACCTGGTTGAACCTGGCAAACAATTAGATATGCTGGACACCTCAGCTCAGAGGCTGGAGCAACTAAATAGAGCCATTGACCGCATCCGCAACAAATATGGCTTCACCGCTATACAAACTGGCCGGACTTTGCTGCTAAAAGAAATCTTCCCCGAAACTGGGGAAGACTACACCCTCCACACCCCAAGTCTTCCGAGGTAGGGATTAAAGGCTCCCTGCCAAGGCTCGAACATCCAATAGAGTTCCTTTGGCTACAGTAGCGCATCACGCTTATTGGCAAAGCGCCTCCCAAACCGGTATGAAGGTGCCTGTTTGCGATTCACCCTATATCATTGTGGCAGGCAGCCATAGTGCAAGCTGGGGAAAGAATGCCACCAGGACTATGGCAACCAGTTCCACCCCAACAAAGGGCAGGGAACCCATGATGATATCATCAAAGGTGAGTTCCTTCTTGAGCCCCTTAACCACATACAAGTTGAACCCCACCGGTGGAGTGATAAGCGCCATCTCCATGGTGATCACCAGCACCACCCCGAACCAGATGGGGTCATACCCTGCTGCGGTCATTACAGTGAGCAGGATGGGGGAAACCAGCAAAATCATGGCAGTGGTGGTGAGGAAGCACCCCAGTATCATCAGGAAAGCCACCACCATCACCAATACCTGCCAGGGGGCGGCACCGAGCCCGCCGATAAAGCTGGCTATTCCCTGTGGAAGCTGTAGCAGGGTTAAGGCATGGCCGAATACTATGGCTCCCACAAAGATGAGACACATCATAGCAGACAGCCTGGCCGTACTTAAAAGCGCCGGCAGCAAATTACCCCAGGTAAGTCTCCTTTTTATCAACCCTACCAGCAGTGCTCCCACTACCCCTATCCCCGCCGCCTCAGTGGGGGTGACAATTCCGGTATACATGGTGCCCAGAACGAGCAATATAAGCAATATAGGCGCCCAGGTGAGCCTCAGGGAGAGGATTCTATCCTTCCAGCTAACCCGGGGGGCAAGGGGAGCAAGGGCTGGATTTAGCTTAACCCTCGAGAAGATATAAACCATCATCAGAGCTGCTAGCACGATGCCCGGGAATACACCAGCCATAAATAGTTGGCCAATCGATAGCTCATTTACTGCCCCATATAGAATAAAGTCGATGCTGGGCGGGATAAGGATGGCTAAAGCTCCAGGGGCACATATTGAACCCAGTGCCAGTTTCTTATCATAGCCATGTTTCTCAAGCTCTGGCATAGCATTCACGCCGATGGCGGCCACTCCGGCACTGCTGGTGCCAGCCATAGCACCGAAGGCAGCACAGGCAGCCACACTGGCCATAGCCAGACCTCCCCGAAGCCTTCCCACCCACTTGGAAGCAACTAAAAACAAATCGGCACCAATCCCCAGCTGGAACAGAATCGTGCCCATGAGTACGAACAGTGGCAGGCAGATGAGGGTGAAGTGATTCAGTCGGTGAAAGGCGATACTGCCCACCGCGGAAAGCCCCATTGGTCCCTGCAGCAGAAAAATCCCTACCACTCCAGCTACACCCATGGCCGGACCGATGGGCACACCTATAGCAAAAAGCAGGATTAACCCACCCACTACTATTATAACTATTACATCGGTACTCATAGGTTCTCCGGACAGCCAATGATGCTAGAGCGGTAGGGGGTTACTCGATCCTCTGCTCTACAAACCATTTGCCATTTATTTGGGACCGGACAGTGAGCAGGAGTATAAGTAAGAAAGCAACACTCCCTATCACTACCAAAGTCTCAGGTATCCACATCGGCGCTTGAAGTGCATCCGAGGTTGCCTCTTTAGCCCGATAAGCACGAATAACCAGACCATATCCTTGCCATATTATGATAGCTATATAAGGGACAACGATAATAGTAGCAATCACCTCTAGGACTCTGCGCACCCTGGCCGGTAGCCGGGAAGTTAACAGATCCACAGCCACATGGGCGCCTGTTTTCTGCCCGTAACACAATGACATATAGAAGATGAATACCACCATAAAGCCGCCCAATGGCAATACCCATATGGAGGGCTTGTCAAAGAAGTACCTGCAGGCCACATGGTAAGTGACCATGAAGGCGAGAACTAATACACCTATACCACCCACATAGCCTGAAGGTATGGACAACCAAACAAAAAGACGGTCCGCCCAGTCTCCTTTATCCTTGCCCACTTTGGTAGTGTTATTCATCATATTACCCAATCAAGCCGAAGACCATAGTTATCAGGAGAGCAGCCATCCCCATACAGAAACACCTGCTCCCCTGAAAGGGCTCTCACCCACGGTCGCTGCAGGATTTCGTGCCCAAGCTCATTTATAAGACTCAATCACCTCGATTGCCTCTTTGAGTCCTGGTACGTCCTCACACCAGTCAGCGATAACCGGTAAGGCAGCTTCGTTCCATGCCGCTACATCCTCTGGCGTGGCATCGTAGCTAAAGTTATTCCACTTGGGATCCTCCCAGATGGTCCGGCACGCTGCGACAGCCGGCGCATCTACCTCCACCACTATATACCGGAAAAACTTTGGGGTTTCATCGCTCAGTATCTGTTGCAGGTCTGCTGACAGGCTATTGAACTTATCCTTATTTATGGTAAGGCTACAGTGGGAAGCCATAGTGGGAAGACCCCATGTCCTGTGCAGTCCCAATTCATAGTACTTGTAGCTTACGGTGGATCCCGCTGCCATTATGGCCATATCAACAGTCCCCCTCTGTAGACCGAGATATAGATCTGGAGCAGTCATCCATTCGGTACCTGCTCCCCACCTTTGGGCAAAATCTGCCCACATAGGGACGGGACTTCTCATCATCATCCCTTTCATATCTTCGGGCCTCTTAATGAACTTGCCTTTGGCCACGATGTGAAATGGTGAATTAATCATGCCGCCAAGCCACACCACATTGTAGGCTCCCTCCCAGGATTTCCCCACTACCTCAGCCAGCACCCCATCATCAATTAGTCTGACAAAAAATGACAGGACGTCTGTAGGGTGTGCCATCAGAAAGGGCACACTTTGAATGGACGCCATTGTTACACTTGCGGTGTAATAGCCATCATAGGTATAAATCATGTCTGCCCTGCCGGTCGTGACAGCATCAGGCAACTCTTTGGCACCAGCAATCTGGCCAGCAGGATAATAGTCTATTATCAGCCGCCCGTTTGACTTCTCCTCTATGTTTGGAATAAATTCCTCGTACATCGGGACTGATAAGAAATGGGTGGGTGGGAAGTAAGCGGCAACACTCAAGTTAATGGGCTTGGTTGGTATTGGTGGTGCCGGTGTTGGTGGTGCTGGTGTTGGTGTTGGTGGTGCTGGTGTTGGTGGTGCTGGTGTTGGTGGTACTTCCTTGGCGCAAGCAGGAAGGAGTAGTGCTGCCAATACTAAGATTAGGCAGATACTGCCAACTATGGTTAAAAATCTTTTCCCTTTCAACTTAAACCTCCTCATAGTATTTTAATTAGCTTCATACATTTATCTTGCTGAATTTATCACCTCCTTTTCTTTGGCAATCTTTTTAATTGTATTAAAAAATTATCTCAGATAGAACACAAAATGTCAACATGTCGAGTTCTGAGGTTCAGACAGAAGGTTGGCATTAGTCTACCACTAGCAAACTAGCTGGACAAGCCGACTGGCATCCTTTACTTCTTCTAACCTCCTCACCGTGTCAATCGCCCTTTCCGTATTGTCCCGGGACAGAGGTCTGACACTGTAGCGAACACAATCCCTGAACTTTTCAGCAATATCATCAAAACTCAGAGGGTTCATGGGGTCACCTTTAGCGATATCTATCCTATTTGAATATACTTGCTTACCCTTGGTTTTCACCTCCACCACAGCCGGCTCTATAGCCTTACCTCCGAGGCCTTCGTCCAACTCTGGTGCCATTCTAGTTGTCACCCTCTGACAGATTCCGATTACCTGGGGATCCTTAATGGCTTCAGGCGTGAAATCTGCTATGCCGACTCCCTTTTTAACTAAGGCAGTGGCCACAATATAGGGTAGGCTGAATTGAGCATCAACCACATTCTGCGGTGGCTTTTTTCGCTCTATGGGCTCACACAGGAGTTGGGCGTTTTTACCAGCAAGTACAGTCACCTCGTCTATATCCTCAGGAGCGATATCATTCTTGCTTAAGATTTCCAAGACAGCATCAACAGAGCTATGGCTCAACCGACAACAGGGATATGGCTTAAAGCTCAGACCCAGTAGCTCCCAATTCTGGCCTAACTTGGAAGTCAAGGGAACTGGATTATATTCGCCGCGCAGATATAGATTATATAGCCCGATTTCTCCTTCGAAGATATTCTTGGGGCCGGTGATGCCCTTCTCAGCCATCAGCGCTGCCATGACTGCCGCTTTGGCGGCAAAGCCGGATATAATGCCCTTAAGCATGGAGCCATCGAGGACACACTGCAAGCTCCACGCTGCCTGTTCAAAGGCAATTCCCAGTGTATCCACCATTTTTTCCTTATCCAAACCCAGCAGCTTTCCAGCAGCGGCCGCTGCACCGAAAAGGCCATATAGCGAAGTATAGCTCCAACTCCTCACCCATTTGCTGGAAAGCCCAAGCCGACAGGTGACCTCCAGGCCCATCGCAGTGGCTGCGATAAGCTCCTTTCCTGTCACCTCGCCTCTACGCTCAGCAATCGCCAAGACAGCAGGAACAGGTGCTGTTCCTGCGTGATGCCCACTAGCATCAAGTGTATCCTCATAATCTATGGCACGTGGCAATGTACCATTCACCAAACAGGCGTTGGGTGCTGGCACTTTCCCACCAAAGGCAATGATACTGCTCTCCTCTTTACCTCCCCATTCCTGAACCAGTTCAGCAAGCTCTCCGCTTCCCGGTGTTGTGCTCCCAGCGACGGCCGTAGCCAATATGTCCAGGATGTCCTTTTTGGTTACCTCCACTACCTCCAGGGGAAGGTCTTCATATCCAATATCGACTATCCCTTGTGCTAGAGTGAAAACTGGATCCATTTCTGACCTCCTTACTGCATTTCGTTACTATGCTGGAATTATCCTGACTTGCTGTTGATTTGTCAACTGCTTACCCTCGTCCACTGCCTTAGTGACACATCTTTCTCCTCTACCTAGTGTAATCCTTTTTAATTGTATTAAAAAAATTATCTCAGACATAACACAAAATGTCAACATGTCGAGTTCTGAGGTTCAGGCAGAAGGTTGGCATTAGTCTACAGCTAGCTGCACAAGCCGCCTGGCATCCTGAGAGATATACTATACTTAATTCATACCTACTATATCACTTAACCCAATTTGAGTCTAGCCTCTTCATACATTGTATATCAACCTCGCCCCCTTTATTTGAGGGTTTTCCTTAGGCTGTGCTATGATGATTGGCGCTAGCCGATATGGAGATTAATGTTTTAATTGATGAAGGCCTTGAGGGGTGCTATGAGATGAGCTGGCTACAGAGCATAGCCGAGCAAGTCCTTGTTGCCCAGAATGCTGGCTCTAGAGTGGAGCTTGGTCTGGTTATTACCAGGCAGGAAGAGGTGCAGCAGTTGAATTTGAGCTACCTGGGAAAGGATGAGCCTACCGATGTGCTCGCTTTTTCGGCTATAGAAGAAATTGGAGCCGACTTTCCTCCTTTTGTTACGCCTCCTGATGGAGTGTTGCACCTTGGTGAAGTGATTATTTCCTACCCGCAAGCAGTTATGCAGGCCGAGGAGCACCAGCATTCTATAAAAAAGGAGATAGCCATTCTCATTATTCATGGTGTACTTCACCTCCTGGGATATGAGCATGATAAGCCTGAGTTGAAGCAACAGATGTCAGCCAGGGAGGAGGAAATCCTGAGCTATATTGAAGAGAGATTATAATGAGCCAACCATTTCAAGTATGGAAGGATATCTATGCTATCGGTGGACCAGATATAACCGGTCTTTCTGATTGCTGCATTTATATGATAGATGCCAGGGAGCTGATTCTCATTGACTCAGGTGCTGGTAACAGCTTTAACCGGCTTATTGATAATATCAAAGTCCTTGGCTTTAACCCACACCGGCTGAGGGCAATAATTGTTACTCATGCTCATATTGACCATATTGGCGCCCTAGCTGATTTTCAGCAGAACTATAGTGTTAGCCTAATAGCCCATAAATTAGATGTCTCGGCTATTGAAACGGGAAAGGGGACTGGTGCTGAATTCTATGGTGTTCCCTATCAACCCTGCCAGGTTAACATAAAAATTAGTAAGCCTGAAGAAAGCTTGACCTTTGGTCCCTATGAGCTTCATCTTATTCATATGCCCGGTCATACACCGGGAAGCATAGCTATCTATGTAGATATGGATAAAAGGGTTCTTTTTGGGCAGGATATCCATGGTCCCTATGTCCCCGCCTGGGGTGCCGACCCGGCTCAAGCCTCCACCTCGCTACAAAAACTCATTGAGGTTAAGGCTGATATATTATGCGAAGGTCACTTTGGTATCTATCAACCAGCTAGCGAGGTGAAGCGGTATATAGAGGGGTACCTCCATCAACTACAGATGATGACCAAATAAAGTAAAGGTGCTAGTTAGTGAGGGAAGAGTTGAAGGTGCTTGCTATTGCTGGTAGCCCACGACGGGGCGGTAATACCGACCTGTTGCTGGGTGAAGTTATGAGGGGCTCTGCCAGCAGAGGGGCTAAGGTTAAAACTATTATCCTTAACGACCTCAAGATTGCCCCCTGCCAGCACTGCGATGCCTGTCTGGAGACGGGCAGGTGCAAGGTGGAGGATGATATGCAGATGGTTTACAGGGAATTGGAAGATGCTGACCGATTAGTTCTGGCTTCTCCTATCCAGTTTATGGGGGTAACAGCTCAGATGAAGGCGATGATTGACCGCTGTCAGGCACTATGGGCAAGAAAATACATACTTAAACAGCCGCCATTGGGCAACAGACGGGAAAGGAAGGGATTATTTGTTTCCGTTGGTGGCAGAAAGATAGCCAATCTGTTTGAGCCGGCTCTGGTTACGGTAAAGACCCTCTTTAGAATCCTCAATGTTACCTATGCTGGAGAGCTATTATTCTCTGGTGTCGACGAAAAGGGGGCTATAGCTAAATATCCTGATGCCCTACGCCAGGCTTTCCTCGCTGGGCAAAAACTGGTGGAAGGTTAAATATAGGCAGTACCTCCTCCTAGAGCAAAAGAGATGGACCTAGATTACTTCCTCTTCCTTAAGCTTGACCAAATCCTCCTGGCTATAGCCTAAAAGCCCGCAGTATATTTCCTCATTATGCTGTCCTATTGCCGGGAATGAGCGCTCTATCTTGGTTGGTGTTTCTGACATCCTTAACGGGGGGCTAGTAACTAGAACATCGCCACTACCATCAGGGGAGGGCACTTCCGTCAGCATCTCCAGCGCTTTGACTTGGGGGTCGTGAGCTACCTCAGTTTGGTCATAGCAAATACCAACGGGGATGGGTATTTTCTCGGCTGCAGTAATCAGCTCTTCGGCAGTTTGTGAAGTTACCCATTCACTAACTATTGGGTCAAGGATGTCGCGGTGCTCCCAACGAGCCAGGTCATTGTGGAACCTGGGGTCAGTAGCCAGGTCCTCTCTGCCAATGAAGCGGCAAAACCTCCTCCAGATTGGATTGGTAATAATGGCTACAAACACCCATCTTCCATCTTTGGACTTGTAGAGGTCAGAAGGTCCAGACCAGTAGCCCCGATTACCTACTTGTTCACGACGCTTCTTGCCTGTTTCCCATTCTGATATCGCTGGAGCCATACAGGTAACGGCAGTTTGCAAGAGTGAGGTATTAATCATCTGTCCTTGCCCGGTTCTTTGCCGGTGATAAAGAGCAGCTAGCACGCCATTAGCAGCCAAAGATGCTGTGAGATAATCTACCCAGAATACGTACTCGCGGATTGGGGTGCCGGGGAATCCACTTATTGTCATTGTCCCACACATCGCCTTAGCAACCATATCGAAGCCAATACGGTGACTGCATGGTCCGGTGGTACCAAAGCCGGATATATCGGCAAAGATTATATCAGGTTTAATTACCTTGAAGTTCTCGTAGGTAACGCCTATCGCCCTAGCTGCATTAGGGCCGAAGTTCTCAATCACCACATCAGAGAGCTTTACTAGCTCGTTCAATATCCCTCTTGCTTTATCATTTCTCTCAAAATTAAGAGAAATGCCCTTCTTGTTGCGGGTTAAACTGATAAACTGGTAATTATCTCCACTGGGTGTCACAAGGCCCAACAGCCTATCCTCTGCCCCGGTAGACCTTTCCACTCTGATAACCTCGGCACCTAGGTCAGCAAGGAGCATACCGCAGAAGGGGCAAGCTATAAAGCGCCCTAAATCGAGCACCCTGATTCCATCTAATACTCCTGCCATTTTATTAACCTCCATTCACGAATTCTACTCAGCATAATTCTCTAGCGAAGGTAAAGATTTAGTATATAGCTAAGCGTGATTTATATTAACACAATAGGGGGTTTGCTTGTCAACCTAAGGGAAGGTGAGGCTTATCACCCGGTCTATGCCGCTCAAGTCCGGTGCCACTTCTATCTTAGCCGAGGGGAAAAGGTTGCGCAAGAAGGTAGTTACTGCTCTTTCTTGTCCCTGCCCAATCTCCAGAAGCAGGCAGCCCTCAGGACGAAGCTTGTCACTTACTTGGCGACATAGCTGGCGTATCTTTTCCAGTCCGTCTGAGCCCCCGTTCAGTGCCAGCAGTGGCTCAGAATTCGGTGAACATATAGGGGATAATTCTGATTGTTTAACATAAGGGAGATTGGCTACTATAAGGTCAACCGGCTCAGGTAGAGGGTTGAGCATATCGCCTGATAGAAGACAGATTCTATCTACCACCCCATGTTTTTTGCAATTAAATAGGGCGACCTTGAGGGCAGGGGCTGATGTATCGGTGGCATAGATTTTAGCTTGTGGTAGGTTTAGAGCCAGGCTGATGGCGATAGCCCCACAACCAGTGCCAACCTCGGCTATAGTAGATACCGGCTGATTTTGAGCCAGTTTGAGAGCTTTTTCTACCAGCAGCTCGCTTTCCGGTCGGGGGATGAGAACGCTGGGGTCAACATAGAAGTCAAGCCCATAGAACTCGCGGTGTCCTATTATATAGGCGGTGGGCTCATGGCTAAGGCAGCGTTCAATCAGGTACCAGAAGGTTTCCTCTTGTTCAGAATTTAGTTCATAGTCAAGGTCTAGATATAGTTGAACCCGGCTTATTTTTAGAGCATGCCTTAGCAGTAGCTCAGACTCCAGAGGTGCCTCTTTAATATTATTGGCGACCAGAATTTTCCTGGCATGACCAAGAGCCTGTTTTAGAGTCACACCAGCTGCTCCTCTAACCGTTTCGCCTGGTCGCTGGTGGCTAGGGCATCGATAAGCTCATCAAGTTCTCCCTCTAGAATTCGGGGTAGGTTACGGAGGGTTAGACCGATGCGGTGGTCGGAGACACGGTCTTGGGGGAAATTGTAGGTTCGTATCTTCTCAGCTCGGTCACCAGTGCCTATCTGGGAGCGACGCTGTTGGCTTATTTCCGCTTCTTGTTGGCGCTGCTCTATATCCAGGAGTCGGGAGCGGAGCACTGACATTGCCTTCGTTTTGTTTCTTAATTGTGAGCGCTCATCCTGGCAGACGGCCACGATGCCCGTAGGCAAATGGGTGATACGGATGGCGGTGGCTACCTTATTTACATTCTGTCCCCCCGCACCACCACTGTGGAAGATATCAATTTTGAGGTCGTCAGGATTTATAGATATGTCTACCTCCTCAGCCTTAGGCAGAACAGCTACCGTAGCCGTTGAGGTATGAATTCTACCCGAAGACTCGGTAACAGGCACTCGCTGCACCCGATGAACTCCCCTTTCATACTTGAGTCGGCTGAAAGCACCTCTGCCTTTTATTTCAAATATAATTTCCTTGAAGGCGCCTATACCGCTTTCATTAACATTAATAATATCTATTCCCCA
>SDBU01010873.1_pt1 | contig 10047 bp, 7 predicted proteins | sample 2277071 | NCBI WGS metagenome assembly SDBU01 (sample SAMN10397929, study PRJNA504765) | marine sediment metagenome | isolation source: marine sediment core GS08_GC12, 126 cmbsf | place: Arctic Ocean: Gakkel Ridge, Loki's castle | collected 2008 | reverse complement strand
GGTCCATATCTCTCCATAGATGGGATCTTCGGTATTGTCCCATACTATCGGAAACATGGTCTCCCGCGATGTCCGACCGGGCACGTTGGGGCGCTCTTCGTGCGGGTATTACGTCAGTGGGACCAGCAGGGCGCTTACGGCAATCCGGGCAAACGTGCTGCAATCACGGCTTTTCATCAGCTCCCCAGTCCGACTCCGCATGTGATGACGCCGCGCCGAACGATGCGGTTCCGGCCTCCCAGGCAGGCGGGCGACTGAATGCATCTCTGAGCGCCGGCCTGGAGCGCGCTGTGTCGCCCTTGAGCCTCCTAAGATCAGGCCCGGCAATGACCGTGGCAACGGTCGGGCCTCGGCTCTGCGGTGTCGACGGTCGCCGCAGCGCATCCGGCTCAGCATCGACGCGGCGTACATCGGTTGCGCGCACCCACCCGTTGGACGTGACGCGGCTCAGGTCCCGCGTGCCATGGTCGCGTTGAGATCCGCGCAGCCCGGACGGCGATTGCCGCTGGGCGGGCAAAACCCGTTCTTTCTTACTCCGTCGCGGGCTTCGACCCCGCGCATCCCACTGCAGACGAACGGTGCATTCGTTACCATGACCGATCTTCCGACCCCCGCACTCGTCATCGACGCCGCAGTTCTCAGGCGCAACGTCGCCAGGATGGCGGACTACTTCCGAAGTGTGGATGCGGAACTTCGTCCCCATACGAAAACTCATAAGACCCCGATTCTGGCTCATAAGCAGATCGAGGCGGGGGCCATCGGTGTAACCTGCGCGAAACTTGGCGAGGCTGAAGTCATGGTGGCGGCAGGGATTAAAGATGTGCTCATAGCCAATGAAATCGTCACGCACCAGAAGATCGCCAGGCTGGTGAATCTGACCAAACGTGCTGATATGATGGTGGCTGTGGACGACCCGCGCAACATTGAGAATCTATCTAAAGCCGCACAGGACAAAGGGGTAAATCTGCGTGTGTTGGTGGAAGTTAATGTGGGAATGGATAGATGCGGCGTTCCACATGGGGAACCATCCCTACAATTAGCTCAGGAAGTAGAAAAGTCCAGAAATCTGATCTTTGCAGGGATTATGGGCTACGAAGGCCATACAGTTACCATTCCGGGTTTCGAGGGGCGAAAACGCGAGGCGGAGAAGGCTATGACTCTTCTGATCGAGACGAAAGAGCTTATCGAGCAGAATGGGCTTGAAGTCGGAATAGTTAGCGGCGGCGGCACTGGCACCTACAACGTAACCGGGCAGTTCCCCGGCATGACAGAAATCCAGGCGGGTTCATATATCCTTATGGATACGAAATACAGAGGCGTCCTGAGTGACTTTGGCTGCGCTTTGAGCATCCTCGTTACCGTGATCAGCAGACCCGACAAAAACACAGCCATCACCGACGCCGGCATGAAGACGGTGACGAAGGAATTCGGCATGGCAGAAGTCAAGGATGTTGATGGCGCAGAGTTGATTCAACTCTCTGAGGAACATGGTAAGCTATCTCTCAGTGGTTCCGCTACGGATTTGGAACCCGGCGACAAACTCGAACTGATACCAAGTCATGGCTGCACCACTATCAACCTGCACGACAAATTCTATGGAATACGCGATGGAATACTGGAATCAGTCTGGGATATTGCGGCCAGAGGCAAAGTGAGGTAGAATGTAGAGGCAAAGAGCAAAGGTGTAGGGCATGGAGCCAGGAGTGTAGAGTTTGAGAAATTGGAGGTGAAGCCAAAAATGATAGGTCGTGTTAGAAAGAGTATTACTATTTTCATCATTGTATTTGCTGTACTATCACTATCGGCTATCTCGTTAGCTGAGACAGGAGGATCGGCCATGAGCAAAGGGGTATCCATAACCGTTGGGCAGAAGGATGCAGATATAGTTGGCTCAGACAATAAGGCGTTGCAGGCGGCTGTGGATTACGTCGCCGGGTTGGGTGGCGGAACAGTGAACATCGGCCCAGGCACTTACCTTATGAAGGACTCGCTTCATCTACGCAGCAACGTTGACGTAATAGGGCAGGGAGAAGCCACTATCCTCCGCAAATGCGACGGTATCAGCTCTCCCCTGGCCACAGATGGAGACTATGGCCAGGAGGCGATAACCCTGGTGAATCCAGCCGGGTTCGAGGTAGGTATGGGGGTGACCGTGGCCGATAAGAATTCCGGTGGCTTTCACACAACCGTCGCCACTATAATCTCTCAGGAAGGGGATATGTTCGCCATTACCAAGCCCATGAACGCAGATTGCATGGTAGCCCGGGAAGCATTCGCTCGGAACACCTTCCCGGTGATCAGCGGCTACTACGTGGATGATATTCGCCTGGAAAAGATAACCATCGACGGCAACCGGGAGAACAACGAGCCTTTGAACGGATGCCGCGGCGCGGGGATCTTTCTCTATCGTGGAAACGACGTCCAGATTATGGATTGCATAGTACACGGCTATAACGGCGATGGCATCAGTTTCCAGCAGAGCAACGATATACACGTGGAGGACTGCACATCATACAATAACGCCAATCTTGGTATACATCCCGGCAGTGGCTCGCAGCGACCTGTTGTGAAGAACAACCTCTCCCATGATAACGGTGGTGACGGGCTGTTCCTCTGTTGGCGAGTGCGTCACGGTGTTTTTGAGGGTAACGAACTGAGAAATAACGGCAGATTCGGTATATCCATAGGGCACAAGGACTCCGATAATGTCCTGCGGAATAACGTAGTCATTGGCAACAGCAGTCACGGGATATTCTTCCGAAACGAGCCAGAATATACCGGCGGGCATCGAAACCTACTGGAGAACAACAGAATCCAGAACAACGGCGCCAGCGGCGAGGGATGCGGAATCTATATACGCGGCGAGACGCACGACATTACTATTATCGGGAATGAGATCAGCGACACGCGTTCAGGAGACGAAAAAACACAGCAGTATGGCATCCGGATAGGCTCCAAAGCAGATCGGATTATCATCCGTGGAAACAAGATCGAGGAAAACAAAGATGGTAAGATTAAAAACGAAGCGCCAAATGCTCAAGTTGAGGTGTCAGATTAAGAAGTTTTGAGCATTCGCCCTGAAGGAAGGAAAACCACGGAGGCACTGAGACACGGAGATGTGTCTGTATCTCTCTGTGCCTCTGTGGTTAAGTTCCATATTCACACAACGGAATCTCAAACCAGAAATGCTCAAAGATGATCCCCAGAAGAATCACAGTTGTCTCATTGGCCGTAGCGACCTCGCTTTTAGGGGATTCGGCGCTATATACGATTCTTCCCACCCACGCGGAGCAACTGGGGATCAGGCTTGCTCTGGTGGGGATACTGCTCAGCGCCAACCGCTTTGTACGCCTGATCAGCAATTCATGGTCGGGAAAAGTCCACGATCGCCTTCGTAGCCCCTGGCCGTTTGTGGCAGCGTTAGTTGTAGGAGCCTGTATTACTGCTATATACGGGCTGTTCTGGGTATTCTGGATATTCTTCGCCGCCCGTCTGGTCTGGGGGATATGCTGGTCTTTCCTCCGATTGGAGGGATACTCATCAGTCATTACCGAGTCTCCGCCAGAGAGTCGCGGCAAACTGATGGGGGCTTATAAATCCATTATTACTCTGGGGTTTATGGCAGGCGGAACTCTGGGCGGCATACTGACTGAGACCATCGGTTATAGAAAGTGTATGCTATACTTTGCCTGCTTTTCTCTGCTGGGAGCTTTCGCTCTGTTCATAGAGCAACTGCGGAGCAATAAAGCGCAGCAGGCGGCAGAGACGGTGGATATAACGCCGCCACCTGAGGTAGAGAATACTATTTCAGAGAGCCAGAGCGTCCAACATCCTGAGCGATGGATAATCTATCTCATGGGGTTCACCAACATTCTGGTGAGCGGCAGCGTGATCGGCTCCACACTGGGACGTTTGCTGAAAATACGTTTTGGCATGACCATCTCGTTCTGGCGAACTCCCGTTGGTATCGCATCAGTTACGGGGGTTCTGTCCCTCATCCGCAGGTCCACATCGCTGTTTCTGGCTCCTGTGTTGGGACATCTCGCTGACCGAGTGGGTAGACGGTTTGTCCTAATATTTGGTCTTATTGTCAACATTATCGCCTTGTCGTGTATGGCGACGCAGCGAAGTTTTGTGTTGATTAGCCTGTCTTCTATAGCTTGTTCCATAGCATACATATCCATTTCCGTTTCTCTGGACGCTTCCATAGTGGATATGGCTTCTGAGCATCGTCCAGGGCAACTGGTAAGCCGCTACGTGACGTTTACAGACCTGGGATCTGCATGTGGCCCGCTCATCAGTTATCTGCTGTTAAGCGTTCGCGTAGGGATCGAGTGGATATATCTGGGTGGATTGGTATTCCTGATAGCTGTTTGCATCCTCTATGGCTTGCGCACCGCTTCCACATCTCTGCGGACATTGAATTAACGGGGTGAGACAAATATGAAAAAGGAAGAAGTACTGATGTACTCTAGAAAGTCACTGTTAATCTTGGTGTTGGTCGTCATCTTTACAGATGTATGTGTCGCAGGAACGACGCCGTTTCCTTTCAGAGATGTTAATGATGTTGAGAAGATCCGGATCACTGAAACAGAAGTCAGGTTTTACAGTCGAAATGGCACGCGAGAGTTCAATAGACAGAATGGTGAATGGACCATTAACCTATATCCTTCGGAACGTAGCAGTATCTATAAGCACGGATGGGACGAGAAAGAGGCACTATCTCTTGAGACACCAAAGTGGTATCCGTATCTCGGTACTTACCGCTCCATAGTGAGCCATACTACCACGCAGGACAACGAGTGTTTCCTCCTGCGACTCGCGGGTGAAGGAGCTGTCTGGAGAGTGGAGGACATCGTCGATGTCAAAGGAGAGCAGGTGTTTCGAATACCCTATCAGGACACACGTGTAATTGCTGTGGATCAGCAGTTCCTGTGGCTTGGTCACGCTCGTGGCATCACCCGTCTAAACAGGAAGACTGGTAAACGCAGGGATTATTCTGTTCTACCATGTTTCAGACATATTACCGGCTGGGTGGATCACAAAGGACTACGGTATATTGCGACTGAAGAGGGACAACTGTTTGTGATGAATATTGATACAGGTGCTTTATCCTACATTAATATTCCAGACAACATCGTGGGAAAAACTCCGAAGTACAAGATAAAATACTTCGGAGATGTAACACCCTCTGGTGTCCGCCTGCATTTCTCAAATCCCATTATTGTCAAAGATACTCTGTATGTGGGGGCGTTTCCCTATGCCGGAGCCGCCAAATACGCTGTGGGCAGCAGTATGTTGCTGCTCTACAATACGATCAGTCAACAATGGGATTCCATCGATCTGGGTTGGTTTGGCATTCGTAAGCTGATGATGCTAAATGGTATGGTATGGTGTATCGGTAACTGGCGGCAGGGGTATGAGGGTGGCGGTCTCGTTGAATTCGGCGGATTAGCGGTGGTTACAAATGATGGGCAACTTACATTATTCCCAGAACTGGAGGATCTCTTGATAAAGGGCGTCAATGTGCGTGAGGATGTGATCTCGGTTTTGGCAATGAGGACCTTGGAAAACAGAGACTACGAGGAGATCTATTCTGTGTATCAAGTATCGATTCCTGAGATGGAAACCGAAGGGCCACATGCAGTTGAGAAAGATAGCCCTATATTTAACCAGTTTAGCCCGCTCCTATTCTCATTGGACCCAACATTACAGAGAAGCCTTGTCACTTGGCGGGTGCAATCACATGTTGTCGAGAGGACGGATGGTCCAGTGCGCATCATTCCCAGACACGATTTGGAAACAAAGACGAAATGAGTTACCTATGAGATATTATAGACTCTATTTAGCTGATATTGTGGAAGCTATGAAGGCCATGAAGGGATTTGTTCAAGATATGGATTTCGAAGAGTTCAGAGAAGACGACAGAACCGCAAGCGCAGTGATAAGGAAGTTCGAGATCATAAGTGAAGCGGCGAAAGGGATACCAGAGGATATTAAACAGAAGTACCCTCAGGCCCCTTGGAGAGAAATGACAGATATGTGTGACAGACTCATTTACCCCTACTTCAGCATAAGATATGATCTTATATGGGAAACCATAAATCGTAGAGTTCCGATTATATATCCTGTAATTCTGGAAATATTGGATGAGTTAAAGGAAAGCGCAGAATCCTAATGTAAGGAGGAATTATCGATGGCTGTAAAATGGGGCATTGTCGGAGCCAGTGGTATTGCTCACAGGCGTACCATGGCGGCCATTAACGTAGCTGAGAATAACAATCTATACGCACTCATGGTCAGAGATATGGACCGGGCGGAGAAGCTGGCTAGGGAGCATGGCGTACCGGTTTACTATGACTCTGTTGAGGATATTCTCTCAGATCCGGAAGTGGATGCCGTCCATATTGCCACGCCGGTGTATCTGCACTGCGAGCACGTGACTCAGGCCGCGGAGCATGGCAAGCACGTTCTCTGCGAAAAGCCTATGGCTCTAAGTGTAGATGAGTGCAAGCGCATGATCGACGTCTGCAAACAGAATGGAGTCTGTCTTGAGGTCTGTTTCCTGATGCGCTTTCATGCAAACTACAATAAGATAAAACAGATTATTGAAAGCGGCGATCTGGGCGAGATCATTGAGGCGCGTGTCAGCATGATGAAATGGTATCCTATTGAAGAGGGATTGTGGCGGCGAGACCCGGCCAGGGCGGGAGGCGGAGTGCTCATGGATATGGGATCTCATGCCATAGACCTGCTCTCGTTTCTGCTAGGCGACGTATCGAAAGTCTCAGCTTTTATCAGTTCACAGATCGGTAAATGGGAAGTAGAGGAAACCGCCACAGTGCTTATGCAGACAAAGAGTGGCGCTCATACTCTTGCCAGTACCAGTTTCGTCGTGTCACACGGTGGAAACATGCTGGAGATCTACGGTACAAAAGGGTCAATACTGGTTGGTGGCGGGAAAACGAGGGTTTACGTCAATGGTGACGTGCGGGAGGTATCAAGCCCTGGCGCGAACCTCTATACGGAGCAGGTGGAACACTTTGCCAGATATATGGCTGGAGAAGAGCAGCCTGTTGTCCCGGGTATAACCGGTCTCAAGAATATACAGATTATTTCGGCGGCTTATGAATCGGCCAGGACAGGCAGTACGGTAGCGATACCATAGATGCACGAGGATTTATTCCATAAACTCTCTGAGCCTTATACTTCTTTTAGGGTGGCGTAGCTTCATCAGGGCTTTCTTTTCGATCTGCCTCACTCGTTCGCGGGTGATGCCAAGTGTGTCCCCCAGTTGCTCTAATGTATAGGGCGTGTCATCGCTGAGTCCGAAGCGCAGTTTGAGGACTTCCGCCTCGCGTGGCTCAAGTGTCTCCAGCACCTCGTTTAGCCGCTCCCTTATAGCTTTCGCCGACACCTCATCGTCTGGAGATGGGATGCTCTGGTTATGGATGAGATCTATGAAGCTATTTCTATCTCCTTCCCCATCAAGGGGCATATCCAGAGACGCTAAATCCTGAGACAGTTCGAGGGTTTGCCTTACTTTTTCAACAGAGAGGGATACTTCCTCAGCTACTTCCTCAATAGTCGGCGGCTGATTATTCCGTTGCTGGAGATGCTCTCTGCCACGATTCAGCTTGCCGAGCCTTTCCACTATATGAGCAGGGAGGCGAATAGTCCTGCTGTGGTCGGTCAGAGCGCGCATCATGCTCTGTTGTATCCACCAGGTAGCGTAAGTAGTGAACCTGAATCCTCTTTCTGGATCAAATTTCTCCACGGCTCTCATCAGCCCGACGTTTCCTTCCTGAATCAGATCCAGAAAGGGCAGGCCCAGATTCCGATATCGCATGGCGATCTTCGCTACCAGGCGTAGATTTCCCTCTACTACTCTTATTCTTGCCTGACTCACTCGCTCCTGTTCTGCAATGTTCCAGGAGGTATCCCGCGTGTTGCGAATTAGCCGAAACAGGTCGATCTCCTCTTCCGGGCTTAATAAGGATATTCTACCTATCTGGCTAAGATATATATTGACACAATCGCGATCCTGAAAGTTATTTGCCGAGGACTTAGCTTTTGTTATATCAGGCTCTTCTGTTTCTTCCTGAGGCAAAGGAACAACAGACGATGTCTCATTGTGAATCCCTGTGGATGGAGAGCGCCAATTCTTGACTGACATAAATACCCATCGTTCTGTGAATACTGGCAGCTGAGGTAGATCTCGGCGCCACCAGTTGCGTTAATCAGGTTCAGACCTGTAATTGAAAGAGCTTCTGGAGAGTTCAGGCTTTTCTCATCTCCCATTATACATTCAGCATAGGGCCATGTCAAATGTTTTTTCATCGCCCATTTTTAGCCTGGGATTACATAAAAGCACTACCATGTGACTACTTTAGAAGTATAATCCCGCTGACATCTCTTGTCAAGGGCATAATGTCGATTTTTTCTCTTGATCGAGCGTCGCAAAAGAGGTATATTAGATATAAAGAAATTGGGAAGTATTATTGAGAAAGCATCCACAAGCCTCAATGACCATTTCTCAGTGACTTTGCTCTAAGTGCGGCGCAGCAGTGTGTATATTTATCACAGTTGATCCTGCGGAGTGAGGAGTCTCCAAAGGGAGGAGTCCGCGCACCGCCGTTTTTCATCTGTATCATGATGAGGTTATGAAGTGATCGATAGGCGGAAAACACAATCTGATATTACCGTCAAAGCCATTATCATTGGACTGCTATTGATGCCAGGGCTTGTCTATCTCGTAGCATTGCAGGAGATGATATGGCACTCGCTGCATTGGACCTCTATGTCGCTGCCACAACTCTCGATATTCGTCGTGGCTGTGCTGGTCTTTATCAGCTTTATTTTGAAGAGATTCTTACGCCTAAGAGGACTATCACAAAACGAAATACTCGTAATATACGTCATGATGAGCGCCACGCTTGCCTTCACCGCGCACGATAACATGGTGTGCCTGATGGGGGTTCTGGCCCACGGCTTCTGGTACGCCACGCCGGAGAACGATTGGGCTAACCTCTTCCACAACGATCTCCCGGAATGGCTTGTGGTGAGTAACCAAAACGCCGCCAGGGATTTCTACAAAGGTGAGTCTAGCTTCTTCGTCGCCGAGTATGTAGAGAGTTGGCTTCCAGCCATGATCGCGTGGTCTTTTCTTGTGTGCCTGTTGTTCTTTATGCTGCTGTGCATCAACGTTATCATAAGGCGGCGGTGGACAGAACAGGAGCGGCTATCCTATCCCATCATACAGCTACCTCTGCAAATGACCCAGCCGAATTTCAGGTTCTATAAAAACCGGCTGATGTGGATCGGCTTTGGCATAGCTGGCGCTATCAGCATCATTAACGGCCTGAACTTCATGTACCCGGCCATACCGCGCATACCTATTAAGGAGGCGGACTACGACCTGGGGAAGTTCTTCACCCGGCCGCCGCTGAACGCCATAGGGACTATGCCTATACGATTCTATCCGTTCCTCATAGGCCTGTCATTCATGATCCCGCTGGACATGACTTTTTCCACGTGGTTCTTCTTCCTCTTCCGAAAGTGGGAGCGGGTTTTCGGAAGGATGATGGGCTGGGGCAACATACCCAGGTATCCCTTCTTCGGAGAGCAGGCCACTGGCGCTGTGCTCGCGCTGTGCATTATCGCCCTGTGGGCTGGCAGAGAGCACTTTAAAGAAGTCTTCTGGCGGATCATTGGCAGATCGAAGATGGACGACTCAAAAGAACCTATGAGATACAGGTCGGCGGCGGCAGGGATAATTCTGGGTATGGTGGCTCTCATGGTCTTCTGTCATCGGCTGGGGATGTCACTGTGGCTGGTTCCCGTTTTCTTCGGACTGTATTTTGTCATATCCATAAGCATAACACGAATGCGCGCTGAGATGGGGCCGCCGCTGCATCCTATGTTACTGGTGAACCCACAGACCATCATAATCGCCGCAGTGGGAACGCGCCGCCTGGGGACCAGCAATCTGTCCATACTGGCGCTTTTCTACTGGTTCAACAGGTTCAATAGAAGTCATCCCATGCC
>SDBU01010871.1_pt1 | contig 10049 bp, 5 predicted proteins | sample 2277071 | NCBI WGS metagenome assembly SDBU01 (sample SAMN10397929, study PRJNA504765) | marine sediment metagenome | isolation source: marine sediment core GS08_GC12, 126 cmbsf | place: Arctic Ocean: Gakkel Ridge, Loki's castle | collected 2008 | reverse complement strand
ACCCGACCACGTTCACCCCGACAGGGATCGCCGTTGCGGACATCCCGACCACCAGGACGGCACCCGCGATGACAGCGAGCCTGCGTAGCCACAGACTCGTTATGTCGATCAGGCGTTTCGTTCCTTGCAGCAGAATGACGACTGCCGCGGTTGCGCCAGCGACAGTTGATAACGACTCGATAGTGATTTCCATATGTGTCTCTCCTTATGCTTTCGACCAAGCATCAGACTGCGCCGATGCGTAGAAATGGGCTACCGCTGCACGCTCATCTGAGGTCCGGTCGGTCTTGTCGTGGATGTCAAACCAGTATTGAATGTTTCCAGTGATCACACCGGCGGCATGCAGCTTCTCGATGTCTTCCCTATAGAGGGCGTCGTACCAGCCGTTCGCCCATGAAATGAATGTCATGTATTCGCTCCCGTCGTATAGCCCGTTCTCAGGGGCAGGGTCTCTGGTCGTCACTGTGTCGCCGTTCGACAGTCGCCATGTCGGTGTCTCAGGACCGCCGCACCACTTGTGTATGGTAATCATCGGGTAGTAGTCGATGTGTGCGTGGCCGAAGTGTGCATCTACCTGCCACAGAATTTTGCGTATCGACCATTCTTCAAGGTGTTGATTCAGGTCGTCAACGATCTTCTGAATGAACGCCACATTCTCATCCCACGACCCACCGACCACACCCAGGATGTCAAGAGCGTTGGAGTCGTAGCCGTCGTATGCGGAATGCTGTGAGATGTCGCCCTTGGTCGTGTCTTTGCATGCAAGGCGAGAGATACGGACACCGGGGTACTCAGCTTCGATGTACTCGCGGCATTGCTCTGCTGCTTGGGTCATTGCTTCTCCGTTTCGTTGTACTCGACAAGGGTCGCCAAAGCTTTCAACACTTCGACACGTTCCCTGTTCGTCGGCAAATCGCCGTCGGTTTGCATCTTCCGGATCGTGATACGTACCTCGTCGCGAGTTGTGCGCCGGATCGTGGACGTAATACGGATCATCAAAGTCGATAACGCGACGAGGATCAGGATCAGGGTCAGGGTGACACCCAGGTTCTCTTTGAGGGTTGATGCTGCGACAATGGCGAGGCTCAGACCTGTGTAACCCATCTGCGATATCGACATGTTGTGAACCCTACCTGCTCAACAGCCATGTACCAGTGTTTTACTGCCGAACCGAGTCCGGCGTAACCTATCTGTGGAACAGTCATATTCGTCTAGTTTAACTCATGGGTTGCGAATCGGTTGATACGAATTGTTACCACGTTGCCAAATCCCGCCACGCGCCATCAGCAAACACACGTACCTTGTTATCAGACGTGTTCACAATCATCTGGCCCTCAGTCGGATTCGCAGGATCACCAGTAATGACACGCACTGGTACTCCGAACCCGTCGACGTTCACAGCTTCGACAATGTTCTGACGCTGGTTGTAACGGAAGGCTGGGGTGGTGCCGTCTCTCTTGCGCCACTCTATGTCGTCGGCAGGGTTCGTTAGCTCTGGAATCACCGACAACACTTCGGCATTGGTCAAGGCTTCTCGCCACAACCCAACAGCAAGGATTTGACCTCGGAAGAACTGGTTCGGGTTCGGTGTCGAGCCGATATGCAGATCAAGTGCGTTAGCGAGCGTGCCTGTTGTCCCATCTGCAACGGGAGACCCGGAACCGACGCCGTCGAGGAACACTTCGTAATCGTCATCGACAGTGTTCCGAACAAGGGTATGCACAAAGATTTCGCCCACATCAGCAGCACCACCGCTGTCTGCTCCGTTGCCTGCACCGTCAGCAACGTTGCCCCAAACTGCACCGTTGATCATGGCCAACCCGTAACCGACAGAGGATTCGCTGAATGACTTTTTACCGAACAGGAACGCCGAGTGTGTGGCGGGGTAACTGGCAACGATGATCGCTGTGAGGCTATCTGATAGACCGAAATCGAGGCCGTCGTCATCAGCCGCAACAATCATGTCGTCTATTCCGTCGAACAGGAACATCGGTTCATCGACAATAGTGAGGGTCTGGCCTGATCCGGAACGGTTCACCGTCACCGTATGAGTTCCGGTCACATCTGTAAATGTGGCATGTGGTCTTACCACCGTCGGATCATTCAGGTCAATATCGAGGACAGTTATCCCGTCAATATCGTCCTTCTGAATCATAACGAAATGGTCTCCAGTCGGACCCGGCGCAATGTTCTGGAACGAACTCCACGAGAACCCGACAGAGCTATTGAACGGGGCAACAGTTGTACCACCGTTTGCTGTCGCACCGAGCTGGGTCCAACCAGTATCCGACTCAACGTCTGCATGAGTCAACGACTCTGACACTTTATAGAAGACGTTGAAGTCACAATCTCCTGCACCGTTGTCGCTGTCGAACGTGAATCTGAATGCTGCTAAATCACCGTCCGAGATTACCGCCGCCGTACCTGACGCATGAGGCACAGTTACTTCCGAGGCACCGGTGCCGTCCGGAGTCACCCGTATGATGAATTGCCCAAGCGTGTTCCTCACAATGTGCCACGACTTCAACGTCCCGTTGTCCCCTTTCGCCGCGATGTAATCGGTGGCTGCCGGTGTCGCTTCGTCCCATCTCAACAATATCCGCACATCAATATTGGTGACATCAAGCGAATTGTGGTCGGGAACAAAGAAGTAATCACCCACTGCACCAGGATGGAACGCATATTTCCGTCCCGTATATGGCAGGAACTTGGCACCCGTAATCACACCGTCATGCCCGTTCCCAGACTCGTCCAAGAAGTCACCTGAACCTGCATAGTTCCTGGCACGCATCAACAGTTCAGCCCGAGCTATCACTGTGCCGGACGGCCCGATCACCATACGAGGCTTCACATCATCATCAATCGACACAACATCGGTAAGAGCGTTGCGACCCATACTCAGGGCGTCACGCATCGTGTCACCATCAGCCTGCACATACAGATCATCGGAAGCGACCTTCGCTGCCGCTTCCGAATCGAGATACTTCACATGATGAGCGTCGTCGTCACCAGCATGAGCAGCTATCGGCGTCGCATGGTCATGATCTAACCCGTTGGCATACGCCTGTGTCGCTATGGTCCCGTCGGCAGCAGGGACAGCCAACGTCACGGTCGTCCCCGTCGGGACACCGGACACATCCAACTCCACAACCTTCGTCGAATCAGCATTGCTGAACACATGGAAAATGGAATCTGAGAACTGCGAAATGCCGGCAGTAGCGCCACCAGAAGCCGCGACAGCCGGTAACTGGCCCCTAATGTCCTGAGTCGATCCGAACACCCACGCCGACGCCTGCTTCTTTACTGTAATCGCCGCAATTAGGAACCCCGTCGTGGAATCCAAAGTGAACTCGCGTGGAATGTCGAAATCGGAGAACCCATTCAAATCCGCCTCAGCACCGGACTGCGTGTTATAGAAACCTGACGGGACGTTGATCATATACGGATGGAAATCGCCGCCAGAAACGACACCCCACACAACGAACTTGAACCACTTATTGTTACCAATAGTGGTGCCGTCTGACAGGTCCACAATGTCGAACAGGTTCGTTACCTGATGGAACGGGTCACCGGACCAGTTCTTCACCAACATGGCTTCACCCGTCGAAGTGTCATGCGCATCAACCAGATGGTCATGCAACTGATACACGACACCGGACGTCACTTTGAAATCGACAGTCGTCCCTGCAAGTGTCAAATATTCCGACGTCCCGGCACCGTCAAACCCGGAGAAGAACTGGGCGCGGGTCCGGCGCAGGTGCTCCCACACCTTCGGACCGTGTCCCTGCCCGGACGGTTCTGTTGCCCCGTCGTTCCAAATCTGATGCACAACAGTCCCGCCCCTGGTTTGCACGTTCGCCGCGGACTGCACATAAAACGTGGCAACCCTGATGTGCTCCGTCGTGGTCGGATACCCCGACGTGGACTTGGTTAACACTTTCGTGGCTTGCGGAATGAAGATGTAGTTCATTTGCAGAATGGCGTCCGTACCGACAGTGAGTTCAATCGTTGCTGCGGGTGTCGTATCAAACGTTGTGTTGCCGTCTGAGAACCGCATCGTCAAATCCCCGCCACCAGCCTGATCCACAGCCAACGTCACCACACCGGCAGCCTCAGAAATAGCTGTACGGACATGCTCCAAGAAAGTGCCGTTGAAGAAACCTTCGTTCCGGTCAAGAAGCTCGGTCGGTGCCCACTGCTTCAAATCGCGGTCATATAGCCGTGTCACACGATGCGGATCCAACACCCGACTGATCGCCGGTATCGTTCCAGACATGGGTTGACCTTTGACACGGTTCACTGTCACAGGACCTGGGAGGGTGCCTGACACGTCGCCAGTCAGTGTCTTGTTCGTCACATCGGACGATCCGAGGTCATGCTGATGCGGTGCCGTACCTGGTGGGACGGGTGCTGTCACGACAGGGACCGAAACGGTGCCGAATCCTTGACCGACGTTGTCTGACGGTGCGCGTTCCATCAGCTGCGCGATCAGGGCACGCCACCCGAGTTCGTCTTCGTGTACGACCCGGTCAATGTCGATCGAGTACCGGATGATCCCTGTCGGCGGCAACGTCGCTTTGATCGCACGGACACGTTTCGGATACGCCCTCAGTCCGGTTGTGGCGTCGAGCGGGTCAGCGTTGTGTGGCGGCATGTCGACGAACAGGGAGTCACCTACAGCGAAGTCGAGGAACGGCCGAATATCGGCGTCGCGTTGCATCTCGATCTTGATGGAGCGCTCTTTCCCCTTCTCCTCAGATAGCCGACCGCCCGCGTATTCAGCGACCGTTTCTGAATCTGAGCCGGGGACAGTCACGACGTCTTCGATGATCCCGAACGACTCCTTGTATCCGGCAGGTGCAGGATCGCCAGCAGGGATATCAACCGTTTCGTAAGGGAACTGCTCAGCCTGTGACCAGACACCGCCAGTCCCGAGAGCGAATACAGTGTTCACATTGAACGCCGTTTTGATGATACGACCATCTTCGACACCGTCGCCGGGTGTGATCACTGTCCCATCTTCGTCACTGATTTGTGACACGCCGATCCCCGACGCAGGGTCGAACGACCTTGCTGTGTACAGATTCAGCTCCATGCCGGTGTCGCCTCCTGCACGGAAGTTCACAGGTACGATCTCCCATTCGTGACCCAACGCGACAAGGCGTTGCAGCAGCCCGTACAGCGACTCTGCCGGTTCGAGATCCATTGACAGTTTCGCTGGGAAATTCACACCGTTCGAGTCGACAGTGTCAGTGAACGTGCGTTGCAGATACGTCAGTTTCCCCGCCGTCGCCATTGCGTCGAGGACGTCGTTCACGATCTTGCCAGCGAACGACGCCGGTTCGCCAGGTACAAGTTTGAACGAGTCGAGCCACGCATCTGTCGGATCGGGAACTGTTGTGCCTTCGTACGTGAACCTGACAAAGATCTCGGTCTCGTCCGACGCGGTGGTGTAGATCAGTTCGACTTCGTTGAACACGTCCGCGGTTGGCACTATCGGTGTGAAGTCGCGTACAAGTACACCGTCAGATTTCACGATCGCGAGCGCCCACGAATCCGATGTCCCTGTCGGATACAGGTGGGTGGTGAGCGTGTATTTCGTCGACGGGTTCACAGCGACTTTCTGCTGCACACCGGGACCGTTCTTATCCAAGTCGAGTAGCAACGCGTACGTCGATGAGTCTTTCGTATGTGTCGTCGACAGCCGGAACGACCCTGCCGCGTGGTTCGCTGCGTCGTACGCTTCCCACGGCTCGAGGCCTAAACCCCAGCCGTCGATGGTGACGTCGTCGACACGGAACGGCACGAACACACCGGTCAGGTGATGATCGTTCTGCACCGTCACAGTCAGGCTGGTCTGTTCTGCGCCGGTTAACACTTCGACGTCGAGTACCTGATAGGTGCCGTCTGTCGAACCGCCCGGTGTACCGAGCCCGTTCGATGCTACGTTGTCCAACTCGGCCAAGATTTCGTTACCGAACTCGAAGTTGTTTGGGAATGTCGCTGTTGCTGCGATGTCGTCTGCGCCACCCAAAGCCAAGGTGACACGCATCCCGGCCGCTGTCGTGTCTTGCACGAACGCTTGGACATGCACGACCCGGTTCGGTGCGACAGGTATCGACTGTGTCATCCCTGAATGGTTGTCCGATACGTCTACGTTGATGTACCAGTCGCCGGATCTTGCACCGAGCGAATCCTCCACACCGGCGATGGATGTGACGTCGTCGCCGCGTGCGGACCAGCCGACAGCGTTCCCGTCGTCGTCGTTGCCGTCCTCACCGTCAGGATTCACCAGAATCGGGTTGTCGACTACATCGTCGAAGCCGGGGTTACGGATCAGGTTCTCAGTCGATCCGTATATCCATGTCGGTGACAGCGACGGTGATGCAGGTGCGTCGTGCGGCAGCAGCTTCGTCCACATAGCTACGGCTTCCATGCCTCGACCGACGATCCGTGCGACAGCGTTCCCGTCGTCGTCGATCGCGTGGGACAGTTTCTCACCGAAGAACGCGTACCTGAAACGGTCATCGATGTAGCAACGGTTCAGGACACCTTTCCGCATCAAAGGGTCAATAATCGAATCGATGTCAGGTTCAGCGAGCGGTATTTCGATCACACCGGATCCGACAGCGTTCATGATTTTCTTGAACGACGCCGACATGACGTTGTTCGGAAGGATCGTCGCGTCTGCTGTTACTTGGTTCTCTTTGTCAGCGGTCTGGATCCACCATCCCATCTGAGGATCAGCTTCTGTTTGGATGACGGTGAGCGCTTTGAACGCTGAACCGTCACATGTCGCGCCGACGTTGGTGTGAACAACAGCGATGAACCCTGACGTTGCACCTGATGGCACTGTGACAGACACTTCGGTGTCTGACCATGACGTTGCAGACATGAGGACGTGAGCACCAGCGAAGTCGCCTTGCTCGTCGTACAGCCGGATCTCTGTCGTGTACGTCGCTTGGACAGCACCGAACGAGTCACCGAACAGGGTGACAGTTCCGCCTTGGAGTTGCAACGTCGGGGTGATGAACTCGAGCCAGGGGCAAGGCTGATCAGCGGTGACGTTGTGATTGAGGTACAGGTAGCGTGAGAAATCTGATGCTTCGCCGTCACCCAGCGGCAACGAATCAAACGAGTCGACACCGAACCCGACACCGATGTTGTGATTTACGTACAGATATCGGAAATCGTCATCGGCGTCTTGGAAGTTCAAAGTGCGATGTGATCCGACGGGTTCCTGTAGTTCGCCGGCGTCGTCGTTGTCGATCACTGTGACACGGAAGAACCAGTCCGTTCCTGGTGGCCCCATGTCCGATGTCGGGACTGCGGAATCAGGTGACGTGACACCGATGTTCGTGACGATGATCGGGGAAGGGAACGAGATATTGTCATCCCATTCATACCGCACATCGAACGGCCCGACACCACCGGTCCATGCCATGTCGATGCCGGGACGCAGATCGTAAGTGTCGAATCCGTCAGGTGGGGCAAGGATCGTTACTGAGGCAACAGTCATCTGCTATCCCTCTATGTCACAGAGGCGTGGGTGATTTTGATGCGACCGGCTTGCACACTCAGCGTTTCGGCATCGGGGATGATCTGTTTCAGTGTGATCAACTGTGTGGCCCCGGGACCGAGATTGCCAATCGCTAATGTACCTTGGAAAGCGCCACTGTCAGAGAACTCATACCAGTCACCAGCATTCAAATACAGATCTTCAGCAGTGATCTGGATCGTGTTGATCGTCTTGGTGGATGAGTTGTTCTTGAGTTTGTACGTCCGGGTCTGTGTCTGACCGCGTGGTACCTCCTCGAAATCCAAAACCTGGGTGAACGCGTTGTCAGCATCCTCAGTATCAAGGAACAGGATACGGTCAGGTGTCTCGCCGGGGGAGATACCGCCGTAGATATGAATGGTGCGGAAGGAAATAAAATCGTTCGTGTTGGTCCCACCGAGGTTACCTTTAATGCCTTTCACACCAGATACACCGATAGTGGTGATGTTGTCCCGGTAATGATCCAGAGAGAGATCTGTATCACGGGGCACAGCCGTGTTGATCCAGGTACCGTCGACACCGTTCGTGGTGTCAAGGGAGTAGTACATCCAGAAGTTTGCAGGGGTAGTGGCTGTGGCAACGACATACATAGCGTCAAGCTCCCGCGGTTCCGGAAACAGGATAGCCACCATGAGGTGAGCATTCGCGACACCAGCTGCCTGGACGGTTCTAAGCACACTGGACGGGTCCTCATCGTTGCCGTTGATACGTTCCCCTGACGACGCCTCGGACCACGGTATCGACCCGAACCCACCAGGAGACGGGCCGGTCCCGTTGTTGTCTGACTCTGAACGCAACACTACAGATCCGTCGGAATCCCAAGCCATTCGTCTCGAAGGTGCGGCATTATAAATACCCATCAGCCATCCCGTCTATTCTTAGAGCCATTTGTTTCTCCACTCGATCAGCATCGTCCATGTACCCGAGTCGGCGTCGAGTGTCACACCGAGCGCCGCTGTGTCGTGGGGGAGATGCATCCACCATCCACGGTTCGGTGACACCGAAGCATACCTAGTGCCGTTCTTCGTGATAACCCGATCCCTTGCCAGGTCGACAACGATGACGTCGGCTGCGACGAACGCACCAGCAACCGATATTTTGTCACCGGCGACATCGAGCTCGATCGACGGTGCCGACCCGTCAGCGACACACGTGAATGTGAATTTGGCGTCACCTATCGGATGGTTGCCACCCGTCGCGATCGTATAGGCGTGAGGCGCACCGAATACGATCCCTGCTTCTGTGTCGCTCGTCAATGCCTGTTCACGCCACAAGCCGTCTAACTGACGCAGTATCCAAGTGAACACGAACCGGCGGTCGATCGCTTCGACGTTGAAAAGGCATTCGATGGCTGTCTCCACCGCGCCACCGTCCGGGTCGTTACGTCTCAGCATCCGCAGATTCTCCGACCCTGAACCCAGGAGCTCTTTCAGCGCCGCCAGATTCTCGTATGCGTGACCCGCCGCGCCGTTGCCGTGCGTGATTGCACCGGCCGCATTGGTGTACCTCAGTTGCGTCTCGAGCAGCAAATTACGGGACATGAGGAATTTCTGCGGTGCAGAGTATTCGCCGTCACGGTACGGGATCTGCACGTTCGTTCCGCGACGCCCAGCGAACCCTTCCGTGAGGAGACGCACCACTTTCGCGTGATCCAACAGGTCGGTGAATGACCCGCCGTCGTCGCCGGCCTGATACGTGTAGTCGAATGCCATTATCCACCTGCCAACGATGCGAGGAGCAGCAACGATTCACCGTCGTCTGCCGGCGTCTCAGATCCGTGTACTTCAAGGTTGATTGTTTTGGTTGATGCACGGTTCTGGTTCAGAATGTTGTTCGGGATGATCATCCCCGCCTGCTCAGGTACGAACAATTCACGGCCGCGTTCACCGACAAAGAACGGGTCGCCTGCCGTCACAGGACCGCCATGCGCCCGCGAACCGGCACGGAGCTCGAAGTCGGATAGGGCGCCGCCACCCAGCCGGCCTTTCAACGGACCTGTAACCGATGTTGTGAGCTCGAGAAGCATCCGAACCTGGGTGCCGTCCAGAATCCCGAGAGTGCCTAGCAGCTCTATAGCCTCGGTCCTGGACTTCCCGAGAACTGTGATGATCGATTGCAATGAGGCTTCCATCGTTGCAGGATCGAACCCGAATTCGTCTAACGCACCCTGCGCCTTCAATTTGGCTTCTACGACAGCGAGCTCAGCTTTCGCTATCTCTAGTCCTTCCTCAGCTGTGACGCGTTTCCCGGCTGCCTTCTTTACCTTGGCAAGAGCGATCTCGGCTTTGTCTAACGCCTCCACCGCTTTCACGGCTTTGAATGCTGGGTTGACCATTTCGAGCATCGCGTCAGCGAGTGATCGTTGCGCGCCTTCTGCCTCTTTCAAAGCGTCTCTGACAAGGTTGAGAGGCAACACATACCCGCCCGCAGCAGTAGCCGCCTCGACGGTGGCGCCACGAGCACGGCCAGCGCTGAGTTCAAATGCGGACAA
>SDBU01010870.1_pt1 | contig 10051 bp, 11 predicted proteins | sample 2277071 | NCBI WGS metagenome assembly SDBU01 (sample SAMN10397929, study PRJNA504765) | marine sediment metagenome | isolation source: marine sediment core GS08_GC12, 126 cmbsf | place: Arctic Ocean: Gakkel Ridge, Loki's castle | collected 2008 | reverse complement strand
TCGTAGAGCCTGGGCACCGTCTCCACGTTGTGGTTGAAGATGTCGGGGCGGGCGCGCGCCACGTGGTCCACGGCCTCCGCACTGCCCTGGAAGTCGGGCGTGAGCACCTCTATGGTCGCAGCCGGACACTCCCGGCGCACGGCGACGATGGTCCGCGCGAAGTGCCCGCTGCCGCCGTCGGGGAGGTCATCGCGCGTGACGCTGGTCACCACCACGTGCTTCAGCCCCAGGCGGCGGGCGGCTTGGGCGACGTGCAGCGGCTCGCCGGGGTCAACGGGCTGCGGGCCGCCCTTCGCCACCGCGCAGAAGGTGCAGTTCCGAGTGCACGTGCGACCCAGGATCATGAAGGTCGCCGTCCCGCGAGCGAAGCACTCGCCGCAGTTGGGGCAGTGGGCCTCCTGGCACACGGTCGCCAGGCGCAGGTCGGCCAGCGCGTCCAGCACCGGCGCCATCTGCGCGCGCGTCGGCAGGCGCTTCTTCAGCCAGGGTGGCAGTCTCTTCACGCCTTCGCTCATACAGCCTCGACTCACTTGTGCGCGGCGGGCTCAGGGGCGGGGTGGAACCCGAAATCCTCCAGGAACAGCCGCGCCGCCCGGCCGGCGACCTCCGACAGGTCGGGCACCGCGCCCAGTGCCTGCTGCATCGAGGTCATCCGCACCTTCGACAGCCCACAGGGGACGATCAAGTCGAAATAGGACAGATCGGTCGTCACGTTCAGAGCCACACCGTGGTATGCCACCCAGTGCCGCACGGCTATGCCGATGGAGGCGATCTTCGCCCCTGCCACCCACACGCCGGTGAAGGGGGCGTTGCGGCCGGCCCTGATATGGTAGTCGGCCAGCAGGCGGATCAGCCAGCCCTCCAGGTCCCGCAGGTATCGGTGCAGGTCGCGCCCGCGCGTGGATAGGTCGATCACGGGATAGGCCACAAGCTGCCCCGGCCCGTGAAAGGTGCTCTTGCCGCCGCGATTGGTCTCCACCAGTTCAACACCGCGCTGCGTCAGGGCCTCGGGCTCGGCCAGCAACTCCGCCGCCTCGCCCGCCCGGCCGACTGTGACCACTGGCGGATGCTCGACCAGGACCAGGAAGTTCTCCCTGCCGCCCGAACTGTAGCAGCGCTCCACCAGCGCCTGCTGCGCCGCCAGGGACTCGGCGTAGTCGCGGCGATGCAGAGGGATTACTTCCAGGGTTGATGGTTGATGGCTCATGGTTGATGGGCGCGGACGACAGGGTTCAGTGGTCAGGGTTCAGGAACGGCTTGGCGCGCCGGCTCTTACTCGTGCTCGTGCTCTTACTCGTCCGTTCTGGTCGGTGGCGCGCGGCTGTGCAAATGTTCTACGGGCGGCGAGCGAAGGTGGGCGGCCGTGCAATACTGAAAATGGAGAAAACCCCCGCGTGCGGGACACCCTATGTAGGGAATGTGCGACGGGGTGTCGTGCTCAGACGTGGGTGCGGCCGGGCCATGCTGCGAGGGGTGTGTAGCCTGTGCCAGTGTCGCTATAGGGGACGCGATACCTCGACACTTGGCGGGGTCCGACAGTGCTCATGCGCGCCGGGATCAGTGTGCGTGCCTACCGGTCACACCTGCCGGCAAGTCCCTTAGATGAGGGTATAAGCGCCCCTCAGGGGGCGCGGGCGGCCGTCAAGGCACGCGGTTTGCAGGGCGTGCCTTGACGGCCCTGTCTTGTCCGAGACTTCCCCTGGCCTCCGCGCAGGCACGATATGCGCTGGAGGTTGTCCGTGCTCTCGGCTCCAGTAGAGCGGGGAGGCGCTCAGTGAGCGCTCGTCTCGGGCAAGGTCCGTCGCGGTTTGGGCCACCACGCCGTCGCCACGACACTGTAATCTGTTACGGCAATTCGCGGGCGCACGCCATCCAGTTCCGGCTGTGCCCGCGTTCCGTTCGTTGCTCGTGTAAGCACCCCTTGAGGGGCGCGTAATGTGCGCTTGATGAACCGCTGCGTAGTCCAGTAGCTGGGGGGATCGGCCCCGCCCGCTTGGAAGTAGGGCAAGACCACTTCCCGGTGGGCCTCGCGGGCGGTGGGCAAGACGGGCAGCATACCGAACATGCGCATGGCGGTAGCGTGGCCGGGGGTCTGCGGCTCGCTGGCGTCGTCATAGAACCGGCAGATGGCGGCCTGGAGGTCGGGTGGCAACGAACCGCTGTAGCCCGACGCCCGGATGGCCGGCACAAGGGCGACGGGGCCGCGCTTCCGCAGTTGCTTGAGCCAGTTGTAGATGGCTCGGGGGGAGCACTTGTAGGCGTTCGCGATTCGTTGTGCGGCCCGCGCGACGCGGCCGTAGCCGACCTTCCTGCGCGCCAGGCAGAACTCGGAAACGATCTTCATGCGCCTTTCCCACTCGTCGGCGTGCGCGCCCAGGCCCGTCGCCCGCATGGCCTCTACGTCCGGGACGCCATCAGGCGTCAGCGGTACGCGCCTGGCGCTGTCTGTTTCAGTCGCCGTCATAGCAGCCTCCCTTCTGTGGCGGTGCGGGGAGGGCACCTTGTCGTCTTGGTTTCAGTCGTGGTCAAGGTGTCCTCCCCGGCGCTGCGAGCCTACGCCGCCTTTGTTGTTGTAGAGGTTCTGTTCCTTGCCATCGCTTCGTCGAGGAACGACCGGCAGATTGCCGCGTCCACGCCGGTGCGCTTGGCGATCACGTCGCGAGCGGTCTGCCGCTCGCCGTTCACTACATTAGCGTCGGCGGCCTGCCCGATCAAGTACTGGATCATGTCGGCCCGTAGCTCCCGCGCCGCGCCGTGCAGCGGGGCGTTGCCCCGGCTATCCTGCGCGTTGACGTCGGCCCCCGCCCTCACGAGCAATTCGGCCACGGCCACCTTGCCCAGGCCGGCCGCGAGATGCAGGGGGGTTGTGCCTGTGTACGTGAACGCGTTCACGTCCGCGCCGGCGTCCAGCAGAACCTGCACCATGTCCACTCCGGCATAGACCGCCTGGTGCACCGGGATGAAAGTGCCGGGGGCGTCGCCGCCCGGCTTCGCGCCCCATTCAAGAAGCGCCTGGACGGTCCATAAGCGGCCACAACTCGCCGCACAGGCCAAAGGGCGCATGCCGCTCGATGTTGGCCTGTCAACGCCCACACCGGCCGCCCATAGCGCCTCCAGGAGGGGGATGTCCCCGAGCGCGGCCAACAGGTGCGTCATGTCGGCGTCGCCGCCCACCATCAGCGCCGCGATGGCCCGCACATCGTCGGCCGAGTCGCAGAGGGTCCGATCCCCCCTGCCCACGTCGACACCGGCCGCCGACAGCACTTCCGCGATCCGGTCCCGCACTTCCGAACGGCCTGCATCAGTCTGTGAGCTACACATGGCAGCTCCTCCCACAATGACTGACGCCCAGCCGGCTATCCGCTGAAACGAAGCGGCCGGGGCCTTCGCAGGCTCCCGCGACTGAGCGCCAGGACTGCCCGACGCCGCCCACCCCCATGGGAGCGAACGGCGTCGGCAATCCCACCTGTCTTGTAGGTGCGTTCCATTCATAGCACCGGCCAGCATAGCACCTGGGACAGGGGGAGTCAAGACTTTTTCGGGTCGCTTCTGACGTGGGAGGCGGGCTCCCGGACCGGAATGTCCAAGAACTGGGGCGTAAGGGGACAGGACCCCGAACGGCCGAAGGGTCCAGTCCCTGCCTGGCCGTGAGGCCGCTGGCCGGGGCGCGGTGTGGTGAGACCCCGCCCCGGCCGAACCCTCTGTAGCGGGCGCGGCGCGAAGAGGAGAGGCCCCGGAATAGCATGGCCGGGCGGCCACGCCTCCGCAGGCGGGCTGGGAGCGGGCAGCGCGCAGCGTCGCAAGGGCTGGGCAAGGGCCGGGCCTCGATATTCGTCGCGGGCCTGCGGACCCGCAGGCCCACAAGGTCATGGCAAGCACGAACAGCACAACGGAAAAGAGAGGCCCGGCGAGGCGCACGGAGCATGTTCGCGCACCCCGCCCCAGCGGGCTGTCCCCTGGAAGAACGTTCCAGCAGCGCCGCTTCGGCACGGGCACCACCGGGCCTCTTTTGTCCCCTGCCTGTGTGCCCGTTCGGCGTAAGGGCGGCAGATAGCGCCCCGCCTTTGAGGTGCAGGGGTGTGAGCAAAGCGTTGTCCTGTTCGTCATACCGCTGTCGTTCTCACCTCGGCCGGGACATGCGAGAGGGAACGAATCCACAAGACGTGCATGCCGCTTTCCGATGCGCCGATCTCAACCGGCAGGCACTCTTCCACTGAGGCAACCGGGCCTTGGAACGCGTCGCCATGTCGGGCGGCCCACACGTGAGGCAGAACCGCGTCGGGCACGCGCCTGCCCCTGGCCGGGCCATACTTCCCGTATCCCCTGAGGATCGCCAAGGCGTCCGCCGCCTCCCGGAACAAGCGCGCCATCGCGCCCCCATAGGGCCGCCCGGCGAAGTCCAAGACGGGTTGCGTCGCTTGGTACATGCCCGGCGGGGCCTCCTTGCTGTCGTCAAGGCTGTGGACCTCGGCGATTATCAACGCCGCCCTGCGGCCCTCGCCGAGCGCCCCGGTCTGCAGCAGGGCTTGGACGGCGTCCGCGCGGCGGCATGACGTGCCGTCGAAGGTGCGCTGCGGCAGGGGCGCGGCGCTCATTTCCGGCCGCTTGAGTCCCGGCCCGCAGACCTTGCGCAGCATCGGCCCGTTGAGCCACGCGCCATCGCAGTCGAAGAATACTTGCGGCTCTGTGGCCCGCGCCTCTGCGCGCTCTTTCACGAGTCGTTCATGCCGCGCCTCTGCGCTGCGCCTGGCATCAGCGGCCGGCTTGGCAAGCACGCGCTTGCCGAAGTCCCGGACCCTTTCCAGTGTGGTGTCGCCACCCATCTTTCGTCTCTCCTGTTAGAAGCGAAACGGTTTGTGTTCGTGCTTCAGCGTGCCGCGACATACTCGGCGAGGCTGATGCCCAATTGCGAGCAGAGCATCGGCACGATACGCGCCTCCCCGCCTTGCCCGTCGGAGACAGCCGCGTTGGCACTCGTCGCCGATGCGCCGGCCACCTGCGCGTAGTATTCCTTCTCGTCAATACCGAGTTGGGCGCACAGCCACTCGTCGCTTAGGTCCGGCCCGTTGGCGGCCGTCTGCGATTGGCGGGCCGCCTGCGCACGGTATCCCTCCTCGTCAATCCCGAGCTGGGCGCACAGCAATTGCTCGCTCGGGTCCAGCGCGCGTCCGTCAGCTCCGATCATCTTCCGTCCTCCTCAGCTTCGAGTGACAAGCGACAGCACTTGATGCGGTCCATGTCCACCTTCGCTTTGCGCTCCTGGGCGGCCTCCACTTCGACCGCGCGCTCTACGATATCGACGATGGCCTTCGCCACGGGCTCGTCGTCAAGGGTCGCCAGGCCAAGCGTCCGAGCAAAGTCGTCGGGAAAGCAGCCGACCACCTCTGCGATGCGTTCGCAAATCGTCATGGCTCACTCCGCATTCGCGTCAGGCTCAAGCGGCGCGGGGCGCCCTGGGGCGCTCTCCTCCTCGCCCTTGTTCTTGTCCGCCATCCGCTGAAGCTTCTTGCGCGCATCTGCCTCGCGCCGGTCGGCCATCTCCTCGCCGACTGACCAGCCAGCAGCCCGTGGTGTGTCGCGGTTCATTTCTCGGTTCTCCTCTACGGCCGCAGCCGCCCCGCGCCGCTGGCGCGCGGCCTGCACTTCGCCGGTGGCGGCCACGACTTCGTCGGCGGTCGCGTCGGGTTTCAAGCCCAGACGCTTGCGGACCGCCATCCCCGTGTCGTACGCCGCCCGTAGCTTGAGGAGCGCGCGGCGCACGGTCTGTTCACTGGAGCCGACATGGACACCCAACGTCTCCGCGATAGCCGGTGTGAGGGGGCACCGGCGCTTGAACCATCCCAGGATAACGTTCGCCTGGCGCACGCGCTTCGCGTAGTCCATGATGGCCTCCGCTATGGCCCCATCGGCTGCGGCGACCGGCACGCTTAGTAGGGCGGCGACGCCTTCGGGCCTGTCGTGGGCAGCCCTGGCGATCTGGTCGACAAGCCTCACATTCGCCCACGCCGGCCGCCAAGTGTCATCGGTGAACCTGTAGTCGGACGGGCGTTGCAACTGCGCGAGTGAGCCGCCCGCCGCCACGGGCGGCGCGGGGGCGTCAAGGTTGTCCAGGCCGCGTGGCAAACCCGCATCATTCGCGATGGCCGTCATGCATCCTCCTCGGTCGGCGTGCAGCCGAACTTCTCCCGGGCCTGCAGATTGCGTTGCACAGACAAGCCCAGGGCTTTCGCGACCTCCGTCAGAACGACGCGGACCTCTCGCGGCTGGCCCGCCTTCCGGCTCGCCCGCCGGAGGCCGAGACCCATCTGCGCCAGCAAGCGTTTCTGTTCGTCTTCGGCCCCCGTGGCCGCGCTCAGCAAGATCGAAAGCGTCTTAACCCACGGTGTCACCGACCTCGCGAAAAGACGCCCGCAACGGCGAGCCCAATACGCCCGCGTGGCCGCGGCCTGTCTCTCTTCAGAATCCATGTCACACCTCTATCGTGCGCGCGCCGTGGCGAGGCGCTTCAGCCTGCGCGTGTTCCCTTCCAGCGCCCTGGCCATACGGGCGTGCCCCTCGGCCAGTGCTCCTATCGCCTGTTCAGTCGTTGCAAGGTAATCATCCAGCATCGCCTCCATGCTGGCGGCTTCTGCCTCCATCCGCACAGCGGCCGCGAGGTAGTTGGCCGCGCGCGCGAAGCCGGCCATCCGCCGCTTCCGCACTATGGCGGCCCGGCGCTTCTTGGTCTCCAGGAACTCAGTCATGCGTCTGATGCTCGGCTGCGCAGCCTGGCGCTTGGCCGCGATCTGTTCGTCGGACTGCGGGGGCGGAAGTGTCTCGCGGGCCTGGCGTCCGGCCTTCTCTATGACGCCACCCTCACCACCGACGGCGGACCTCAAGGCCGCAGCCGCGTCAATCAACTTGTCGGCTGCCTGTGCCTGCGCCTGGGCGGCGTCTTTCAAGTCCTTCTTGTATTGTTCCCCCGTGCGCTCCGTGGCCAAGCCCGCCGCGAATGCATTCAGCGCATCCGCCATCGGCTGAAGCGCAGCGGCTTGCGCTATCGCCGTCGCACCAGCGGGATACTTGCTTTCCGCGTATTCACGCTGCTGCTGGGGCGTCGATTCCGCCCACGTTCTTCCTTCGCGCCCTGCCATATACTTATCCCACAACTTCCCCGCCTCTTGAAAGTCGGGGTCCACCAGTGCGCCAATTGTCTTTGTAAGCGCACCCACAACGTGTATGACATTGCGCACCATCGCTCTGCGGAAGGACTTCCCCACATCCTCCCACAGCACCATGAATATCTCATTGAGTTTCGCGGCAACCCACTCGAACGCGGCGACTATGGTTGCGGTGATCGGCCCCATCCAGCCGCTGCCACTCTTGTCTACAAACAGCCTTCCGATGTCGGGGACTACTTCTTTCCACATCCGCGCGGGGAAGGACAGCACGCCCTGCCACGCCTTGCCCCAGTCGCGGGTTGTGAGGTAGTTCCATACGCGCTCTATGCCGGCCTCGATGCGCGCCGCGATGGCGTCGCCCACCTCGCCGATTGTCTTCTTCCATTCCTTGAACTTCGCCGAGGCACGGAAGCGATCCATCAGGTCGACCAGGCGGTTGAGCCTCGGCGTCAGGCGTTTGGCCAGGTCCTCGGTGAGGTCGCGCTGGGCGTCGCGCACGTTGCGCCAGATGTTGGCCAGGGGATCGAGCTTGTCGATCTGCCGGGCGATTCCACCATAACGTTTCTGGAGCGCGGCCAGGAGATGCGCAGCGGTCTTGATCCTGTCCGTGGCGGCCTTGGTGAAGCCGAGTCTCTGGAGCATGGTGGCCACGCGCCCGCCGCCCCCGCCCGCCTTCATGCGCAGCAGGATGTCGGCGACCTCCTGGAGGCTCGCCTTCGCGCCGTGGGCGGTGTCCACCATTGTCTCCAGGAACCGCTGCGGATGCTTGAACCCGCCCCGCTGCAGGCGGATCAGTGCATCGGCCAACTCACTCACTTCAAAGCCGCCGAACTGGCGGACCTTCAAGACCTCGGCCCAGGCGGCTTGCCATGCCTTGCCCATGCGGGCCTTGAAGATCGCCCGCAGTTGCCGCTCCGTGAAGTTGCGCTTGATCCCCTTGTAGATCATGTAGGCCAACGTCGCGCCGGCCGCCAGGCCGATCACGCCGGCGATCTTCCCTATCTTCCCGAGAGCGCGGCCTGCCGCGCCGACCACTCGCGCGAATATCTTGGCGACCCCCGCCACCAGCTTGCCCAGGGCATTGAGAATCCCGCCCACCACGTTGGCCGCAATGCCGACCAGGCCCTGGAGGATGTTCGCTCCGGTGGAAACCACACCGCCGAGGATGCCGCCGATGCCGGGAATCAACTTGGCGAACCCGGCGAGGATGCGGACCGGCGCGAGGGCGAGGCTCGTCGCGCCCTGCACCAGGCCAGCAAACATTCCGCCCGCGCCGCCCGGCCGGCCCCTGCCGCCCATCCCCGCGAAGCCTGCGGTTGCGCTGGCCGCTTTGCTCGCGAGGCCTGCGGCCAAGCCAATCCCCTTTCTCAGGCCGCCGGTGAATCGCGTGACCTTCCGTGCGAGGGCGTCCAAACCGCGCGTGGCCGCGCTGCCATCGTAGAGCATCTTTATGCCGTACTTGATCTCGCCGGCCACGCCTCAGTCCTCAGCTATCGGCTGTTCGGGCAGGGACTCCAGCGCCTCGCTGAGCGCCAGCGCCAGGGAGAGGGGTTCGCCGAGGTGCTCGGCCACAAAACACAAGGCCGGCCGAAGCTCCGGCGCGACCTGCTGTCCCCACTTCGCCCATCGATACAACTCCAGAAGTTCGCAGGAGGCCCCGCCGGTCAATCCGGCTTCGACCTCCGAAGTGAGTTTTTTGCAAGCCACATCGACCCGATCACAACCGCGCCGATGACGGACACGGGCAGGCCCCTCAATACCTCCGTGCGCTCGCCTGCGGGCATGGCCGCGTTCGGCACAGCCACCGTCTGGCCGGGGAAGTAGAGCGCCTGGAGGTCCGGCACGTTCCACTCGTGAAGACAGGACGCAAAGACTTCATCGATGAGGTCCCACAGTTCTTGTTGGCCCTGCTCGCCGAGCGTCTCTTCGAGAATCGCCACAAGCTGGCCGGGGTCGCCATCGGCCTGGCCGGCCGCGACGTGCAGCACTTTGGAGAAGTGGCCGCGCAGGAACTCGATGGCCTTCTGTGCGACGCCGGCGGGGGCCACGCGCAGCGTAAGAGTGTCACCGCCCAGGGTGACCTTCGCCCGGTAGGCGTCGTCGCGTGTCACCCAGTCTATGGCGTTCAGCAAGTCGGCCAGGCCCTGCTCGGAAACGATGGAGTCATCGACCATCTCTCAATCCTCCCTGTCTGTTTCTATGAGGCCACCCTATGGCCTCGCCGCTGCCCATGTCAGTGCCAATTCCATCGTAATTCCGAAGTATAAACGGGTCTGGGCGCCCATATCAAGTGATTTGTCGAAGATGTCTTAAGAAATCCTAAGCCGGTATGCTGGTCAGCCCGCAGGCGGCCTGTGCCATTATCCATAGCGACGGAGCACTGCGCCTCCCGTCCTCCCGATCTCCGCGGGCTCCCGTCGCCCCCGAAAGTTTTTCAGATTTTGTCTGTTTGGGGCGGCCGATCCTGCGTCGGCCCAGACTCACTCCGGCCACGGCCTGATTTCGTTCTCCACCCGGTTTCAACCGCCTCCAACCGGCTGACACGCCTGCCGGCGCTCCGGCCCCGTCGCACCACCATGATCTCGCCGGAGCATGTCCATCACATGTCCGTGGGGTGGCCGTGGTGTTCGTTGACTCGTCGTTTGCTTGTCGTTCGCTCGACCCCAGTCGCACAGCCCCCTCCCCTCGAATGCCCCTTACAGCCGCCTCCAGCCGCCTGTAACCGCCATTCGAGCACCACCCCATCCCCTCGCACATCCCGCGCAACCCTCGCGCATTCTTGCAACCGCCTCCTAACCGCCCACTTGCGCCCATCCCCCGCCCCGTGCTACACTTACGGCAACGGCAGCCCTTGCACACGCGCCTGCCCCCCCTCACCACGTCGAGTAGAG
>SDBU01010869.1_pt1 | contig 10051 bp, 7 predicted proteins | sample 2277071 | NCBI WGS metagenome assembly SDBU01 (sample SAMN10397929, study PRJNA504765) | marine sediment metagenome | isolation source: marine sediment core GS08_GC12, 126 cmbsf | place: Arctic Ocean: Gakkel Ridge, Loki's castle | collected 2008 | reverse complement strand
CCGCTCTAGGCGCTATTGATCTTCAGGCAGTGATTCGGGGTAGGGGAGAACCTGTGTGTTCGCCCAATAGGGGCTCTGACATGTCGCGCTCCTCACAAGCCACGATTGCTTCTCTGAAGACCTATAGCTGCCTCCGCTCGCCTGCGTCTTCGGCCGATAGCCGATGATAGGTAGTCCCGGGATTCGACAAGACCGACGGCAGCGGCGGTTATGATTAGAGGGTCGACCGGGAAGCGAAAGCGCGGGCTGCCCCAGAATGGCACGGTGAGCAGGAACGCGAGGAGAATCACTGTCAATGCCGGCCAGTTCTGGCGCCAAGAGCGAGTGAACGACGATATGAGGAAGAACGCCATGATAGGCGTCCAGACGACCAGCATGATCAAGTCGTCGCGAGTGAATGATGGGTCATACGGCTCCAGTCGGGGAGTCCAGAAGTTCTTCGCGCGATTGAAGATCGGGCGGGGAAGCAGACGCCAGTTTCGCTTCAGTTCCTCAATCGCCATTCTCCTGCTGATGGCATCGACCTCCGCCTCAGACTCTGCCTGAGATAGGACGCGTTGGTACTCAGGGTCCCGGTAGTAGTACATGCCCGCCTGGATGCTGGGGTGCGACAGATTCCCGTTGGTTATCAGGAGGACGTATCCACCTGCGCTGTGGGTTGGCATGAGCACCCCGTGTTCGACATAGTTGCGAACGGTCCAGGGCGTCATTGCGACAGCAAACGCGGCAATGCCCAGTACCCAGGCCCTCAAGGACCAGGTCCAGTCGATAGGGCCGAATCGGGAAAGCGCCACCTGAGTCAACGCCAGGGCCGGTGGCAGAAATAGAAACGCCGGGCGGTTGAGTGACGCGAGCGCCCACAGCATCCCCGTGAGCAGGATTGCCCAGACGCTCCTGGACCTGGCAGCCCACAGAAAAGCGCCCAGGCTGCCAACGACAAGCAGGGCCGCTGTGCTCTCAGTCAGCACCACATGGGCATAGTGGATGGCGGGAGGGTACAAGACCCACGCCGCGGCGGCCAAAAGGGCAACGTCGCTTCGTCCCCGGAGTATCTTGCGGGCCACAAGAAAGAGGAGAGGGGCTACCAGGGACGAGAAGAACACAACTGTCCACTTCCCGGCCGCCGGACTTGGCCCGGTGAAGACGTACACTGGCAGCAATTGGAAGGGGAGCAGTGGCGGCAAGAAGGACTTGCGTCCGGATGGGTCCTCCCAACCGTCGCCACGAAGAAAAGAGGCGGCGGTCCCATGATACACCGCCTGATCTCCATAGAAGGGCTGGTCTACACCGACGACCAGTATCATGTATGCGGCGCGGACCAGAAACGAGGCGACGAAGAGGGCCAGCAGCACCCTACGTGTCGTTGGCCGCCAACCACCGATGATGCGGGTCGTCACCGACGGATACCTCCTTTAGCGGGCGCTATGAGAACAGGCTGCCTGTCCGCCCTTCGTAGCCTGGCAGGCAACTGGTTCAGACGGCCCAGGGCGCATGGGGTCCGCTGCACCGCCCGTCTTTCTTCCCTATGGTTCCCCACGAGCTGCAGGTGGCGCTGCCGTAGCCGCTCGCGTCGTTGACCAAGGTCAATGCGCCATCATTGTGGGCGAGTCCTGCCATAGCAACCGAAGCGTGCCGGCCGCCGGGTGTCAACTCAAGTCTCAGCACGTAGTCCTTTGCAGTCGCCACCTTCGAGGTGTCAAGGGATTTACCTTTGGTCTCCGTCAACAACGGCTCAATCTCTCGCCAAAGGACTGAATACGTGTTTGTCCTATTCCGCCCAACACCCCTTCAAGTGGAAATCGGAGTACCCTCCCTTGCCAAGGGGAACGCACGGACGGTCTCTGAGGCTGGTCTTCCGGCTCTCTATGGCGCCTCTGACGCGGTCTGCCACTTCGGTGGCCACCCACTGAGTCCAGACATCCTCGTGGTTCTTGAGGAACTTCAGTGCGATGACGTTTGGCCCGATTGCGGCTCGACCTCCCGTGACGATCTGTGCCGCCAAATCCTCCACCAACTGGTCTCCTGGGTTCATCCGCTGTAGGAATGCCACCAGGTCGGGTACCGTTTGGCCAAAGCTTGTGTGGACCCCTATTCGGAGATCGGTCTTATCGTCGAAGATCGTACCGATGTCTATGATCGTGCCCGATTCGGTGTGCGTTTTGTACCAGTCGGGAGATGCGGCCTTCGACATCTCCAGCACGACGTGTCCCTCTCCCTGGGCGAGCGCATCTTCATACGCGTCCGAGTCCTCCACCTCTAGGATCTCCACTGGATAGCCGTATCCGTGCACCATGATGTAGCCAGCGATGTGGTTCTCCAGACTTATTCGCTTGTCGTTCCAGTTCACTAGCTTGATGGACCCTGCGATCAGATTGCCGGATGGTGTACCACCACCTGGAGCCTCGTCACTTGCTTGTACGGTTTCCGTGCCATCCCTGAGCGCATCGGCGGCAACCGCCGCAGATTGACCCGGCACGGCGGTCGTTGTGAACTCGGCGTCCCTATGATCAAGAACAGGAGACTGACGGGTAGAGGCGCATGAAATGGCCAATACTACCGCCAGGACTACGACCAAGGCTGGAGCGCGGGCTGTCAATTCAGGGACTGGGTTAGCACTCATGGCTACTCCTTTCGACAGGGCTATACTCTCACCCGAGATCTCCCACCGGTCAGCCGGGTCGAAGCCCTGACGGTCGACGAGGCTTTCTCCCAGGCACACCCCCATGGAGGTATCGTCCATCCATCTCGTCAATGGGTTGGGATGAACCAGGACAGTGGAATTCCAAGCTCGTTCCTACGGCGTCACCCGATGCGAGGCCCAGAAGGCTTCCACGATAGCGTTCAGAGTGTTTCATCTCACCGCCTGTGTCATGATGGGAGCGTGAACCAGAAACGAGGCGACGAAGAGGGCCAGCAACACCCTACGTGTCGTTGGCCGCCAACCACCGATGATGCGGGTCGTCACCGACGGATACCTCCCTTGCAGCACGCCACGGGAACAGGCTGCTCGTCGGCCCTTCGTAGCCTGGCAGTCAGCCTGTCCCAACGGCCCAGGGCGCATGGGACCCGCTGCGCCGTCGGGGACCTGAGCTTCAGCGGTGTCGCAGGGCCTACCTTGTGAGCATCCTCCGCAGGGGAATCCGCGATGCTACTGGAACGGAACAGGGATCCTGTCGCCGTGCCAGGGGAAGGCGTAGCTCGGGTCTACCTCGACAGCGGCTCTATGGAGATCTCTCCTGCTATCCGGTCGAGGTTAGACAGCACGGCCGGAGAGATGGGGATGCCTTTCCTCATACGCCGCTCTTTGGTGATGAACTCGATCTCTCCCGGCATGTAGACGGCACTGGTTCCCTTGGCCAGACTGCTTTCGTGTACCTGCTGCGCCAGTTGGTCCACGCGAGACTTGAACTCCTCCAGAGGCGTTAGGCGCTTGACGTCTATCACCTGGAAGTAGTGGCTCACATGGATGGGATGGAACACCTCGGTGGATGAGAGGACCTCACGAGGTACTTGCAGACCAATCAGACCACCGCTCAAGATGGCCGAGAGACCCTCCATCGCCACGCCCAGGCCGAATCCCTTTGCCCCGGACATCGGCGCCAGCAGGCCCTTCAGTGCCTCTTCGGGGTCCTCAGTGGGTTGGCCGTCCTTGTCTAGGCCCCAGCCCAGGGGTATCTTCTTGCCCCTAGCCGCGGCTACTCGTACCTTGTTTCGGGCGGCGGTGCTGACGGCCATGTCCAGGACAATGGGATACGCCTTTCCCGCGGGCATGGTGTAGCAGACGGGGTTGTTGCCCAGGGTGACGGTCAAGCCACCCCAAGGGGCCATGACGGCTGGAGCGTTCGTCGTGCAGAACCCGATCATGTCCTGCTCTACGGCCATCATGCCGTAGTAGGCCAGTGCGCCCAGGTGGTTGGAGTTTCGGACGCACACCGCGGCGATGCCATGCTTGAGGGCCTTTTCTATGGCCAGGCCCATTGCCTTCACGGACACCACCTGACCCAAGCCGCAGTCGCCATCCAGCACGGCGAGAGAGCCAACATCTACCACGGTCTTGATGTTGGGGCGGGGGTTCAAGCCTTGCCACAGACCCCGCACATACCTGGGCAGTATCTGTATCCCATGGGATTCGACACCACGCAGGTCGGCCTCGACCAGAGTATCCGCAACCACCTCTGCGTCGCTGTCCGTCACGGACGCTGCCCTGAACGCCCTTACACAGAACTCCCGCTCCAGGTTCGGCTGGACAAGAACGTCCGCTCTAGCCATGCATACGACTCCCTTAATGGAGCGATCCAGTTTTTCTCATTGGAATCGCAAGCCGCCCCGGTTGCCGATTCCAACGATGGGATGACGCCCTCTCGCGCCCGGTTGCGTAGCGTTTCGATGGGTATCTTCAGGCAGTGTACAGCCTTCGGCGGTGGGTCGAAGACCCGGCAGAGCCCCGGTGGGCCAGTTCCACCCGTTAGATGGCCCGTCAAACCGCATCTGTCCAAGCACCTGTTCCGTCAGCTACTTCTGTACCTCCAGGCTGCGTATAGCCCGCCCATCTCAGTCGGTTGCATCTCGTCCCTCTGCGGTCAAACACATGCCGACGGCGCACTGGCGGGGCAGTCCTTCCGAGCGACCAGGTCGGCCCTGGGGTCGCAGACCCGCCGTGGGGTTGCCGTGTCGATCTCCCACAGACAGGCCGCGCGGCCTTATGATTGACCGGAGATCAGAAGGCCACGCTACCGGATGGCGGCATGATAGCTCTGCAACGATCTGACGCCAGAGGCGCCGTGTCGAGACGTGGCGATCCCCTTCGCGGCGGCGGAGGCGGCAGCCAGCGTGGTTATGTAAGGCACGTGGTACTGGATTGCCGCCTTGCGGATGTAGGAGTCGTCATGTTGACTCAGCTTCCCGATGGGCGTATTGATGACCAGGTGGATCTCCCCGTTCTTGATCCCGTCCACGATGTTGGGCCGGCCCTCGTACATTTTGAGGATTAGATCGGACTCGATGCCCGCGTCGGCCAGGAACTGACGCGTACCACGTGTCGCCTTGATCTTGAAGCCAAGATCCGCGAACTGCTTCGCCACCTCCAGTAGGGCGGGCCGGTCATTACTGGACACGGTTATCAAGACTGTACCGCTCTTCGGAAGCGGCTGCTGCACGCCCTCCTGGGCCTTGATGTACGCGAGGCCGAACGAATCGGCAATGCCCAGCACCTCACCGGTCGATCGCATTTCGGGTCCCAGGACGGGGTCCACCTCTGGAAACATGGAGAAGGGCAGTACCGCCTCTTTGACTCCGACGTGCGGAATAGAACGCGGCTTAAGATCGAGGTCGGTGAGCTTCTTGCCCAGCATGACCTGAGTTGCAGCGCGCGCCATCGATACGTTGCAGACTTTCGAGACGAGAGGCACGGTCCGGGACGCCCGCGGGTTGGCTTCGAGAACATACACCACGTCTTCCGCAATGGCATATTGGATGTTCATCAGTCCCACGACATGAAGCTCCCTGGCAATCCTCCTGGTGTATTCGTAGATGGTCTTGACATGCTCGGGAGATAGGCTGATTGGTGGGATCACACAGGCTGAATCGCCGGAGTGGACTCCAGCAAGCTCGATGTGTTCCATAACCGCAGGGACAAACGCGTCGGTCCCGTCGGCGATGGCGTCCGCCTCAGCCTCGATCGCGTTCTCAAGAAACCTGTCAATCAAGACGGGTCGATCAGGGGTGACATCCACCGCGGCGGCAACGTACTCCTTGAGCATCTCCTCGTCGTGGACTATCTCCATGCCGCGCCCTCCCAGTACGAATGACGGCCGCACCATCAAGGGATATCCGATCCTTTCTGCGATACCCAGTGCCTCCTCCAGATTGCTGGCCATCCCGGATTCCGGCATGGGAATCCCAAGCTGTTGCATCATCTTGCCAAAACGGCTTCGGTCCTCAGCAAGGTCTATGGTCTCGGGCGCCGTGCCCAGGATTCTGACACCGGCCTCGGCCAGTTCGTTGGCGATATTCAGCGGCGTCTGACCGCCAAACTGAACGATCACACCTTCGGGTTTCTCCTTCTCGTAGATGCTCAGAACATCCTCAACGGTCAGTGGTTCGAAATAGAGCTTGTCGGAGGTGTCGTAGTCCGTTGAGACGGTCTCGGGATTGCAGTTGACCATGACCGTCTCGTAGCCCTCGTCGCGCAGAGCAAAAGCCGCGTGCACGCAGCAGTAGTCGAACTCTATGCCCTGGCCGATGCGGTTTGGCCCACCCCCCAATACCATGACCTTCCGTCTCGTGCTGCTTGTGGTCTTGTCCGGCGCGTTGTAGGTCGAGAAGTAGTACGATGCGTTCTCCTCGCCGCTCACGGGAACGGCCTCCCATCCCTCAACCACCCCAAGGGAAGTGCGTTTTCGGCGGATCTCTTCTTCTGGCACGCAGAGGATCTCTGACAGGTACCGGTCAGAGAACCCGTCTTTCTTGGCCTGGACCAACAAGGCGTCCGGGAGGGCGTTCCCCTTGTGTTGGAGAATCCTCTCCTCCAATTCGAGCAGCTCCTTCATCTGGCGGATGAACCAGGGCTTGATGTATGTCTTCTCGTAGAGATCCTCTACCTCAGCGCCCTTGCGTAGAGCTTCATACATGATGAACTGACGTTCGCTGCTCGGCTCCTTGAGCAGGTCCATCAACTGGTCCAACGATCTCAGATGGAAGTCCTTAGCAAAGCCCAGTCCATAGCGGCCGGTCTCCAGGGATCGAATTGCCTTCTGGAAGGCTTCCTTGTATGTCTTGCCTATGCTCATCACCTCGCCCACGGCCCGCATCTGTGTGCCAAGCTTGTCTTCGGCATCCTTGAATTTCTCAAAGGCCCACCGAGCGAACTTCACGACCACGTAGTCGCCCGACGGTGTGTATTTCTCCAGGGTCCCTTCCCGCCAGTAGGGCAACTCGTCCAGAGTGAGGCCGCCGGCCAGTTTGGAGGAGATCAGCGCGATGGGGAAGCCGGTTGCCTTGGACGCCAGCGCGGACGAACGCGAGGTCCTGGGATTGATCTCGATCGCCACAACACGGCCTGTCTTGGGATCGTGCGCGAACTGGATGTTGGTGCCCCCGATCACCCGTATCGCTTCCACGATTCTGTAGGAGTACTCCTGAAGACGTTTCTGGAGTTGGGCATCGATTGTGAGCATAGGCGCCGTGCAGAAGGAGTCCCCTGTATGGACGCCCATAGCATCCACATTCTCGATGAAACATACGGTAATCATCTGGTTCTTCTGATCACGGACGACTTCCAGTTCCAACTCCTCCCACCCCAATACCGATTCCTCTATCAACACCTGTCCGACAAGACTCGCGGCAATGCCACGGCTGGCAATGATGCGCAATTCCTCCACGTTGTAGACCAGTCCGCCGCCGGTTCCCCCCATGGTGTATGCGGGACGGACCACTACCGGATACCCAAGCTCAGCCGCGACCTTCTCCGACTCCTCGACGCTGTGGACCGCTTTGCTGCGTGGCATTTCTATGCCGAGCTGGTTCATCGTCTCCTTGAATGCGGTCCGGTCTTCGCCGCGCCTGATGGCGTCCATCTCGACGCCGATCACCTTGACGCCGTACTTGTCGAGGACCCCTGATCGCCACAACTCCGTGCTGAGGTTGAGACCTGTTTGACCACCCAGGTTCGGCAGCAGGGCGTCGGGACGTTCTCTCGCGATGATCTGTGTCAGCGTTTCCAGATTAAGCGGCTCAATGTATGTCACGTCCGCCATCCCAGGGTCAGTCATGATGGTAGCGGGGTTTGAGTTCACCAACAGAATCTCATACCCCAGTGCTCTGAGGGCTTTGCAGGCCTGCGTCCCGGAGTAGTCGAATTCGCAGGCTTGTCCTATCACAACGGGGCCGGACCCGATTATCATCACCTTCTTGAGATCATCGCGTCTCGGCATGTAGAATCACTCCTTCTAGGCAGCGCTAGCCAAAGTATGGTCGGAAGGGAACGTGAGATCGCCTCCGGGCTGAGTGGCGGCTGAAACAACCGGCGCACTCGTTGCCCAATGGCGGTGGCATCCATGATTAGAACACAAAACGGGCTGTTTGCCAACTGACACGCATCTTGCTGACCACCTGGTCACAGCGCCTGAGACGTCGGACGTCGATGTGACTGCGGCAGTCCCGTGAGCGCTGAGGACGATAGCGGGGCCACAGAACAGACTTCTGAATTCGCTCTGTGCCTCACTCAATCCCTTGTAGGCGCCCACCGCATCCCGTGGACTCGGTTCTCCTTGCGTTCGGGCAGGCATTGGGAGATAATCCCCCAAGTGCGAGCAGGCCGGACAGGTGTGTGCGGGTGCTTGAGGACGTAGGCAAGGTGCTTCTTGTGGTGGCGGCCATCGACCTGAAGGTCGCCTTGGCTGTGCATATCTACCTGACGGCGGGACACGACCCGATCTACGTTGCGTCGTTCTTCGGCGTGCCCTTTCTCTTCGCTGGCGCCACGATCCTGATTGACTGGTGGAGAGCGAGAGTATCGCTGAGACTGAGTAAGGGATAGGGCCTCATTGGCGTGGCGTCTGACGCGGCCTTGCCCCCTCGAATTCGAGGGGGCCTCCTCAAGCCTGTGGTCTGCCACTGTGCTACCGCCGTTGCAGGACACTCCTGGTAAGTCCGGCGGCGACCCAAGACCCGCGCGCACTCGTGATACGATGGTAGCTGCTCTTCTTGATCGGGCGTACGAACCAGCCCCAAATTGCCTAGTGGAGGTGTGTGCTAATGCCGAAGGTGATCCCAGACAGTGAGAAGACTGCACGCTATCGTGCCTTCTGGGACCGTGCAGAGACTGACCGACCATTGATCGGCACGACAATCAACCCGATTCCTTCCATTCGCGCGGTGCGCGCAGAAGGGATACTCACGCCCGAGGACCTCGACCTCGAGGAGAGCCTGCGTGAGATGGACGAGGAGTGGGAGCAATGGCGAGCAGCGAGTGGCGATGCCGTGTGGTCAGCGAATCCTCTGTGGGCGTTTCATTGGCTGACCGCCATAGCCGGCTGCCCCAACGAACGACGTGGCGATATCGTGTGGTCGCTGCCGGGGCTGGACGACTGGGCCCAACTGCCTAGCATACGTTTCGACGAAGCAAACCTGTGGTTTCGGCGCTTGATGGAGTTCATGCGCGCGTTTGTGGAACACGCGGCCGGACGCTACCCTGTGGCCGCTCCGACGCTCGCTGGCGCCGCGGACTTGATGATGCACCTCAGGGGTCCCCAGCGTCTCGCGCTGGACCTGCACGACACCCCTGAGATGGTCGCCGAGCTTGGTGAGCGCTGTGTCAGGCTCTGCGTGAGCGCGGTCAAAGCGGTGTACGAGGTCGTCCCACAGCATATGGGCGGCTACGCTGGCACCCTACGCTACCTGTGGGCCCCTGGTGAGTTGGTGGAGATGGGCGAAGACATAAGCATCATGATGTCGCCGGCATCGCATCGGCGGTTCGTGGTCCCGATCCACCGGCGGATGGGCAGTAGCTTCCCCTACCATACCCTGCACCTTCACTCTGCAAACCTGCACACGGTTCCCAACCTCCTGGATGTTGAGGAGGTGGCGGCAATCGAGATAACGCCAGACTTCGGCGCCGACATGCTGCCCCACATACCACTAATGGCTCGGATACTGGAGCGCAAGCCACTCCTCGTTCATGGCGTCATGACAGTCGATGCCATGAAAGAGATGATCCGCTCACTGCCTTCCCGTGGTCTCTGTCTCTTCTGTCGGTGCGATAGTGTCGCCGAAGCTGCAACCATTCTGGACTCGGTGCTCTAGCAGTCAGACAACTTGATTCCGATGACCTTGAGCCTCACCATTGCCCCCCCTTCTGCCGTGGGCGGATCGTATCTGTGGAGACGAGTCAGGGTTGGGCTGGGGGGGTGAAATCATTGAGTCAAGACTATGTGGACAGAGTACTAATACTACTTTGTCAGAACATGACCTAGATTTGCCTTTATGTGTTGATGTGAGCTTGAGTAGATTGCCATCGTACATCCGTTGGGAGGAGCACGATGGCGATACTCAA
>SDBU01010868.1_pt1 | contig 10051 bp, 22 predicted proteins | sample 2277071 | NCBI WGS metagenome assembly SDBU01 (sample SAMN10397929, study PRJNA504765) | marine sediment metagenome | isolation source: marine sediment core GS08_GC12, 126 cmbsf | place: Arctic Ocean: Gakkel Ridge, Loki's castle | collected 2008 | reverse complement strand
GGCTAGCCTTATGAAAAGAATTGATGATAGGACTCAGATGGAGGCATCTTTATTAAGTATGTTCTTCTTACTTATTGGATTAATATTATTTGCCATTTATTTTGTTGTTTTTACAAATTTTAGTTGGTGGGCAAAGGGAATGACCTTATTTAATACAGTTTGTGGATTTATTTTCTTATTTAGTTATCTTGTAACAACATTTCAACAATATCAGGCCTTAATGGAAACCCAGGAAATTATTGGGCAGTTTGGTACTGATGAACCTTTTCCAGAAACAATCCCTACTCAAAAATCAAATTTAGAAAAAGTGAAAGGAGGTCTAGACTAATAAAATGGATCCAGAAGAAAAAGAATTCAAAGACCTTGAGGAAGAGGAAGCAACAACTGCAGAACCAGTTGAGGAGACAGAAACTCCTGTTGAACAAGAAGAAAAAAGATATGTTTCATTCAATCAAGTAGAAGAGAGCGGGATAATAGATACAGAAACTAATACAGTTATTGGAACAGATATGTTTGTTATACAGGCAAAAATCTTAAACGAGATTGACGAAATTAAAAAATCTACAGGTTAAAATGGATGAATCAATTAAGATTGAACAAAAAGAGAAGAAAAAACTAAAAGAGAAACATAGTGATATGGGATTTTTAACCTTATTTATTATTATGATTCCTTCACTTATAATTGCTATGTCTTCTACAATTAGTTCAACTTGGATAAGATTAAGTATTCAGGTGGTATTATTATTACTTCAATTTGCAGTTGTGAAAAGTTTTATTGATGATTATCAAAAACTTAGGGAATAAAGATATTGAACATGATACTTGTTTCATTTATATATAACAGAGAAATTCTAAACTTTGCTATAAAGGATAGAATAATTAAGTATACTGATAGGAAATGGAACAAGTGGATTCAATGTATTCCTAAAGATAAAAACTTTATAAGGGAAGTAATAATGTCAAGAGGAAAATTTCCTCATTTCCTTATAAGAATGTTTGAATTAACAGATAAGGAACAAGCAGAATATGCTGGGGCTAAAGATGATGAAGAATTGGCACAAATCATAATCAAAGATGCAAAGAAAAAGGGTTGTAAACTGAGATATAAAAAAGTGGAAAAGGATAAAAATCCTTGGATAAAAATAACTAAATTAACCCCAGAAATATATAAAATAGTAAGTCCATCTAAAGATATAAAAAATGACACTTGATACAATACTTAATTGGGCAATTCCTATAGCAATAGTAGTATTCTTTATTGGAATAATCTATATCAAAGTGAAGGGTCCTGCAGACCAACTCCTACACTGGATTGGTAATGGGATAAAAAGTATGATAACTGGAGGAACAGAAAATGCTAGAGAAACTATACTTAGCACAGAAATAATATATGATTAAAATGGGAATGAAAGAATTAATTAAAAATGGGCATTTTGAGAAGAGAACAATAAAGAACTTAAAGAAATGTTATGATTACATATATAAATGTAGTCTTTGTAAAAAACATTATGGTTCTGATAAAAAAGAGATAGAACTTTTTTTGTGCCCTATTTGTACAGAAGAAAGGTTATAACATGGGGAAAATAAGAAAATGTAAACACTGCGGGAGTGAAGTCGCAGTAGAAATAGGTCTACATAATTGGAAAAAATTATTTAGAAAGCCAACTTTAGATGAGTGGATTACACTTTTTATAATATTTATGGTTGTATTTTCTTACTACCAATATAAAGTAGATATAAAAAATATAATTGAATATTATGAGGGGGGGAATTATTGTTTAAACCAGATAACATTAGATAATATTAAAAACAACCAAACCTTCATAAATCCTTTAAATTTATCAGGATTTAATAGTCAAATGATTTCTGATGAAGGATAAAAACCATTCTAACATCTCTTTGATACATCTTTATATTTATCAATGGTTAAGGGAATATTTTAATGTAGGAGAAGTTATAAGTTACAAAGATATCATATGGCGTTTTAATAAAATTTTGTGGCGTATACCTAGAAAACATTATGATATAATAATCAAAGAATTAATAGATTATGATTTAATTGAAAAAATATCTGGAGGAAGATCTCCTAAATATGGAATAGATGAAAAAGATTATATTAAATTAACAGCTGATTTAAATATATTAGAAAAATCAACTCAAAGATTTAAAATTCTAAAAAATAAGTATGAAAAAACATTAAAAGCAGTAGAAAAGCTTGAAAGATTTGAACAAAAGTATAACTTACTCAAATGCGATTACGAAAAGTTCTTAAGGAAATTAGAACTAAAAAAACTAGAAGAGAGTCACTATTGGTAGTTACTAATAGTAATCTCTTTTACTCTAATTCTAAATTAAAAAAATAAAAAAAGAAAGAGTTTTAATTTAGTAATCCTGTTTCTTTAGCAACACTATAGAATAGTCCTACTGAAATTAGTAACAAAGCTAAAGCAAAGAATCCTGGAACTAAATTAATAGAGGTTCTTCCCCAAGTTAAGTTCATATAGTCATCTCCACAGTAATTATAACTTGCAATGGTATTGTTATTCCCATCAATTGTTGTATTTAAAACTCCATCATCTACAAGAGTAAATGTTCCTGCGCTTGCAGTTAAAACATACTGAGTTGTTACAGTTAAAGCTGTTCCACTATTATTTGTTAATACAAAACCTGTGATTGGACAATCATCTACTTTCCAACCAGTTGGAGCATTAGTTAATGTATACACTATTGTTCCATTAATCTCTGTTTGATTTTTTCCTGTCGCTATTGTTCCAGCAACAAGATGATTTTCACTTGAGACATAAGTTGTTGTTGTTATCTCTTGACCCAAGGTTGCAATTTGTGTTGCAAACACAACACCTAATATTAACATTACAAAAGCAGCTATTAGCTTATTCATACTTGACATTGACATTTTTATTTACTTGTACCCCCTTTCATTTGTACTCTTTTAAATATAAACATATTAGCTATCATGAACTAAATCCTCCTTGGACTGCCCCAATACCAACACCCAAAGCTACTGCAGCTACAGTAACAAATAAACACATTTTAATTGCTTTCCCTGAAGCTTTCACTACTTGACCACCTGGCCCTTTAAAAAATTCTGTTGTTTTACTCATATAAGATTTTGGATATATATCTATTATTTACTAGTAGTGCTTTATTTTTAAGTATTTGGGTAGATTACCACTATCAAATAGTTATATTAATTTCCTCCATTTTATTTTGATTATTACCATTCTCCATTGTTTTCCTATCCCTTTCTACACAAAAACCATTATCTTTTACTATGGTGGCTCTGTGTAAGTCCTAGGGCACAGTATAAACCTAATAGGTTTACTTCTTACCCTTCTTTTTCTTCTTTCCTCCTCTTGCCATTAAGGCTTCACAAACATTACCCTGGCCATCAACATAGTAGAGGAATCCAGATTTTCTTTCAACTACATTCTTTGCTATTATTTTTCCCATATTATTTTACCTCCTTCTATTTCTTATAAGTTTTTTTCGCCAACTTCATACACTCAGTTAATGTTTTATTTGGATGTGCTTTTTTATAACTAAGTAAATGTTTCATCCATTTAGTTTGCTTTCTCTTTGTTTGTTTTTTCTTTCCCATATTATTTTACCTCCTTTTATTTCTTCAATTTCAATTTATCCATCTTCCTCATCCTTACCTTATCTAATTTTTTCATTCTTAAAAGTTTTGATTTGTTTATTTTAAGAAGTTCTGCTTCCCTTACTTTTATCTTTTCATCATCTAAATCAAAATCTATTTTTGAATGTTTGAACTTTTTCTTGCTCATTTTACCTCCTTTAAGGAATTAAATTTACTTGTTGTGCAGTTACCTTAATTAATGGAATTGCCATAAGATTTGTTATGCCCATCCTAGTAATCCTTTTTATATGGTTTTTCTTTCTTCTTTTCCTTTGGTTCAAACCAAATTCCATTTCCCCAAGGTTATAACCAACTAATGCTGTTGCTTGCAATCCTGGAACAATTCCTACAATACTACTTGCTGTACTCATTTATTTACCTCCATTAAATTTAGTTTTCTTTTTCATCCTTTCTCGTAACATATTTAAATCTTCTTCATATGTTCTTGGTTCTTCCTTTTTTACTGGATAAGTCTTTTCTTTATCAATTGGTTTCCAAGCAGACTTATCTATATCTGATATTTCTCCCCATGCTGATTTATTATTCATTTTAATTTATCCTCCTTTCACCTATTATTTTATTTAATAATCTTAGTTGGTTGAGGTCCTGTTTTTGGATAAGCAATATCTTCCTTAAACTCCTCACCATCTTTTTTATCTTTCATATCTGGAGTAAATTCAGGTTTGTAATGACTTGGACCCTTCCTATTTTTATCTATCATATTAATTATTACCTCCCTTTCCATTATTGTGATTTTGTCTTTGCCATTGTTTTCTTGGTTTAGGTAGATTAGTCCCCCATCTTTTAGGTTTTTTTACAGGAGGAATCCATTTCTTATTTACTTGAGGTATCCATTCTTCATCAGAACTAATATCCCCCATTAAAACTTGAGGTTTTTCCCAACTCATTTTCTCTTTCCCTTTTTATTTACATCTTTAAATGCTTCAAATCTACTAGCTTTTTTAAATGGAATAAATGGCAAGACCAAATGTCCAATCCCTAAAGTAAAACCTGCCTTAACTATATCTATTGATTTTACAGTTCTTATCCCTAACTTAATATCTTTTCCTAACATCTTATTTATTCTCCTTTTTTTTATTTAAACTTAGATATCTTCCCCACCTTTCAGGTTTTGAATGAGATGTAAAATATATTGGGATTCTAAACTTCATAAACTTTGTTTCTCCTAATCTTGCTTTTATATCTTTTTCAAACATCTTATAAACTACCACCTCTTATGAACCATAATGGAACTTTCTTATCCCCATTAAATCCATGACCTATTGGATAAAATCCTCCCCTCTCTAGAACTCTCCTTTTCCTTTGAACATTTTTAAATCTCACATTAACAGTTCTTTCTCCAATGCCTAATGTTGCAGGATAGCTTTTACCTAATAATTGTCTTAATTCTTCTCCATCATCATCTTTATCATTTAAAAAATTCATTTTATAAGTCCCCATCCCCAACAGTTGCAAACTTTTCGCTCACTCTTCTTTGCATAATTGGTTTACCTGTCATTGGATCAATATTTGTATAGTATTCTCCTCTTGGGTTTACTTGAGGTCTAGCGCCTAAATTTGTTGATTGAATTTGTACTCCTGATTGACTGGCTCTTAATTCTCCTCTTGCAATATTTGGAGCATTTAATATGTGATCTTGTACTGGCCCGCCAACTGTTTGTGAAGGTCTTTGCTGAGTTTGTTGTGCTTGTTGAGTTTGTTGTTGTCTTGCTAATCGTAATTGTCTTATCCTTTGTATTTGTTCTGGAGTTAATTGTTGGGGTTGTGGTGCTGGTTCAGGTTCTTCAACTTCCTCTGGTCCATATTCTTCTAATACTTCATCTGCTACTGGTGTTTCAGATACATCTTCTTGAGGGATTCCCCTGGCTTGTTCTGCTTTTATTCTAGCAAGAGCCCTTTGTTTTGTCAACCATTTTTTATATTCATGTTCATAAACTGGTCCTTTTCCAGGAATAACATATTTTCCACTTGGTCCTTTTGGTCTTCCTGCATGTGCATATGTTTTACCAGCCTTATCTTTTTTATCTTTTGGTATCTTAACAGGAATTCCTGTTAAAGCTACTGCCTTAAGTGCTTTTTTAGAAACTGGTTTTCCTCCTCTTAAAACTGTTTTGTATCCGGTAATCTTTCCAGTCTTTTTAGATTTGATTGGTACTTTCTTATAAAGAACTTTTCTAGTTAGTGCCCTAACTCCTGCGCCTGTTTCAGCGAAGTCTTTTCTTTTTGCTATTTTTTTAGCTAATTTTTCTGCAGCTAATACTTTAGCAATCTTCCCCATATCTACTTTCTCTCCAACAGATTCCTCAATTAATTTTTGTGCCCCATTACTAGATATATGTTCAGGATATATTTTTGTTTGAGATTTGGATATTGCTTTGAATAATCTGCTTACTTTTTCCCTTTTGATTTTTTTTTGTGTTGTTCCCTCTTTACTATAAATCCTTCTAGGTTCTTTTTTCCTATAGACTTTAAATTCTTTTTTTCTACTTCTCTCTTGAGCATAGTCTTCTTTTGTTTGTCCTTTTCTTCCACCAGTTACAATACTCAATGCTCTTGCAAAAAATCCATCTCTACTTGCGTCAAAAGGTTTACAATCTTTATAATTCATACTACCATCCATATCTGCATCACCATATGGATTCATATTAGGAAACTTTTTCTTTATTCTTTTGTAATTCCAATTAATATGTTTTTGTTTTGGCATAACTTTTCCTTGAGTTAAAAAATTTACTGGTTTGGTTTTGGGCTTCCTTTGTTTAACTCTTTTCAAAGGTTTACTTTTAGAACTAAAAAAACTTATATTAGACTTACCACCTAAATAAGAAGGAGATTTTTCCATACCAAAATAATTAGGAGTATTATTCCTATTAGAATTCTTTTTAACTTTTCTCTTTTTAATTTTCTTCATATATTAATATATATCTTATTTACTAGTAGTTACTTATTTTTAAGTATTTGGGTAGATTACTACTATTAAATATTTATATTATCCTCCCTTTTTAGTTTGTTTTTAAGTTTCATTTTAACTGCTACCTATTCAACATGGACACCACCCATGGGATCATTGAAGATACAAAATATATACTACATCCAAAGAATATCATAACTGCAACTACTCCCCCATATGCAGCTATAAAAAACATCATCATATATAAAATACAAATAGCACTAATTGAAATCATAGACATTCTAGACAGTGCCCCAATTACTGCAATTAATACTATTACAGCTATTCCTGCTATCATCAAACTTCCAAAAATTTCTTCCACTAGTAATGCGAATAAATCCCAAGTTGCCATCAGTCTTTTGCTCTGCCCCAATCTAAAGCATTAAACAATTGTACTGCAAGTAATGTTGACACTACAACCATTGCCACAACTCCTCCGGAGGCACCTCCTAAAATGAATGAACTATTATTTAATAAAATAAAGAATCTAACCCAGGTTCCAATTGTTGCACCAACTAAGAAAACCATAATGCTAATATATGCAACATTTATATCCCTAGTAAGATATAATCCTGCCACTACTGCTCCTCCTGCAAGAGTTAATAACCCTAATAGTCCTTCTGTTGATGAAAATAGTTTTGTCCAAAAATCAGAACCACTTTGATCTTGAGGATTTGTAAAATACTCCCAAATTGTTGAATTAGCTTCGGTATTATAATCTTCAGGGTCACAACCACCTTCTGGACAAGTTCCACTAAATGTAAAAACAAACATTGCCACATTAAGCAAAATTATGGTTACTACAAGGCCAACTATTTTACTCATTTTAAGCAGTATTCCTCCTCCAATGATTTATTAAAAAACCCCATGTTAAAAAGGATGTACATAAAAATAAAACATATTTGGACATCCAAACATTTCTTGTAATTCCTTCTATTGTAAATAATCCCCCAATAGAAAAGATTCCAATTACACCCCATAAGATTAATAATATCCCTCCAGGATTTGTTCCTTCAAAACCAGTAAAAAAACTAAATGCTCCAAGACAGATTGTTAAAGTTATAAAGAAGAAGGTTATTCTTGAGAACTCCCTTCTATTCTCAGTTTCCCCAAACTCTTCCCAATCAACAAAGTCTTGCATAAATCTCCAAAAAGTTGGTCCAACCCCTGTTCCTGTTAGATTCACAGCTTCAACCATCCAAGCATCATTTGATTTTAATAATTCAAAACCATCTCCAATATCTACATAATAACTTCCAAAGATTTTTGAATTACTACTTGTATTAAAACTTACTGAAATATTTCCCCCACCTGCAGCACACCCAGTAACATTTGTTAATAATCCAAATGTTTTATTTCTTAATTCTAATTTACAATCCACTAAATTATTCTTAGATGCATTCAGATAAACTCCAAAGGTATAATTAGTATTTGGGTTTAATAACCCTGGGGCAGGATAAGTATTATAACTTATTCCTTCAAAAGCATATTCTGTAATGGTCACCCCCCCACCTAACACAATGGTGTATGTTGATTGAGTTGGTTTAATTGTTGCTTGGACACTTGTATATCCAGTTTTAGATACTGTAAATCTATGTAAATAGTCAGGATTGAGCCAAAAAGTTGCCAAACCTGCTGCATCAGTCTCTGAGGTTCCTATGATTGTATAAACTCCTGAAAACTCTCTCTCTACAATTACATTAGCTCCAGAAATTGATACAGAATTTACATCTTGAACTTGAATAGAACTATAAATTCCATCTGTACTACTCAATAAATAAAGCACCTGATTAGTTGTAACATTTGTCAAGTCACTGCTTCTAACATGAACCCTTTGAGGATAACCATCTGAAGCATATTGGAAAGTCAAGTTATTATGAAGAGTTTGATTTGGTACTGCACAAAAAGCATAACTTGGATTTTCAGTTGCATTTGTAAATAATAAAGACTTACTTACACTTCCACCACCAAGCCAATAATTCCATGATGCTAAATCTGCTGTTGCATTTTCAGAAACAAGAGTTTCCTCATTTAAAAAAGTAAAGTTTATAAATGGTGTGTTTCCTCCATCACCCCCACAGATTGAAAAGTTTGTGTCATTTATAAGGACTGTATTTGTTTCTGAACTTATTTGACTACCAGCATATGTGAAATTCCAGTGAAATGTTTTATTTACATTTCCTCCTGTTGGAATATCAATAGTTCTACTCCAAATATTTCCTGATTGAGTTGCACCAGTATATGTTGTTCCATTAAAAACTAAACTTGCTGCAGTTAATAAATTTGAATCTCTTGCTTCTACATTTGCTGAATATGTTTCTGATTTTGTTTCAAATGTTGATGGATTAAATGTATAATTAATTACATTTATAGGAGTAACCTCAACTGTTAGATTATCACCAGCAAATCCACAATCTCCATCACTATCACATCCTTGAATATTCCATAAAACAAATCCATCCCCCAAAGTTGCATTAAAAGTTGTTGTATTTGTATTTCCCCTTATAGTTATATTTGTTTGATTTAATTCAAATACCCCTGATGCATTATGCCATAAAGACATATTTACTAATGTTGCACCAGTTATTGTTGCAGTTCCATTAAACTCTATTTCTTGTAAAACTGAAAGATAATTATCTGCTGGAGAATTTAAAGTAACTGTTCCTGTTATTGCAATCTTTGCAAATACATACACTTTATCTGTATCAGAATCTGAAACAAAGATAGCAGTTTCATTATTTCCTATTCCTCTTGGGTTTGTTGCACCAACATAAGTTACATTTTGTGAAGTTCCAGTATAAGTTCCATTTGTATAATAATTATATACTGTTTCATTAACCCAATCTACCAGTAATAATTGTCCATCACTATGAGTTAAATCATAAACATCAGCATTTGTTCCTGAAAAATTAAAATACTCCCCAGTTATTGTTCCATCTATAAGATATTCTGTTACATGGTCAGTTGTATTAGTTGCCCATAAGTGAGTTCCATTATTTGCTAATCCCCTATTATCTACTGCAGAAGTTATTGATGTATAAGCTCCAGCCATAGTATATTTATACCAATTTTCATTAGCATCACTTACCCAAATAAAATTATTATCAGTTGTTATTCCAAAAATAAATGTTGTTGTTTGAGGACTTGCATCAAATTTATCTATAAATGTTCCATTAACATAATAATGATAAACTGTTTGATCCTCATCACCAACCCACAAATCTGTTCCATTAGAAGTTATTGCAGTTGGTGCTGCATTTCCTTCACCAGCATCTATGCTAAAACTATACATTAAATCTCCAAGTAAATTAGATTTTATTACACCCCAAGTTGCCCATTCATTTAAAGTTTCTCCTTGTGTTTTATATATCCAATCAACAGTTCTTGATGATGATTTCTTTTCTCCAGTTAATTTTAATTCGTAA
>SDBU01010867.1_pt1 | contig 10052 bp, 12 predicted proteins | sample 2277071 | NCBI WGS metagenome assembly SDBU01 (sample SAMN10397929, study PRJNA504765) | marine sediment metagenome | isolation source: marine sediment core GS08_GC12, 126 cmbsf | place: Arctic Ocean: Gakkel Ridge, Loki's castle | collected 2008 | reverse complement strand
GCTGACACTGCTCCTGAAGCTGTAGCTCTTGCTGCACTGAAAGCTCTGGAGGCTGAGTGATGCCCTGGGCACGAGTATATTTGGTTGTCCGCCCCGTTCGTGTCCTCTGCCCCCGCCCGTACCCCGGCCACCCAAAAGGCTGCCCAAACTACAGCAAGAAGCCAGGTTGCCCACCGGCCGCGCCGATGATCGGCGAGACTGTCGACACAAACCGTGACTGCTATGTCGTCTACAACGTGTTCCGAATTGGCGAACATGCGGCCAGGATGAAAGCCAAGCACCCCAAGTGGTCTGAACGGCAGCTGTACTGCTGTCTCTACTGGCAGCCGAGGGCAAGAAAAGAGTTGCGGGCCGCGATCCGCGAGTTCTCTTCGTCACACCCCGGCCTGAAGGTTGTCGGCTGCCCAGAAGCCCAGGGGGTGAACGTGACGGAAACCATGCAGCAGATCGGCGTCAAGCTCGAATGGCCCCCGCGAAAGCTCGCCTATCAAGTCGTAGTGGCAGGGCCAGCGGTAGCGGCGCCCCAAAGTGCGCAGGCGGAGCAGGCCTGAAAACTTTTTCAGAAAGCTGTGGTCAACTCTGATTCGGGCGGTATAGTTCAAGTGGCGGGACATCTGGCGCGTCGCGGCCTCAGAGTTCCTTGCCGAAATGGATTATGAGCAAGGACGCTGAAAAATCGGCCGCGGCGAAGTCTGCACTTCAATCGCTCCCAGCACAGCACAGGAAGTTCGTCCAGGCATATCTGAAGACCTTCAACGCCACGCAGTCTGCAAGGGAGGCGGGCTACTCGGCCAAGAGCCGACACAATCTTGAAACACAGGGGTACGATCTCCTGAGAAACAGTGAGGTTCGGGCTGCTGTCGAAGAGGGCCTAACCGAAGAGAACGTGGACAAGGCGGCTGTCGTCAGGTTCTTCGCAGGCATTATGTACGGCAGCGACATCGCGGACTTCGCCCCGTTCATCGAGGGCAACAAGACCATTGAGCAGTTACGGAAGGCGGGGGTCAACACGCGCCTGATCAAGTCGATCAGCATCCGGCACACCAAGGACGGGGTTGAATCCCGCAGCATCGAACTACACGATGCGCAGTCGGCCGGTAGAGAGGTCGGCAAGTTGCTGGGCTTCATCGTTCAGCAGCTCCGGCACAGCGGAGATCGGGAGTGGCTGGATGCGCTGCGGGGCATGAGCGATGAGGCGCTACAACGATTGGCCAAGGCGTCAGGCCAGGAGGCGGGCGGATGATGTGTCCGCACAATGACATCAGCGATGAATGGGCAGCGGTGCTCGGGTTCCTCGGGGCGCTGCTCGCTGTACTCGCCCTGGTGGTTGTCTTTGGTGGGCTGGCCCTGGTGTTTATTGGCGTGCTGGGGGGCGGAGACTGAGCGTGGAAAGCTTCATAACACTGGTCGCGTTGTGGTGGAACTGGCACTGTGGTGAGTGGCGAGCCCCCGGTGTGCTGGGATGGTGGCAGCACTGGTTCGTGGCGACACCGTCGGCGCTATGGCAGTGGGAACAATGGCGACGCGCTGGTTGTAACCTCCGGCCCCAGCTCTCGTACTACTTCTTCCGCCGGGTCGGCCAGGGCCTCGCGCGGCAGGCTCAATCCCCGCCAGCCAATGGGGAGCAGGCGGCGATCTGGCGAAACTACACGGGCGAAGCCCAGCCGCAGAGCGCAGGAGGCACCGCGTGAATGATCGCTACGGCAGAATCCCGGCCGGCCAAACACCTGATCGACAGGGCGACGGCCGATCTGTACCGCGAGCGATTACGGCGACCGATCGCCAAGAAGGTTCTGCAGGCCCGGTGGGCACTGGCCGAGCGGGACCCGATGTACTTCCTGCAGCACTTCGTCTACACGCTGGATCAGCACGATCCGGTCAACCCGATCAAACCGTTCCCGTGGCAGCGGCCGTACATTCGGGAGCTGGTCAAGCTGTGGCTCGACTGCAGGCTGATCACTGTGCTCAAGGCCCGGCAGATGGTCATGACGTGGTTGTTCGTGGCCCTGTCGGCGTGGGATGGAGCGTGCCACGACGGGCGACTGATCATGTTGCAGAGCAAAAGAGAGGAAGACGCGATCGGGGATGCCAACGCGGGCGATGGGCTGTTGGGTCGGGCCCAGTTCATACTGAACTTCATGCCTGGACGTTCCTTGCTCTTGCCTGGCTACGAGCCGTTGGGCAAAAAGGTCATCTTCCGAGACAACGCGAGCACGCTGTGGGCCATTCCCCAGGGCGGCCCGATCATCCGGCAGAGAACAGCATCGGGGATCCTGAGCGATGAGGCGGCATTCCAACCTGAGTTTGGCGATGCGTATGCTTCTGCCCGCCCTTGTATACGCGGCGGTGGGTGGTTCGTCGCTCTCACCACTGCGGACCTCAGCGATGGCGGGGCGTTCCGAGCACTACACGAGGACACACTTGATGCTACGTGATGCCCGCGTAATCATGCCCGGCCTGGTTGCGAGGCTCAACAACAACGGGTTCACAGCCTGCGAGCTGCGGATGGAGGCGGCGCCTGAGATCTTCACCGACGCGGTGATCAAGTCTGAGATGGCAGCCTTGCCCGGTTGGCGGTTCCGCAAGGAGTACCTCTTGGACTTTGATGCCCAGTCGGGCAAGCCCGTGTTTGAGCCCGCGTGGTTGGACGTGCAACGGGCCCGGCTGTGCGACCCGATCTACCGCATGGACCTGGACGAGAGCGGCAAGCTGGTCAAGCGGGATGGTGGCCGGCTGGCCGTGTGGATCCCACCTGACTTTCGACCCAAGGAAGTACCCAGCACGATCAAGTCGGCGCGATTGGGCTTTGCCGCTGGCCTGGATGTCGCCGAGGGCGTGCTGGCGAGCGATTCGACCATCGAGGTCTTCCGGGCGGCCAATCGGGAGCAGGCTGCGGAGTTGGCCGACAACGCTATTGCGCCGACCGACCTCGGCCGGTTCGCGGTGGCGGTGGGGCGGTACTACAACAACGCTCTCCTATGTCCCGTCCGCAAGCTGCACGGGCTGACCACGCTACGGGCCATACTGGACGAGTGTGCCTACCCGTACGTGTGGCATGACAAGATCGCGGATCGGATATTCCCCAGCCAAACCGATCGGATGGGCTGGCGCGGTGGCGAGGCGTCAAGCGAGTTCCTCTTCGGCCCGTGGACCGATGCTATCCAGCACGACAAGACGATCCTGCACAGTGCAAACTGCCTGAAGCAGCACCAACAGTACATCTTTGACGAGATGGGGAGAATCACGCATCAGGCCCTGGCGCAGATGCCGGTGCAGGTCCGCGAGCGCCACGGTGACCGCGTGGTGGGCTGTGCCCTAGCCTACCGGGCCTGCCTGGACATGCCTGCGTTTGTGCGGATGGTGGAGAAGGAGGTCCCGTACATGAGCTTCCAGTGGCGGCATGAGCAGGCCGTCAAGGCACAGAAGAAGGAGGGGGTCGTATGGTAGCCGCCCAGACCGATAGGACGAAGTCGGCGGCGAAGTTGGCTGCGGCTGTGGCACTGGCGGACAAGCGTATGCGGCCGTACCGCAACCAGCGCGTCAAGTTCCTCAAGGAGTTCGTCGGGCCCTACTACTTCGCATGGCAGGATTACAAGTATGGGAGCGAGGCGACGGCGGAACCGCTGAATACCATCTTCTCGATGGTGGAGATCCTCTGCCCCAACCTGATTGGAGAAACCATCTTCGCCAACGTCACGACCGAGCAGGCCGGCCTGCGGGCGTTCGGGAACAAGCTGCGGCTGCGGTGCGACTGGCTGAGTAAGGAGATCGACCTGGCCGAGAGTATCGCTGAGATGGTGATGGATTCGCTGTTCTGTGCCGGGGTCGCCAAGGTCGGCGTGGCGCCGCGGGAGGGGGGCGGCGACATCGACGAGCCAATGGGCTACCTGCACGATCCCGGCCAGCCCTTCGTGGACCCTGTGGATCTGGACGACTACATCCTTGAGAAGGACGCCAAGCGGCGGGAGACGGCCATATTCGAGGGGAACCGCTACCAGGTGCCAAGGGACTGGGCGTTCGACTGTGGGCTGTTTGACAGGAAGTTGCTGGACGGACTGGAACCCACGCATATTGCGGCCAGCCAGCAGAAGGCCTCGCAGATGTCCAAGGCCGAGGCGCCGGAGGTCGGGCAGAAGTATGTCGAGTTCCTCGAGTTGTGCGACCTGTGGATCCCGCATGAGAACGCGGTGGTCACACTGCCAGGCAGGGCGGAGGACACCCACGGATACCTGCGAGAGGAGGCTTGGAAGGGACCGGAGCGTGGCCCGTACGAAATGCTCGGGCTGGTGTTCCCCCCGTCCAACGCGATACCGATTCCGTACATCGCGGTCATCTACGACCTTCACATCCTGCTGAATGAGATGGGGCGGCGTATCAAGAATCAGGCGGAGCGGCAGAAGACCCTTGGCCTGTACGGTTTGGGGGATGAGAAGAGCGCGACGGCCGTGCGGGATGCCAAGGATGGCGAGATGGTGGGCGTCAGGGATCCCAAGTCAGTCACCGAGTTCTCGTTTGGCGGCCCAGATCCCCGCTGCTACGAGGCTGTGCAGTTTTTCCAGATGTGGCAGAACCGTATTGCAGGCAACCCCGATCTGCTCGGCGGGCAACAGGCACGGTCGGGGACCCTCGGCCAGGATCAGATGCTCATGCAGCAGGCGTCGATCAGGATCAACAAGGCCAGGAGCCGCGTGCAGAAGTTCGTCAAGCGGATTCTGGAACGTGTCGCATGGTACGCATGGACAGACCCGGTGACCACCCAGGAGCTGACGTACGAGGTCAAGGGCATGTCGATACCGCTGCGCTGGGATGCCGTTGTTCGCGAGGGGGATTTCCTGGACTACAACTTCGACATCGAGCCGTACAGCTTGGCGCCGGATACCCCGGATCAGCAGTACGAGCGCACGCTTCAGATTGTGCGGGACGTTGTTATCCCCTTGGCTCCGTTTGCCGCGCAGCAGGGGGTGTTCCCGAACGTGCAGGAGCTGGTCGGGCTGCTCTGCCGGAAACGGAATATCAAGGACGCCGACTTGTGGTGGCAGATGGGCAAGCCAGCCGTGATGCCAGCTGCCCGACAAGCCGGCGGCAGACCCCAGCCGAAAGAGGTAACGAATATACGCACCAGCCAGCCGCCTGCGAAGGTCGCGCCTGAGAAGGGCCCGGCACCAGAGACAGCTGGGACGGTGGCGTAAAGGAGCTAATAATGGCAGACCAACCAACTGACATAGCAGCAGCCCAAACCCCCGCAGCGCCGAGCAAGGATGTCCTCAGTCAGCAGGAGGCGGAAGAGAAGCATCTCCGCGAGCTGATCGAGAGCACCGAGGGTGCTTATGGCACCATCGAGGCGATCGACGCGAGAGTGCTGGACCTGCAAGGGGCTGCCGCCCAGGGCCGTGCGGTGCGGGACACTGAATCAGTCAGGGTGATCGAGATGAGGCTGAAGTATCTGGCCGCGCGGCGAGAGCAGATTGTGGTGCCGGCTGCACCGCCTGACGATCAATCCGCAGCCCAGCCGCCCGACACCGGCGAGGAAGAGCAAGCTACCCGTTGGGATGCGCAATCGCTCGAAGTCTTCTTGACCGGCCGCGAGGCTGGCCTACTTGAGGACGCTGGCATCAAGACGATAGCGGAGATGCAAGCTCTGTTGGCTGGGAAAGACAGCGACATGACGGCGGTCTGCAGCGTTAAGGGCATCGGACGCGCCACGGCCAGGACCATCCTGGCGAAGCTTGCCGAGCACGGCATCAAGAAGCACCCGTAACGCCGACCTTTACAACCGAATAAGCCCAAACGAGTCGGGCCGGCCGGCCCGGTGAGTCTTGCGAGAACTCAAGCCCTCTGTCCTGCATGCAGGAGGACAGGGGGCTTTTTGTTTGGGCAGAGGCAGACATGGCAGAAGCACAGGGAATCGACCGCGAAGTGTTCCGCAAGCGCCACGCCGAGATCTTCGGCGACGGGCCGGGTGCGCCGTCAGGCACCTACGTCATGCGTGGCGGGCAACTGGTGCCTGCGACATTGGCGGATGCGGAGCGCAAGCGTAAGCGGGACGCGACCAACATGGTCTCCACCGCGACAGCTATCCATCCGAGCCAGATACGCGAGTTTACCGATCGCTTCGGCCACATGGGCGTCAAGTACACACGCGACGGCAAGGCGGTCTACAAGGACGCCCAGGCCAAGCGGAAGGTGCTTGCGGCGCGGGGGATGGTCGACCTGCACGACCTTCAGGGGGGTCCATCACGCTGATTCACGCTGGCAGATTGCATCGTCCGCTGGGTGCGGGCGGTCCTCTCCGGCCACCACAAAGGACATAGAACGATGGCAGACGACGAGACAGGGACACAGACAGCGACACAGGAAGCAGAAGCCGCCCAGGCGGCCACGGATGCTGCGGCCACGGAGGCGCGCGGCAAGTTGGCTGGGGTGATGGAGCAGGCTGGCCTCAAGGGCGAGGGCCCGGAGGACACCCACGCACCAGCAACGCCTGATGACACCAAGAAAACACCTGAAGGCGACGGCAAAGACGACGCGGACGCCAAAGATGCCAAGTCGCAATCGGACAAGGGCAAGTCCGAGACCGACGAGGCAGGCAAGGCGACCCCCGTCGAGCTTACGCCGCGCCAGAAGGAAGCTGCCCGCCAACTGGGGTACTCCGACGACGAGATGGCCAAGCTCGAACCCAAGGAACTTGAGGCTATCGAGCGGGCCGGGATGCGTCTTCGCAAAGCCCACAGTGAAGCGGGTAAGCAAGCGGCTGAGGACAAGAAGGCCTCACCCGATGCCGGGACAGCAAAGGGCCCGGACGCCGGCGGCGACAAGGGATCGTCGGACGCTGCCGACGAACAAGCCAATGCCTCGAAGACTGAGCCATTGACCGGCGACGACTGGTACAGCGACGAGGGGCTCAAAAAGATCAACGACTCCATCCAGAGCAATCGGGCGCTAACAGCGACCGTGCAGAAGATGGCGGCCGAGATCAAGACCCTTCGCGAAGGTGACCAGGAGCGACAAGAGAACAGCTTTGACAAGGACAGTGACGCCTGGATCAACGGACTTGAGCAGACGGTGTTTGGTGACAAGTTCGGCAAAGGGCCTTCGGCGGACTTCGCAGAGGACAGCAATGAGCACCTCGCGAGAGAAGAGCTGAAGGACAAAGCGGCCGCGTTTACGGCGGTTGCCGAGACGGACGGCAAGCCCATCACCCTCAGCCAAGCCCACGACATGGCGCTCACTCTCCTTCATCCAGACAAAGTGCGCGAGCAGGAACGTGAGCGGATCAGCAAGGCCAACAGGGACCGGTCGAAGACACCCCGACCGTCCCGCCGCAAAGGCACCCCCACCGCTGCCACCGAGGATTCTGAAAAGATACAGAACGTCGGCGAGGCAATGGACAAGGCGGGGTTGCCGCGAGGCAAGTAAGCAGGGCCTAAGCAGGTTCGTCGTGTCACGCTCGCCGCAAGAAGGAGTACGACATGCCTGGTTTGTCAGCAACCGACATGGCGGACCTGATCATCAGCGTAAACGACAACTACCCGGCGGACGGGAGCTTTGAGGATCTGTTCGATAGCTCCGTCCATGCGTTTGAACTGATCAACCGCATCTTCACCCGGGAAAAGACGTCGATCCAAGGTGGCGAGTACATCAGCAGGTTCGTCAATTATCGCGAAAACGGTACGGCTGAGTTTGTGCAACCGGCTCAGGTGTACCAGCCGAGTATCTCCGCCACGCTGAAGAAGCTCACCATCCCGTGGCGGCACGCTCACGACCACTACAGCATCGTGCGTGAGGAACTACTGGCCTGCCGGGAGCCAGAGCAACTGGTGAATCTGGTTGTGCCGCGCCGGCAGTCCACGCAGATGGCTCTGGCCCTTCTCATTGAGAAGCGATTCTTCGGCGCGCCGGATTCGACGTCCGAGGTATTACCGCTGTCCATTCCGTACTTCGTTGTGCCGATCACGACCACGCAGGTGGCGGCGGCTACAACCCTGGCCGGAGCGTTTCAGGGCGCCAACCCCGTCGACTTGAACGCTGTTGCGTTCAGCGACTGCGCGGCGATCGACGCGAGCGACGCCATCTATGCCCGGTGGCGTAACTGGAACGCGGTGAGCGACAACTCGACGGGCGACTACACGCAGACCGTTGAGGACCGGCTCGGCCGGATGTTCCGCCACCTGCAGTTCCAGGTGCCGGCGACGGTTGAGGATCTCAAGAAACCTGCCTTCGACAACAAGCGGGTCTACATCAACGAGACCACGCTGCAGTCGATGGAGAAGGCTGCCAAGGGCCAAAACGACCAAGTCGGTCGGGACCTTGCCAAGTTCCAGGGGCGCACGCTGTGGAACAGCCTGCCGCTGATCTGGATCGACGCGCTGGACACGTACAGCTCCACCCGCGGCTACTTCCCGGTCTACCTGATCAACTACGCGCACCTGTACCCCGTAGTTCGCTCGGGCGACTTCTTCCGGCAACAGACGTTCCCGGCGGACAAGTATCAGCCCGACGTCACGACCACGCACGAGGACGTTTCGTACAACGTCCTGTGCGACAACAGGCAGGGTGTCGGCGGCGTCCTGAGCTACGTGGCGTAGGGAACCGAATGACCCCGCTCTGCACGGGCAAGACGCCCGGCAGGGCTTGAAGAAGGAGTACAAGATATGCCTTCACAGCAAATGCAAATGTCGCCGGGGCCGGACGCGGTGCAACGGAAGATCGTCACCTTCCTGCCCGAGACGACTACGGACGTAGTCTATAACGGCTACGCGCTGTGTGCCAACAGCGACTACGGGACGGCCGCCACGTCCGAGAACAGCCGCGGGATGCGGGCCGAGAAGCCGTCGACCGGCAACCTGCACAACTTTCTCGGTGTCGTGGACGGCGCTGGCGTGCCGGATGGGTTCAAATACGGCGATGCCGTGCCGGTGGTTGCGCCCGAGGTAAACGGCGTCGTGTGCCAAGGCTACACCACCGAGGACTGCACACTCGATAGCACTATCCTGACCGTCGTTGCCGCCAGCTACAAGCTCGGCGGGATCGGCGAAGGGATGATCGTCGGGCGCGCGGCTCAGTCCGTGAACCGCAGCAGCGTCAACGGCCCGGTACTGATGCGCTTGATGGGCGTCAATCGGGCGAACCTGGTTTCACGGATGGGAACGCCCGCAGCGGCCACCAACGTGCTGTCCGCCGCAGTATGGGAATCCTGCCCGTGGGTTGAGATCGGCCAGGACCCCGGCCTCGGTTACAGGTTCTTCGACGACTTCGACCGCCCGTTCATCATGGCCGATGCGGTTGCTCAGGCCGGGTACTGCACGAAGCAGGATACCGGTGTGACCATCCAGGCCGGCGAATCGGTGGACGAACTGGGCGGCATCCTCGAGATCTGCAACAACGACGACGACGTGGACTTCGGCCACTTGTTCCTGAGCGACGGCGTGACGATGAACAACTGTGTGATCGCCGCGGCGACCTTCAAGCCCTTCTGGTTTGAGGCCCGCCTGAAGGTCGTTGTCCTCACCACCGAGATCGCGATCTTCATCGGGCTGTGCGAGATCGGGAATGTGGACGACGCCGGCATGGTGATCAACACAGGCGAGATGAAGGACGAAAACTTTATCGGCTTCCAGACCCTGTGTGCGGACACCGACGCGCTGTTGCCGGTCTTCAAAGCGGATGCCCAGACCAAGGCCAACGGCACCAGCACTGCTATCGTCGCCGACACCTACTTCAACGTCGGCCTTGTCGGCAACGGCACCACCATCACCGGCTACATAAATAACGTGTCCAAGCACGCTATCACTGCCGCGCTGATCGCTGGTGCGACGTTCCCGAGTGCGACGGCGTTGAGTTTGGCGCTTATGACCCAAACAGGCGAGGCGTCCGAATCGGCCATCCAAATGGACTGGTGGCGGTTCGCGCAGTTGCGATAGCCGTTACGATCAAAAGTACGAGTTTACTCCCTGCCGCGCGGGTGGGGCCCAAGCCAAACCGGGGCCCTGCCCGCCGAGGGTGACAGATGGAAGATAGGCAAACGTGATGACGAAGCAACTGTCAGATATGGG
>SDBU01010866.1_pt1 | contig 10053 bp, 11 predicted proteins | sample 2277071 | NCBI WGS metagenome assembly SDBU01 (sample SAMN10397929, study PRJNA504765) | marine sediment metagenome | isolation source: marine sediment core GS08_GC12, 126 cmbsf | place: Arctic Ocean: Gakkel Ridge, Loki's castle | collected 2008 | reverse complement strand
AGCGACTTGGGTTGAGGCTTGGGTTGAGTAGCGTAGCGTATCGAAACCAGCGAAGCCGTATCGAAACCAGCCAGGCGTCGGTGAGCGAAGCGAACATACTTATCGGGGATAATCTCTTCTGTTTTCTGCCACCCGCTACGACAAAAGCATCATTAGCATGAGACTTTTCTAACTCCAATTCTTGTTTTACCGCTTTGGTGATATATCCATAACTTTCTTGTGCAGAAGGTAATCTTTTCAACATCTGACTGCGAATAATATTCATTACAGTTGCTGACTTTAACGATTTGTGTTTTACTGAAGGTAGTTTAATTTTACCTTTGTGCAATTGGTCATGATGCTTTTCACAGAGCGTAATCAAATTGCTTGGCACATCACTGCCACCATTAGACTTATGAACAATATGATGAACATGGAGTTTTTTAGAACATGATTTGTTGTTGAAGCGGAAGGCGAGCGAAGCGCTCGCACCGCGATAGCACTGGTGATTATCTCTATCTAAAACATATGCTTTAACATTCTCATACCCAAACTTTTCGCCTTTTTGATAATCTGTTCCTTTGACATTAGGATTCTTTAGCTTGTGTGGGTCAAAACTACCCGTTTCAACAATAGTTTGGGTTATTGGTAGAATTGATTTAACAAAATCAATAATCTTAAGATGTGACTCAACTTTCTGATTAACAGAAGGAGCAAGGACTTGATTTTTCTTACGATTAAGGAATCTCGGTTTACGATAACGCAGTCTGCCTCTACGATTTCGACGATACATTCGTTTTTCTGAAACTCTTTTTGATACGTCTGTTCTTAATTTTACCTCCGCTGAAAATAGTTCTTTTTTCTGACTAACTACACTAACACCAACTTTTTCGTATCCAGTGTCGACTCCGAGTGTTAATTCCTGTTTGTAACCAGAACTACCATACTTTAACTGAATAGTGAAAGGGTTTCTTAAAACTACTTTCGCTTTTCCTTCTTTAAGAAGTATTCGTGCTTTAGCCGGATTAGTAGGCATTAAAGGCTTGCCATCTTTGTTTTGAACATAAACTAACATAAAGCTTACTCTCCTCTCACGCGGTGTTATAGCGTTCGCTATGCGGCACACAGGCGAAGTGGAGACACACGGCGTAGCCGAAGGCTACGCCTGTGTGCTCCATCGGCTTCGCCGTGTGACCGCACTTCCGCTTAAAGGGTTAATCCTCATCGCCAATGTTGGTAAGGCTTTTTAGGCTAATAACACCGACCGTTTCCGGTCTTTTAACTATTAACGACAGTTGCTACGGACTTGAGGAGCATCACGCGGTGTTAGCGCTTCGCTAACCTTCCGCTGTAGGTGTCCTGACCAAACCAACGTAGTCCAGAAATAATATTTCTGACCTTAGGCTAATCAACCAGTTACCCTTGCAAGTCGCCCCACAAGCCCCTTCTGATCTGAAAGATCAGGAGGGGTGATTGACTCTTTATGATTGAATAATATTGACGGTAATATCGTTAAAACGGTCAAGTCGATGGTCATTTGTCAGAAATACATCGCAGCCTGATGTTACCGCGGCGGCGAGATGGATAGCATCGGGCGTTTTAAAACCATACTGCGCCCGAATCTCGGTCGCGCGGTCTATAACCTCACGTGACAGGACAACTATTTCTGTCACTGCTTTATCGAAGTAGTCGTCGTAAGTCATTGAGCAAGTCGGCGTTGCCATCCCGCATGGGCTTGACACGACACTCCATCCGCGTGAGGTCGCTTGCCACCAGGATGATACAGGGAGCCGACAGTCTCGTGTTTACCGCTGCCGCGTAGGGAGGTACCCGTTCGATTGTGTAGATAACGGGAGCAGTATCCAGGTAGATACGCATGGTTACACCTCCCAACTATCCCGTTCTGTTTGTAAATAGGCATCCACCTCTTCTCGTGTGGAGGGCTGATGACCGCGAGCCAGTTGCCGTTTGCGAATTTCCGCTATTACTTCTTGATGCGCGCGTTGAGGCTTAGGCGAAAACGGCTCTACCACCAAGCGTACCTTCATCGGATTTAAAGGAAGCCTTTCATCCAACGTCACCGTGTGAGCATCGGTGAGCGTACCTGTAACAATATAAGCGTTGTGCATTAGAATCACCTCTGTTTCATATTTTAGCATTTTTGTTAGAGAACGTCAATGAGAAAATTCAATCCGCACCATCCCCGTTTTTGCAGAGATAATGAAAGAAAAGGAGTTGAATCATGATAAAATCTTGTCCTTATCTCATCACTTTCATGATGTTTTTTTGCAGTAGCGACATGGCAGAAGAGCAGAAAAGCGAGCTATGGAAAGCCCATTATGTTCTGAAAATCTTCCCAGAAGAAAAGAAAGTCCAGGTTGATGCAACGTTCCAACTTCAACAAGCATACGGTGAAATCTGGCTGGAGATTCCAACTTATTCTTTCGATGAACTGATTTCTGATGTGCATGCCTCCGATGAAGGAGGAAATCTGCTTCCCCTCGAAAATGTATCCGACGAATTCTAACTCAATGTGGCAAAAGGAGTAGCGGATTGGTCGGTAAATGTACAGATGCAACCGACGTTGATACCATGTGAGCGTGCGAGTTCAATGCCTTTCATTGTACGCTGAAAGTAACCCTTGCCTCGCTGTGAGTCCTTGATGTGTTCTGGACCATCAAGGCTGGTGCCAATGGAAACGTTGTACTCTCGGAAAATTGCGCACAGTTCATCTGTCAACAGCCACAGGTTGCTCTGCATAGAGAAATGCACTTGACGTGGCGACAAGCTCTCACGCAAAATCGGCAACGCCATACGGTAGAAACTTGCGCCTGGCACAAGCGGTTCACCACCATGAAAGGTGATGTCTAGTGAACTTTTGTCATCGAACGTGTTTTGCCAATCCACGATAGCTTCGACTGTTTCCCTGCACATGGATTGCCCGCCTTCATGTGGACCAAAACAATATTTACAACTTGTTGGACAAGCCAGCGATGGCACGAGCAAAAGATGACGTGACATAATAACGTTTCTCCCTCCCCTGAACCACTTGATTATTGAGCAAAGCGAACATACTTGACCAACGATTAGTCAGTATTAACACAAAATTAAATCAAAATCAAGGTTTTTTCTATTTTATCATTCCAACGAAGATTGCATCCCATATCGGGTTAAAATAGTAGAAGGTATTCCAATTACAACATGGGAGGGAATATGGCTGAACAGGAAAAGAAATAGTCTGTGCTAGCCTGAGGAGGTAGTTTGTATGTCTCAGAGCAACAAATTGAATGGCAGACTTGCACCTGAACTCGTGTTCCTCGGTACCAGCGGCACAATTCAAGTTCCAGCATTTTTCTGCTCATGCGAAGTTTGTGAGGCCGCAAGAGGCAATCCCAAACACCGCCGTACGCGAGCATCAATTGCCCTACTCGGTAAGGAAGTTATTCTCATAGATGCAAGCCCCGACCTTGAGTTTCAGTTAGAACGCGAGGCTATAAGACAGTTCAATCGAATCTTTATCACCCATTGGCACTATGACCATGTGTTGGGACTTGGTTCGCTGTGTGAGCCTTCGTCTTGTGCGAAATGGCCGCTAATTGAGGCCTACCTGCCTTACCAGGTGATGTACCATTTTGACCAAGAGCTTGCGTACATGAAAAACATGGTCAATCTGCACCCGATTCAACCCGGAGATAGATTTGAGTTGCCAGATGCCACCTGGGAAGTCGTGAAGACTACACATAATGACCATAGTGTTGGCTTCATTGTGGAATCTTCCCAGAGATTCGCCTATCTTGTTGATGGCGTTATGCCTCCGTCAGAAACTGTAGCGCGCCTCAAAGAACTTGATTTCCTCGTCTTGGAAGCGGCAGTGGACGAACTCTTGCTAAAAGAAGGCGAGAAATGGGTCAATTTCTCACTTCAACAGGTTATTGATTGCTGGAAGCAGATAGGAGTTGAGAGGTGCATCCTGACACATCTTTCCTGCCATAGTTGGAAAGATAACCGATTAGTTGCGGGGCTATCATATTCAGAAAGGCTTGAGTACGAATCGAGAACTCCTGGTCTGAAGTTCGCTTATGACGGGATGCGTGTGGTGTTATAGTTTGACGCACTCCCAGTTTTATAAAGTAGGAACATGATATGGCTACAAAAATTAAAGTTAATCCAGACATCCGCGTTTTTGCTGTATACTCAGCGCTAAATGGATTGGGATATGACTTAGGGATGAACGATTCGGAAAACCCACCTAATCCTATCCGGATAAAGGTTGCTCAAGAAATTGACAGGAGAATATCTGGTAACAAATTGTTCAGGAATTATTTTGAGCATGCTTGCTTGAGAGGAGCGGAAGTGGTGAATCCATTTTGGCCTCGCTCCTATCTCCTACTTTTAACGAGCTTTCATCTCAATGAGCCGCCGAACTTTCAGTTTATTCAGGATGGCAAAAAGAAGGTTATTGATTTCATTAGAGGATTGCCTATTGAACCAGAAGAGCGCGGGAGAGAGAACATCGAATGGATATTGCAACTTCCTGAAATCATAAGGAAATTCTGGTCTGAGGCTCAACCTGAGGATTTATGGGAGGAGGTGGCTGAAGAATCATTATCAGTGGGCTACCAGTCTCTTGAATCAGCCAATCATGGATACAAACTTTTTAAGAGACGATTTAACTACCTGAATGATGGTGATATACCCGATATTGTTATCGTGCCAAACCTGCTCCAGACGCCGGAGACGTTGGATGTAGTGAAAGTAAAGAACGTTATCTATCTTGTAACGGCTCGGCTAAACTCCTCAGACGTAATACACGAGTTACTACATGAAGTTCTAGAACCTTTATTACGAATATATCAGGAACTAATAGACCGACATGCTAATCTGCTGGAAACAGTCTGGCCTGATATGCGAAGGATGCAATATGCGGCGGGTGATAAGTTGAGCGCATGGCGGCGAGTTTTCGAGGAAAACATCGTAAGGACGGCAACCATTTGGGTAGACAGTGAATCCGATGTGCCTTCGGCTCAACGTTCAATGGCGGAGGTATCTTATGGATTCATTTTTGTGCCTTTATTGTTAGAGAGTTTGAATTCTCATTGGGCTGGTTTGGAAAACTTTGAAGAGTTTCTTGTTGTAAGCCTTGAGCGTTTATCCCAAGAATTTCCTACGGTTTGAATAAATATCTTGCTTTCATAGAATTCAAAGGGTATAATAAAATTGCGGCATTGCCATTTTACAAATATTTGGGGATGATGTTGCCTGTTATTACTCTCTGAAGAAAGGGGCTATTGACTGAAATGACTCGATTAACAGATGACGAACTTATTGAATTGTTTGACAAGCAACTGCCGGCCCTCTTAGAACGGCGGCCAGAACTGGAACCTCGCATTTACCGCGCCTTCATAAAAACCTTTGCGATGAAGGAAGAGATAGCTGCCGTGCTGGCGGAGTTACGCGACGCCATAGAGCGCAGTTTTTACGGGAAGCCGGCTTTGGGGCGATTGAACCTGAGGAAGACAAGCTGGTCGGATAATTGAATAATGAAATCGAAAGAACTTCTGATAGGATGTGTTTCTATTGTAGTCGTTTTATGTGGATTTATTACCTGTGGTGGTAAAAAAGAGAATGTCAAGACAATTGGCATCAGTGTAGAAGCAACAAAGTATCCGACATACACACTAATGCGGCAGGCGTTGATGGAGAACGCTGAACGATATGGCGTAAATATTTTATGGACTGATGCGCAATCTGGAGGTAAATCTACCAAACCTGCTGCACGAGAATACGCGAATATTAAGAAAATGCTAAATAAAGGTATTGACGCGTTGATTCTCAATCCCGTTGATGTGAAAATCTATCGAATTATCCGAGAAGCGCGTCGACGGAAAGTGCCCGTGATAACCCTGGATAAACTGCCTGCGGATATGCTCGTCAACGGACACGTTATGGTGAATGCAAAAGATTTAGGGCGTGCGGCGGCGAAGCAGGCAATAGAGGTGTTGCAATTATGGTATCCTTTGGATAATCCCAATGATACATGGAATATAATTATTTTAGAAGGTCCTTTGGGCAATCGAAAACTGCGCGGCGTTATGCTGGGAATCTATGAGGTATTAGACCAGTATCAGGCATTCATCCGCGTGGTATCTAGTCCCAAACTGTCCAGTATAGATACCGCGTTCGATTCCGTAAATACTACCTTAGTAAAATATGCAGGTAACATTCAGGCGGTCATTGCATGTAGGAGTGACCTCATCGTAGGCGCAATACGGGCTGTAAAAGCTCACGGTTTATGTTGTGAACCCGGATGGCATACTGACCCGGAAAAACGCAAGGGATTCGCTTATGTTAAGCGGAAAGGAATAGTAACTGTTGGCGTGGGCGCGAGCGAGGAAGCGTGTAAACTTATATTTAAGGGAGAACACCTCATTGAAGTTGATGAGATGCCATATCAACGTGCTCTGACAGCTATGGAAGTCACATTAGATATTATTAACACAAAAACATTCTCATCCGACGGGACTGTTCCTGTTGGCAGAGGGGAGGTAAAAGTTAAATATAGCCCTATTCGCGTGATTACAAAAGATAATATCCGTCAGATGGAACAAACATGGCCAAATATTTTCGGAAAATGAAAAGAAATTTTACAAACTCAAATATCACAATATTAAAAACGGAAAACGGAACAATTGGAAGGAGATAGCGCGTGCGATAGCAATATTGCGATAGCACGCGCCAAAACCCCTCCCAATTGATTTCATTGGGCATTCATCTACCCGCTTACCCCTGAACGCCTGCCTGTGCCAACGGCAGACAGGGAAAGATCTAAAGAACTTTCCCTCCTGGTGGACGGTAGGCGACCTTTTCAGAAGGGGATTTCTGCGACAAAAAGAGTTATGTAATTTTGATTATTAAACTTTACATTTGAGGAAGCACAGGAACGCCTGCTTGAGCAGGTATTACCGACTGTCGCTGACCGTCCGACCCGGAGGGAAGTCGGCGTTCCAAAAGCGCAAGATTGTTCTTCAAAATTACATAAAGATAAAAACTTGGTTCTTTCTTTGTCTTTAGTCTTTTGCTGGTTGTCTGGTTGTCTGGCTTTCCGGGTTCAATCCCCTTCCAATAAACTTTCGTGGCCTCTTTTTCCGTTTTCCGTCTTCTATTTTCCGTTTTCCGTTTTTAAACTCTTTGCCGACCAAGGTAATGTGCGGTGCGCCGGTCATCGGATTAGGCGAAACTAAAACTTCAATATCGTACACAGCCTGAATATCCGCTTCCGTTATCACTTGTTTGGGAAATCCAGTTTTATATACCTCGCCATCCTTCAGCAAAATTAATCTATCACAATACTCTCCAGCTAAATTTAGGTCATGAGATACAACTACAACAGTCATTAGGTTTTCGCGATTGAGCCGTTTTATGAGGTCGAAAATCTCGACTTGATATTTAAGGTCAAGATGCGCAGTCGGTTCATCTAAAAGAATAATCTGTGGTTCCTGCGCCAGCGCTCGGGCGATGATAACGCGCTGCCGCTCTCCGCCACTTAACTCATTAATTCGACGTTGAGCAAATTCTATGGAGTTGGTATATTGCATTGCGCGCTCGACAATCATAAAATCGTTTTTCCGCTCTATCTGTAGAAAGCCCAGATGTGGCGCGCGACCCATCAGCACAATTTCGTATGCTGTAAAGGGAAAATTAATGACTGTATTCTGTGGAACAACAGCGACCATTTGGGCGATGTTCTTGTGCTTGAGCTTTGTCAGATGACGCCCAAACAGCGAAATTTGTCCATCAACCGGCTTCAGGACTCCGCTTAATAACTTTAACAGGGTGGATTTTCCAGAACCGTTTGGACCAACAATACCGAGAATTTCTCCCTGTCTAACCTCAAAATTGATATGCTTCAACGCCCAATGATGGTCAGGATATTTATATGAAACCTCGCATACTTCGATAATAGTGTTCATGTCTGATAAAATTAACTCTTGCTACTTGACCTAAAAAAATTGCTTCCGCGTTCTCAGCAGGTATATAAAAAATGGTCCTCCACATATCGCGGTGATAACGCCCACAGGAATTATCTGCGGTGCTTGGAGCGTTCTACTGAGTGTGTCTGCAAAGATGAGAAATGTTGCGCCAATGAGACTGGAAGCGGGTATTAAGATTCGGTGGTCTGCGCCAATGAGCATCCGTCCTAAGTGAGGAATTATTAGCCCGACAAATCCAATCATACCACAGGCAGAAACGGCCGCGCCTGTCATCAAAGACGCGAGAATGAATACGATGACCTTCATGCGCTCGACTTCAACTCCCAATTGAGCCGCCGTCTCTTCACCTAGGATTAAAATATTGAAATTCCGCGCATAGCAAGCGACGACAATACCGCTGATGAGAATGGTAATTGTGACAACCAGCATTAAGCCGCGTTGCACAACAATACTACCTAAATCTCCCATCGTCCAAAACTGGAAGCTGTGTGCTTTCTCCGCGCCGATAATAGAGATTACATACATAATGATGGCAGAGAAGAAAAAGTTTATAATAACACCAGCTAACAATAGGGTGTGTGACGGCACGCGCCCCCCAACTCGCGCGACATTGTAAACAATGAACATCGCCAGCAATGAGCCCAGAAAGGCAAAAAAAGGCAACGTTGGTAAGCCCATAACGGTGCCGATTCCCATAGCAATCGCTATCATAGCGCCAAGCGCGCCGCCACTGGATACACCGAGGATGTACGGTTCCGCAAGAGGATTGCGTAATAAAGCTTGAAAAGCTATCCCCGCCAATGTCAACGCGCCACCGATAAGTCCAGCCATAAAAACCTGCGGTCCCCTGATACGTAAAACAATAGTGGCTTCTGCATTTGTCCAATTCGGTTTGAAATGGATGAAGGGAATTTGATTGAGAAAAATCTTCAACACTTTCACGGGATTAATCTTCGCTGCGCCCAACGCGCACGAAACACAGATGGCGATAACAAGGAGACATATCAGCCCCAAAAGTATACCAAGCCATCTAGTCGTCTGAATTTTGATGGTGTCGATATTATATTCGTTCACTAAAAGTCCTGTTAGCGATGAGATGTATGTAAAGATTTTTGAGGGTTGAACACTGACTAGTGCTTCACGGGATAAGTTTACTACCAACAATTTATTGGTAATTGGTGATTGGTTACTCAGGACGCAACACGCAACACGCAATACGAAAATGGTAGCTTATTTACGCCCAACTGCACTAGTTCTATGTATCACGAGAATTGCTGAGACTTTGCGCGCATAAATGCGGTGGGTTTTAAAATGTGAAAGGCGAAAATTGAACTACTTTCCCATTTCCCCTTTCGCATTTTCTTGGTGGGGCGTACTGGGCTTGAACCAGTGACATCTACCGTGTGAGGATAGCGCTCTACCACTGAGCTAACGCCCCATTTTCGCAACGGATGGGAAACCTTATACCGGAGGGACAACTTGATGAGTCATAGATAGTGGGCCCACTAGGATTCGAACCTAGAACCAACGGATTATGAGTCCGACGCTCTGCCGTTGAGCTATGGGCCCACCAGAATAATGATTATATATTATACTTTGAAAGGAAAAAAATGTCAACCTTTTTTTTCTATTTGCAACAGCCTCATCTTTCCAACTATACTTCGCTCACCTGCACGAAACGCACCGCTCTATTTCACAATTACCATTCGACGCGTTGCCGCGAATTCTCCCGAGTATATTGTGTAGAAATACATACCGCTGGCGACGCGTTCGCCGCGGCTATCTCTACCATCCCAATGGGCGGCTTCTAGCGTGTTCAGGTAATATCCCGCACTTTTATATCCCACATGGATTCGTCGTACAATCCCCCCTTGTGCGTTATGGATAGCAATCATTACATCGCCGCTATGCACAAGCTGATAGGGTATCCATGTTTCAGGATTGAAGGGATTGGGATAATTAGCGAGTAATCGCGATTGTGCTGGGATAAATAGCGAACGCAGATTGATGTTGACATCTTTTATGTTCACGGAAATCGACTGTGCGCTAGAATCTGCCAGTTTGACATTGGCGAGACTTATCG
>SDBU01010865.1_pt1 | contig 10054 bp, 16 predicted proteins | sample 2277071 | NCBI WGS metagenome assembly SDBU01 (sample SAMN10397929, study PRJNA504765) | marine sediment metagenome | isolation source: marine sediment core GS08_GC12, 126 cmbsf | place: Arctic Ocean: Gakkel Ridge, Loki's castle | collected 2008 | reverse complement strand
GGCTATGGCCGTGGAGAAGCAGGTGGCGATAGTGCAGAACGCCGACAAGACGTTTGAAGTCTATGGCATCCGCAACGGTTTAGAGGTTACTACCAATGACAGGCTCCCCGGAGACCAAGACACCGGAGGTGGCTATAGCATTGTACTAAAGACTTCAGAAAACGAGGCCAAAGAACCCAAGCTACCAAGGACATTTTTCAAGACAGATTTCGCCGCTACTCTAGCGCTGGTGGATGATCTTTTGAACTTCCCGATATTATTCAACATCAGCCCGCTTACAGGGTTAGTTGCTGGGGGGGACACTTTCACTATTACAGGAAAGAATTTCTTTGATACTGCAGCGGCTCCGGCGGCAGATGTCACCAGCCTTGATTGGGTGGATTCACTATTGGCGGTCACCAACCAGGCGGCTTTTGTAGTTGATTCTGATACTCAGATCTCGATAGCTACATCGGTTGCTCTTTCAGCTGAGACTTACGGCATCAGGGTCACCACTGGAGCAGGGATAGTAACCGGAGAAAAAATTGTAGTGATTAGCTAAAAAAAATAGCGAGTTTAGTTTCAGGGGCAGGGTAATTTGATTGCTCTGCCTTTTTTACATAAATTTGAAACATGGAAAAAGAACTTTATACATTGAAAGACCCTAAAATGGGGTTAGAGATTGACGGGATCAGATACGGGGCAAACCAGCTGACCAAGGAGAAGGTATTGGCATTGATCAACAGGCAGTCTGCTTATGCAAAATATTTCTACTTGCCGGAAGCTGAAAAGAAGAAAGTAAAAAAACCAAAAGAAAATAAAAAAGCATGAAAATACCATCAGAAGTAAAAGCCAGGTTCAAAAAATTATATCCAGGCCGTGCGCTCCATAATACATGGGACGAGAAAAAAGTCTTAACCGAGATTGCCAAAAAAGGTGATAGTGATGAGGAAAAGCCAAACAAACCTGAACTTCCTAAACCCCCTGAAAAGAAAACATCTTTAAAGCCCAAACATTCCAGGCTTTTTATTCCTGGTAGTGAGGACAGGATGGAAGGTACATCAGGGCGGACAGTGATGCGTGAAAAGTGGACTGACAAAGACACTGAAGATTATAAAGTAGCCTACAAAGACAGGCTGAGAAAGGCCATGAAAAAACTAGAATAACTTGCCACACTTCAAAACCATAACCAAAGACCCTATCATCCGCAGGCTGCCCATCAGGCGTGACCGCACGGATGATATCCAGACCTATGACATCGACAACCTCTACCCGCAAAGGATGGAGGAAATCAGCCGCACGTCTGGCATCTGCCAAAGCTGCATCAGTGTACTGGCGGATTTTATTGAGGGTATGGGCTTTGAGGATGAAAATATCAACCGTATAAAAATCAACCGCAATGGGGTAACGGTCAGGGAACTGTTAAGGCTCACTGCCCACAGCTGGGCACACAACCGGGGGTTTGCCCTGCATTTGAACTATAACATGTTGGGAGAGATTGCCGAGATCACCCCTTTATTTTGGAAGTATAACCGGCTGGGGATCGCCGATCCTTTGGGGAGTGTAAACAATATAGCTTTTAGTATGAACTGGGAAGAAGACCCAGAGAAAGTTAGAAAAACTGTAGCCCACTTTGCGGTTTTCGACCCTGCCCCGGATACGGTATTAAAGCAGATAGAACTCGCCGAAGGTATCCAAAATTACCCCGGGCAGATATTATATTTTAGCCCTTTGCCACACCAGTACCCCCTAGCAACATTTGATGCGGTGGTAGACTCGGTGCAAAGCTCTGGGGAGATCCCATTGTTTGAGCTGGGGAATTTACAAAATGGCTTTATGGCAGGGCATATCATCAACTATCCCGGCACGTTCGAGGATGAAGATGACAAGCAAAAAGTAGAGGCCGAACTGAGGGAGTTTAAAGGAGCAAGAAATGCCAACTCGTTTATGCTGGTAGAAAACCCTTCGGAGCTTTCCAGGCCGCTAGTGGAAAAACTTGAACATCCCAACAACGATAAGATGTTCGAGGTCACTACCAAGAATGTAAGAAACACTATCATCGAGGGCTTCACCATTCCCAAGCCTTTAGTAGTAGTAAACCCCGACACCGGGATGTTCAACCAGGAGGATATGCTAAATTCCTACACCTATATGAACATTCGCACCCAAAAAATCAGGGACAGGTTTGCGGATATTTTCCAGGACTTTTTAGAGCCGTTCTGGAGGCCGATTGGAAGGGGAAATTTTAAAATATTGAGGGCAGAATTTATCTAATGGCAAAATCAGAAACATATCTAGTGAACGAGGACGACTTTACCCGCTTTAAGCTGCTGTCCCCAGACATCGGGCAGGAGATATTAAACCAGGCCATACTTGACTCGCAGTGGCTGGATCTGAGGCCCTGGATGAACGAGGCATTTTTCTTTGACTTTATCTCTAAGATTGATGACGTAGGAGCCCCGGGGCCTGACTATCAGAATCTTTTAAAAGGCTCAACTTATACTTTGAATGGCAATACCGTCAGACATAAAGGTTTATTACCGGCAATAGTTTATTTTGCCTATGGCCGGTTACTGGCGGAGGTAGGGCTGTCAGTGTCCAAGTCAGGGGTAAACCGCAAGGATACTTTGGAGAGTTCCCCTATTGACGGGGTAGAAATGAGAAAGCACGAGCAGGAGGCCAAGGCCAAGGCTATGAGCTACCTGAACTCTGCCCAGACCTTTCTGGACACTGAAATATTAAAGTACCCACTTTTTAGGGAACCAAGAGATATTAGCAATAGGACATACGTAGGATTTACATTTACTAAAGTTTAACATTATGAAATTCAGGGATAGGATTACGGGAAAAAAGGCTGTTCAATCTTCGGGATTTAATGGCAAAGTTATAAGAAAAGTATTTAAGGGGGCGGTTAAGCAGAATAAACCAGTAGAAAGATCATGAAAAAGAAACTAAGGGTATTAAATGAACTGATTAAGCAGGGAAATGCTAGAAAAACTAAGGATGGACACATAATCATCGCTATCAACTGCCCGGGAGGGGAAATCGGAGGGGATAAAGGAAATCCTCTATTAGCAGCAATTAAAAAAACATAAATCATGGAAAATAACCCTTTTAATTTCGAGGTATGGAAAGGTGCGGCAGAACCTATCCTGATGACCTTTGAGGAGGACGGCGATGCCATAGACTTCTCTAAAGACCAGAATGTTAAAATGCTGGTCACCCGCAAGGATGCAGATACCCTTTTGTTTACCAATACTGGATTAGCGGATAGTCTGGGGAATGTTACTTTCTCTTTAACTGCCGCACAACTATCTAAACCAGGATTATTTGACTACCAGGTACAAAGATTAACCCAGGGTGGTGATTTAAGGGTAATCAGGGAGGCAGAAGTAAGGATTAAACGACTAATAGCATGAAAATTATCGATAAACAACATTTGATGGAATATGTAATGTATGAAAACAAAGAAGTGCTTCTTGTTTATACCATGCCTGAAAGAGAAACAAAAGGCGATAAACAAAAACAATTTGGTGAAGATATGGCATACATAGTTCCAGGAAATATTGTGCCTTTAAAAGATATAAACTAGACTAAATAATGAAATATTAAATGGGAGCCAAAGAGAACTATACTTTCGTAAACATACCAGTCCCTGACGTTGATTTCAGAACGGTAAGGGCTGGAAGGTGGGACAATTCCATCATTTGGGAGTATAGGAACGCTTTGGGAGTGTTTGTCAAGGCTAAAGTAGGGGAATTTCCTATTGCTAGCAATAATGTCTTCTTAGAACATGATGTTACGGTAAAAGGCTTAGAGAAATGCAAGGATTTCAACATAAAAACCTCCGGAAACAAGGTTTTAGGTAGTGAATGTGTAGAAATAAACGGCAAAATACGCAAGTATTCGGGGGTATATCCAGGAACTAACGACCCCACCGGGGGTGCGGAGGGGTTTTTAGGAGACAATATGGCCTATGTTTTCAAGGGAAAGGCCAATTTAACCATAGCAAACAGCACAGAATTTGGCCAAACTGCCAACGGAGGGTTTAAAACAGTGATAGATTACGGGACTTTTAAGGCTACTTTGTCGGGAAACAACCGATTAGGAGAGGATATAGAGGTGAAAACAGGCACTCTGGAGGTTTTAAACGGGGCAACAATAGGCTTGGAAGCCCGCCCAGCGGATGGAATAGCCGATAACACTAAGACCAGCCTTATAATCAGGGCAAAAGCACGTTTTAACTTCGATGGCAGGCCAGGGCAGAGCGCCACCGTAGGGTTTGGTGCTTATACCCTGGAGTCAGGGGCATTTTTGGGGATAAAAGGTAGTGCATCATTCATTAAGGCCGAAAACACCCTCTCGCTTTTAGGTACAACGGAGCTTTTAGAAACATCGGTACAAAATTTTCCCACTAAAGAGGATGCAGGCGAGTTGGAGGTGGATACTTATGGGACAATTTTACTGGCAGGGGCCTTTGACAAGACTTTGCTTTTAAATATCACGGTGAATACTTTATTACAGATTTCCACTAACCTAAACGTACTAGGGGCGTTTGTAATTTCTTATGGATCGGGGGCTACTTTGCATTACAAAGACAACACTGTTAAAAGGACTACCACCTCAACAGAATACCCGATAACCAACCAGCCGGATAATTTAATATGTGAGGATGCTTTGGACATAGCTTTGAACGAAGACAAAAACCCAGTGACGGTGGAGATAAAAAAAGGGAGATTGGATGTCAGGAATTTTACCCTTACAGATTTATTGGTTACAATTTAGTACATTTGGTTTAATTAAAAAATAACTAAATAAAAGAACATGGGAAACACGCAATTTAAACATGAATTAGGAATTGAAGCAAAGGACACAGTAACAGGATTTAGAGGGATTATAATTGGAAGGGCTCAGCATCTGACGGGGTGTAATACTTATGGTTTAAAGCCATTGGTTGACAAAGAAGGCAAAATACTCGAGGATCAATGGTTTGATGAAACTAGAATTGACATTATAAAGAGCGGTAGGGTAATCAAATTGATTACTGAAGACAATTTAGCCTTGGCTGGCGGTCCTCAGGAATACCCAAAGAAAACACATTGAACTAGTCATGGATGGAACAAACGTAAGCAGAACATTTGAGCAGCTCAAAAAACTGTTTGATCAGAGGGTCATATTTGGGCCCCATAACGAGCTGGTCATGCGGGACCTTATAGAGTCCATATTCCAACATGGCGGTATCAGCTTACCCGCTGGTCAATTTGTTGCCGGAGATGAACAGACAGTTGGGGAAGACTTTGTTTGCCTTGACCAGTTTACCTCTGCAGATACCTCCACATCGGACGTAGTTCCCCTCGATAATGGCATTAAATTTTTAAGGCCCGGGGTTTATTGGACAAGTATCGGGCTTAGTTTCACTGGATCAAACAATACGGTCTTTGAAGGGAACCTAATGAGAAAAAGGGGCATAGAACCCGATGAGCCGTTGGATATCTGCACTTTTGTCGAAACAATCAGGCCAAACAGTGAGATTTCCAATGGAGGTGGGGGTCATTCCCTGGAGGTGGAGGCAGATGATATCATTGAATATAACATCAAGGCGGATTCACCAGGCAGCGAATTTAAATTGATGGCTGGACATTTCAACGTATTTAGAATAGGATGAATTTTTTAAGCATATTATTTATAATCCTGATTATGTTGTTGATTCCGACAGAGCTGATCAGGAGATTTTTAATCTATAAAGCAAAAAAAGATGAACGAAAAAGAAGCGAACGAAAAGCGGCTATTGATGATAAGGGCAATACTAGAACTAACTGATGAAGTCCTTGGCGATGATAACTTTACATTTTGGGGCAAACCTTACGGATCAGTAACCACTAGTAGCCACAATGGAGGAAGCCACCCACCAAATCCACCGCCCCCGCCGCCGCCGCCAGGACAATAATATTTATATGGTATTGGGCTTTATTTTAATATTGCCCATGTTGTGGCAGGAGTTTGGAAACGATAGGGTAGCAAAATGGCATCCATTTTTTGATGTTGAATATTCCTTGTATTGGTATATAGCTTTAACCGTTTATAATGTAAAGCCATTTCTTTACTTGATGGTAGCTATACTATCCAGGCCTAGGCACTTTCGTTTATTGATGGTTTTTGCCGGATATGAATTGGTATTGTTTATAGATCACATTTTGATATATTCACAATCGCCTGGGATAAGTATTGGCGGGGTGGCAATGGCAATATATATAGTATGGTATCATTGGAAGTATGAATATTTTGGCTGGATAGGATGACAAGGATATACGGAAATATCGAAAGAGCAAGTGTAGACTTCAGAAGCTGTAAATCCGGCGACTGGCGCAACCCCGACAACTGGCAATATTTTGATGTCACCTGGAAGGGGGCGACCTTCGGCAACTTCCCACAAAGCACCAACAATACTTTTATCCAGGTAGGCCATACCATGACTTTGCTAGAAGATGAAAATTGCAAAGATCTAAATGTCAATGTTACCGCCGATGTGGTAAGGTTAGATTGCAAGACTTTTACCCTTACTTTGAATGATGGAAAGCTGCGGGCTTTTTCGGGATTGATAAATGTTATCCCGGGATCGGATTCTACTTCATCGGGGATTAGTGGCTGGATTACCGGCAAGCTGAAATTTTTGGCCACAGTTTCGGGGGCAGATTTTATCGCCGCCGGCCAGTGGGGCACTTCGGTAAACAACGACAAAATAGAACTAAGCCTGTCAGGGGTTACCGGGGATTCAAACCTACGCCCAGCTATCAGGTTTAAAAGTTTGGAAGTTTTGGCAGGGGATTGGAAAGAATTTGGAGGTTTGCAATTGCTGGACGATATTATTATAAAGGGCGGAAAGTTTACTATCACTAGCGTAGCCAATGAGTATAAAAATTTCAATGTTAATAGCGGAGCCGTTTTAAACATACTTAGTGCCACCAACGACCTTGCCTCTCTAAGTCATTTTAGAGAGGGTACACTGAGAGTTCAGGGGGTGGGGACTGATCTACCCGTCAATCCGGGATCGTTGCCCTGGAGCGACTTTAACAACCTCCTGCTGGCTGACCTGGCTACTGCCGATGTGGTGGTAAACTTCTTATTGAGAAAACAGCTAGAGATAGATTCCCGGGGGGTATTCGTTTTTAACGGCTTTTCCATTACTTTCGATGCCGATGCCGGGCTGTTGTTTTCCGGAACGGTAGCAGTAAACTCCTTATTGACCAACTGGCCCATTGATATACCATTTAGTAAGCTGGCGAAATTCCTGACCGTGGACAACGATGTTACTATGGCCGATGAGGCTAGGCTGATAGAAGATTCTGTTTTAATAAAAAGCGGGGCCAGCCTGAACGTGGCAGTAGATACGGTGGCCAACAGGATAGACACCGATAGCGAGTATTTAATACTCACTGATGACGTGGCTGCAGGAGGGATTGATAACGTAGATTTTTTAAGCCACCAGGGAGGGTTTTTATTAGCTTTGATATAAAATAACTATATTTGAATTATGCCTACTAAAACGATAAATGATTTAACCAACACGGTTGACATTCTAGATGGCGACGAGCTGGCATTTTGGAACCTGGCAAACTCCCGCACCGACAAGATTACCTATGCAAATTTCAAAGCGGACTTATTGGGGATGGCTGCCGATACCGAAATACTTTTTATCAATGGCACAGAAATAGATGGTGACCCTAGGCTGACCTACAACCCCACCACCAATGTATTCTCCCTACAGGGAAATTTTAACATCAACGGCAACAACATTATCAATACCGGGACGCTGACCTTGCCAACTGCCACCGATACCCTGGTTGGCAGGGCCACGACCGACACCCTGACCAATAAAAGTATCGATGCCAATGGGACAGGAAATGTTATTACCAACATTGGCGATGCGGAAATTGAAGCCCATACTTCCACTAAAATTACCATCACTGCCAAAGGACAATTAAATTCCAGTATTGTATATACTGACCAGACTAATACCTTCGGGGATTTTGACCAGATCTTCCCAGACAACCGATTGTTAATACAGAACCCTGCAGCTACCTTTAATTACACAATTGTAGGAGCGGCCATAGCTGATGGCAGGACGGCCACCTTGCCACTACTAACAGGAAATGACACCTTTGTCACCGAGGCCTTTATCCAGACACTAGCTAACAAAACATTTGACAGCACTAGCAATGTATGGAGGACTTCGGGTACTAGCACATTAACTGCGCCTACGACCATATTTCGAAATGGAAACAACTTGGATTTAAATAACTTATTGATCACAGATGGCTTAATTACGTTAGGCGCCACCTTTAATATGGCTAGTAATGTTATAAGCAATGGAGGTAATATAACATTTAGTGCTGGGCGAGCTATCAGGACAGGCACAGGAGCAGGGAACACCTATATATTCCAGGTGCGGGATGTAGATGGTGCAACCTATGAAACGTGGATGACAGCTACAGCAGGAAATACCCCCACAGTAGTACTGAATAAACCCGTGGGAGGCACTCTTACTATTACCTCAAGTGATTCTATTACCACCGATGCTTTAACAGTAAATAACAGCTTTAACATTGTAGATACCACAGACACTACATTCAGCACCAGTAAGCTGCTTACCAGGGATACCGGAGGGGTGGTGAATACCATTACAGCATCCGGTGGGGCGGCAACAGACTACCTTGATGGATCAGGAAATTGGACAGTCCCACCGGGATTGGGCGATGTCACCAAAGTTGGCACCCCGGTAGATAACCAAATAGGGGTATGGACGGGAGATGGTACAATCGAAGGGGATTCTTTATTTCTTTGGAATAATATCCTTACTACTCATACACTTTTAAATAAAACTGGTACTGATGTAATATCATTTGTCAATGCGGGTTCTGGAACAGGACAAGATGCTGCTTTTAATGCCCGCATAAGTGGTTCAAATACCGGCGACCCTTATATAGCATTTACAATATTTGCCACTAATACTTATGCGCTTGGTATTGATAATACAGATTCGGATATTTTCAAACTTAGGCATAATGCGAGCTCAACGGCCACCCCGTCAAGTGGAGCGACTTTATTCTCAATGACTTCCGCAGGTGTGCTTGCACTTCCCGCAGGGGGTTTGGCGGCAGGCACCACTATGGGGGGCACTGTGATTTCCGTGGTAGGCCATGTGCATGACACCGCGGACGTAACTACTGGTACTTTTGTCGATGTCAGAATTGCAGAAAGCAACGTCACCCAGCATGAGGCGGCATTGACAATTTTAGAAACCCAAATTACTGATGGTTCTGTTTTGGCACGTTTGGCAGATAATGAGACAATTGGGGGTAACTGGACTTTTACCAACGCTATTGATATCACTGCCGATGGTACAGCTGCTTTGCCTGCCGTAAGAATAGGGACAGAAGATGATGGATGGTACAGAAGTGGAGTTAATCTTATCAGCTTATCGTTGAATAATCTTCAACAGTATCAATTTACTCCTACTCTTTTACACATTTTTAACGCACGTCTTATTGTTGATACTAATGGTACGGTGTCAGTACCAACCATAGAAATCGGAAGCGAGGCCGATGGATTTTACAGGAGTGGGGTGAATATATTAAGTGTATCAATTAATAATATCCAAAATGTACAATTTACCACTGCGGGGATTCAGTTAGATGCCCTAGATATCGTTACTGATACCACCACCGGCATGAAAATAGCCACAGCCACCGCACAGAAACTGGGATTTTTTAATTCCACCCCCATTATCCAGCAAACTACAACCTCTCAGACTGCTGCTACCTTTGTAGCTAACAGTTCGGGGATAAGTGACGATACCGCTACCTGGAATGGGTATACAATAGGTGATTTGGTGGCAATTTTACAAGCCTTTGGATTTATAGCATAAAAAATGAAATAAAAAATGATTACTTTTAAAAAAATTAGCTAATGAAAACCATAAAAACAGAAATGAGCGACAGCATCTACTTAAGGTTGATGACTGCCGGGACAAAAGGATACCCGTTGGGTGTAAAAGTTTTGTAAAATATGATATGTT
>SDBU01010864.1_pt1 | contig 10054 bp, 13 predicted proteins | sample 2277071 | NCBI WGS metagenome assembly SDBU01 (sample SAMN10397929, study PRJNA504765) | marine sediment metagenome | isolation source: marine sediment core GS08_GC12, 126 cmbsf | place: Arctic Ocean: Gakkel Ridge, Loki's castle | collected 2008 | reverse complement strand
CGCGAGAGCCGTGGCCAACTCAGCCCAGGTAGGATACTCGTCAGGGTCAAGATCGTTCTCGCCGGCCAACTCCGTCAGCCTTGCTTCGGCTTCGTCGTCCCCCGTGTCCGCGGCTTCTCCCAACTCTTCAAAAGGGATTTTGTCTTCTTCAGCGTCGTCCCCTTCTTCCTCTTCTTCAGCTTCCTCTTCAACTTCCTCTTCTTCCTCAGGGTCCTCCTCTTCCTCATCGTCAAGTCCTGCCTCGTCCTCGTCTACAGCACCGAACCAGTTCTCCCAAACACGAGGCTCTGGGTACTCCTTGGTCGGGGTAGAGTCTGACGTGCTGAATTTGAACAGGATGCCCTGGTCCTTGAGTTCTTCCAAGAGGGCGATCAGGGTCTTGTCATCTTCTACGGTTACCGTGCAATCCTCGCCGCCGAGCTTCCGTAGCTCGTTGAGCGCGTTCTGCACGTTCTCGTCGTCGGTCTTCGCCCGCTTGCCCTCCCCCGTGTTGCAGAGAGGCAGCATGATACTGGTGCGCTGGCCCTTGACCTCCATGTCTTCCACGTTGACGATCTGGACTTTGCCGTTCTTGAACATCTTCCGCACCACGCCTTGGACTACGTCGGGTTTTCTGACGACGCCAGCGAGGTAGATGAACTGCTCGCCCTCGTTGGCTCCTGTCTGGTAATTGCCGATCTTCGCTTCGATCAGCTCTGCGATCCCACCCTTGATGCCCGGGGGTAGATCGGTGAAGTCTGTGCCATAGTTCGTCTCGTCGCTCGCGTGACTCTTCAAGAGTCCGCTCAGTCCACTCGCTTTCTTACGCTTCGCCATCGCTTCGTCTCCTAAAGTAAAGAACAGTAAAAAGTTTACAAAAGCCCACTTATTAACTCAAGATACTCCTTCACATTTTCCTCCTCGCGCTTTCCGGTACATCTGGATCACGCAGCGGAGAATCGTGCGTTACGATGTACCACAGTCCAATTAGTCCGGTAATTACGAGCAGTAACTTCATCACGTTCTTCTTAGTTACGCTTGATTAGTCTCATTATTTTATCATAGTCACCGTCGACCATGACTTCTTCCTGCGGTCCCTGCCCCTTGGGGTTGCGGAACTTAGTAGTATACACGTCGGAGGGTCCAACACGCAAGCAATACTCTACCCCCTTGTCCCGCACGGTTCTGGTCGTTTTCTTCTTGCCGACCCTTATTGTTATCTTCTTGGTCTTGGCCCTTATGAAGGTCTGCACGATGTAGTCGCAGGCAGGGTTGAGCCAGCCCACCACGGAGGGCGTGAGCGCCGATGCCACGTAGGGCATTAGTAACTCATTGTCAGTGTCTGTGTTGTGCTCTCGCTCCTGTGCTACGATTACTATGTTGCTCGGTAGTTCCAACAGTGCACGTAACAACTCCTTCATCTGTAACGCACACTGACCCCATTCCTGCCTAGTTGCAAGACCCCAAGACAACTGAGCAGGTAGTTCATCTAGTCCTAGTATCTCTTTCAGAACCAACTGTTGGAGTTCCGTCGCGTGCTCTAATACTACAGTCTTGAACTTGGGAGACCGCATCTCGTCTGCCACCACATCGCGTATCTGTAGACTCTCGGTCAGCCGCTTGTACTTGATCTTCTTACGGTTCTCTGGCGTGTCCAAGCTTCGTAGTTCCCCAGACCTACTACTACCACTGCACAACAACACACCGATGGGTCCCGGGAACGTCCCCCACAGCGTCGTCTTGCCCGTGCCGCTCTTCCCGTAGATGTTGATGCTAATGCCCTCGTCATCGTCGAAGCCCAGCGGCTCGAAGCCTCTTGGACCATCAATTCCATCTGCTATTACTTTCCGTAATATGTCTGGCTGAACTTGCCGAGAAGGCTTTTTCTTAGCGCGATTACGCAGTCGTTTGATAGACCTGCTATTAGGCGAAGTCTTCTTGACAGTCTTCTTCCGCCGGGCTGTTTGTTTTCGTATCTTTGGCATTTTTGTTTTCACTTCCCCAATCGGAACGGTAATAAACGAAGGGTAAACAAACTCCTCTAATTCTTCATCCCATTCCCTGCCTAAAAGATTAAGACAACTCATGGTACAGCTTTCTCTAGCCCCTGTAGTTCTAAGAATTTCTCTAGGACTTTGTTTGCGTCTTTATGATAAATCATAACAGAACACATCTTCTCAAAATCCCCTAAAACCCATTCTCCGTTAAATTTACTGATTGACAGAGGTTTTCCGCATGGACAAACTAGCGGAACAATCTTTGGATCATCCGGTATTTGCTTTCGTATTATTGGCATCAGTCTAGTTCCTTAAACAGTCTATCATTCTGAACAAGTCCTATGGTACTACCCGTCTCCACGAACCTGTCGTACTCCGTGCTCAAACCCTTCGCTAGCGGGTTCCAGATGCCGAACGGCGTCTGCCAATGACCCCAGTAAACTCCCCCTTGTTGAATCCATTTGTACCAGTCACATAACTGCTCCAGGATCGGCGTCAAGAACTTACTCTTGAATGCCTCTATCTCCTCGGGCGTGACTTCTACCTTCCAACGGAAAAAGTACGCCTCGGGTTCGTCGATCCAATACTGTGCCGCGCGGTTGTAGTATTCTTCTAGTCCTTCCGGTCTAGCTGGCAGTGCTTTTCCGTTTGCGTTCTTCTTGCCTTTGTTGGCGTTCTGGAGCAGCTTGATGTTGCCCTTGCCCCCGCTCAATGGTCGTCGTATGACATTGTAGATGACACCCTTGATTGGATCAGCGTAAGGTATGAGATCATCGTTATACTGGAATTCATGAAGAGCCACGAGGTATGTCATCGTCTGGAGGTCAAACGTCAACTGTCGCTTGATCGTCTCCTCCTCGATAGTCCCCTTCGTCTTGTGCTCCTTGACCCAGATTTCTCGTTGCTTCTTGGGTCCCTCAGCTATCACTTCATCCCATTTACCTCGCAACAATACGATACGACCACTCGGCAGCTTGTAGGAAACCTTGAACGTGTGCTCAGTCAGCAGCGTCTCCTGCTTCCTGCGTTGTTGATGCTTCTGCCAGTATTCGACGTAGACCGGGAACTGCCTGAGACAGATGTTGTAACTCTTGCTGACCTGCTCCTGCTGTAAAGGATACTGCTTGCAGAGACTCAGAGTAAACTTCTTGAGAGCAATGCGAACCTTCGCCATGCTTTCGCCGTTTTGTTTGTTCCATACCTCTTCGCAGAGGTGCCACATGTTCCCATACTCAAGAGCAGGCTTGAACTCATCAGGTGTGGTCCAGCCCAAGATGTTTTGGACCCTGAACCGCTCACGACAGAAGAGAAAGTCGTTGAGCATCGACTGTGTGACACCGTCTTCTTCCGGACCTTTCCACAGTGGTTCGGTCCTGCCCTTTTTGTGCTTGGCTTTCTTGATTGCTACAGCTAATCCCTTCTTCAAAATAGCTGCTGTTAGTTGCTTCTTCTTCACTGTTTGGATTCTCATTTCTTCGCTCCTTATAAGTTAAAGAGACAGTGAAAAAGTAGCAACAGCAGGCGCGGCAAAGAACCCGCATTCTCATCAGTTGAGTGTTTACAACCAACCGCCGCACCACCCAGACTGTGATGGGTCTATTTGGTCTACAGGCCCGCCGTTGCTACGTCCCAGCGTCAAAAAGCTACTTAACCATGTCCACCCCCTTTCTACGTAGGTAAGAATACCTACCGAGGTAATACTAGAAGAAAAAGTATAACCTACCCCCACAAAAAAGTAAAGCATAGGTCTTAAACCTCTTCCAAGTAGGGCGCCACGGCGTCTCGCACCACTACCATTGTCCGTTGTGTGGCTAGACCCTTCTGGCTCACGTCCATTCGCAGTATGGCCGCCGGGTGTATGATCTTGACAGTCTCTACGCTAAAGCTGTTTCCAGCGTACTTAGTAGCGAGAGTCCCGACGCAGATGATTAGCTTTGGCCGCACAACACTTACAATCTGGGCTAGCCTAGGCTGGCAAGCCTTGATCGCCTCTCGCGGGGGTTCACCCATCTTGCCCCCGTTTTCTCTGGGGATACAGCCTATGAGGTTAGTGAATGTATGCCTTAGTAGTTTGTCCCCCCGGGCCTCTTGGATGATCCAATTCAGTAGCTTTCCCGCGGGACCGACGAACGGCTGACCCAGTACATCTTCGCTGGCTCCGGGTGCCTCGCCTATGAACAATACGGACGACGGTAGCCGATTCGGGGAGGCCCGCAAGAGGCAGACCTTCCTCCGTCTCTTGCAGAGAGAACACTTCTTGCAGTCCTGCCATCGCTTCTTGTGCTTCTGGTATGGGGTCATCGCTGTACCTTTACAGTAAGATAGTCCTCGCCGATGCCGACGCTCACTGAAACGTCGTGTCTCGTGGCGGCCTTGCGGACGGCCACGGCCATGGCATGAGTCATACAGTCGTAGTCCACGCCCCTCTTCAGCTTGAACTTACGCTTTCTCTTCAGCCAGCGGTCCCAGGGATACTTACAGTTGCTCATTGTTATTCCTTTCTTGGATTGTCTAGGTATTCCACGATTTCTCGTAGAGCCAGTCTTGCCTTCTTCCAGAGTCCCCGCAGTCTCATGTCCCTGATCTTGTTCGCGGGTATCAGATCATAGACGCAGTAACCCAGGCCCTCGTACTCTATCTGTTGTTTTATATCCTCGACTGTCGGTTTGTTTGGTAGTGGTTCCGGTTCTTCTAGGGAGGGCAACCCCGCCGATTGATGGTCTACCCAGTTGCCTGGCTCTGGCCATCGCTTCCTTCTCCGTCGTTTCTTAGTCATCCTTTACTGTCTTTCAGTCTTCAGGTAAATCTGACCCACAGAAGGGACACACCTCTGGGGTAGCCCCCTCGGCATGCGGGCAGTTCGGCTCCAAGGTTATCTCAAAGTCCTTGCCACAACTGTCGCATAAGAACTTTTCAGTTTGTCCTGCTTTCATCAAGAGCCACCCTTCTCTACTACTACATTTTGTTTCTTCTTTATATGCTTAGCTATACCCCAATTATTAGCTGGGCAAAAAGGCATATAGTTACTATCATCCCACAGCTTTTGTTGTAATTTTGATCCAGTTGCTATACGATTGCGTATTCGTTGATCTTCAGTCATCACTCGCTGCCTTTCTCTGCCTCTCTCATCGCTCTTTGCCCCGCCTGAACAAGATTACTAGGTGTGGCTACACAGACACTCTTGACCCACGCCTTGGTGGAGTCGCGTTCGAGTATCCTGCCGCAGTGGACGCAGCGGTATCGGCTCATGGTAGCTCCTGTCGCTGGGCCCACTCCGGCCACTCGTCCATGTTGGTCGAAACGCGGCCGTCGAGGTCGAGTTGCTTGACGTACACAGGTATACCGGCATCGTCGCACTGCTCGACCACCGACTCGACGCTCTCTTGTTTGCACGGCCGGCGGTTAGGCCCTGATTCGCAGCCGACGATGACGGCGTCAACAAGCGGCCAATCTGTTGCCGGTAGGTCACTGCCGGCAGGTGGCATAATTCGTAGGCACATATCCACAGCTTCGAGTAAAGGCTCCAGCGACAACCACCGCACGGTAGCAGGGCACCGCAGCAATTCAGGCAGGTTCGCGTCCAGGTCCGCTTGCGTGCTGAAAGACGTGCCGAGGTGGACGTTAGGCAGCGGCCAGCGTGGTCGCCATCCCATTGTGCCCAATTCTCTTGCAGCTCGCACGGGCCGTTTTGTAAGGACCAGAAAAGTATGTTGCCGGCAATCCGCCATGATGTTCCATACACGATCAATAAACGGTCGTGGCACGTCATCGTGAAACAGATCACCCATGAACGACACGCCGATACGTGCCGCCCTCTTCACCTTCAACGGCTCGCTCAGCTTCGACTCGTCGCAGACAACCTTGAACGGGTCCGCCGGGTCGTAGCCCTTAACGCCCATGCCAGCCAGCCGCTTGGACATACCGCGCGCCCAGCAGTTCTTGCAGCCGACGGCGATGGGCGAACAGCCGTGCATGGGCGACCACGTGTGCGTCAAATATGGAATGTTAGTTCGGTTCATCGGTTTCCTCCTCGGACACCGCTTGGGTCGGCGGGGATGGGATACTTGCTCAAGTAGGACGTGGTTCGTTCCGAAGACGATGAGCTATACTCATCTACCAACGCGGCTTCGCGGGTGCTGTAGCAATCACATTCAGAAAGTGATTGCTCCCCCCCGTCAATTCGAGCACATACCATCATAGGAATTGTATTCTGGAGACTGCTAATAACAACTTCACGTACAGTCACTTCTTTACGCCTGTCGATGAACCAAAGCACCATCCCAGGCACTATATGCACCCCATCCGCAGTCTTCGGCAGCTTGTTCACGATGGCTTGCAACCGCTCGATCTTAATCTCTAACGCCTTCCGGTAGCCCCACGAATCTGGCCAGTACCACCGGCCATCGACTTGCTTTTGATCCGGCGATATTCGCTTTCCTGCTTCCATCATGTCTCCTTTGCCGCTTCTGCGGCTTCCTTCTCAATCCGATCCGCCGCATAGTCGAACGCAGCACGCGACAAATCCAGATCATGTTCCGTTACTGGTTCGTCCTGTTTGCTCAAGCAGTGGCCGAGGAGCAGTCCGATGACCAGCCCCACTAGGCCACCGAGGAAAGCAGCTATATAGATATTAAACATCGCTCTCCTCCTCCGTCTCGGCCTTATCGAACCCCATCGCCCCCATGCGAGTGTCAGTAGCTTGGTTGTACGCCTCTTCCCAGCAACCACGAAGCACGCCAAGCCAATGCTCCAGCGTGTCATCAGGCGGGCATTCCGATACCTCCCGCAAGTGCTCGTTCAGTTCCCGGTCCAGCCAGTTGGCACCGGCAAGGAAGCCATGTCGTTGCAACTCTACTTCGCGAACTGGGCAGGAGCCATACGGTGCGTGTGCCCTCGCTGCCTTCTGTAGCTTCAGTTGGTCGATTGCTTCGTCAGCCATCGGAGTTCCTTTCGTGTTCGTCGGCATGGTCTTGTTTCACGGCGGCTCGGTAGGCGTAACAATCATCCCGGCAACCGCAGTCACAGCCAGGACGACAGCAAGTGCAGTGTGTTCCGCCGGGGCATAGGATGCGTTCTTGTGTCACTTGTCTCCCTCCCTCTCGGATGCTTCGTCGGCTCGGTCGCCGTCGTCTGGGGGTGGGCCGTAGGAGCAAGTCCTATCGGCCGGTTCCCAATTGGGTGGCGACTCAGGCATGGTCAACTTCCTTTCCGGGCAGCGTCACCGCCCCGCTTCTTGTGGATCGCTCGCGAACGATACGTTGTTGTCTGGTGTAATTGCAACGAATCGCCACGAACGATCGTCTAGCACGATAGCCACCGTGTAACTACCACCATCGTCGCAGTGGGGCTCTAAACCGAACTCCAGAAATGTAGCCGGTTGCCACTTGGCATGGCTCCCTACTCGATACCAGCACGCCTTGTCTTTGATACTACTCACGATCACTCTTCCTTTCCGGGCAGGGTTACCGCGCCCCGTCCTGAAATGTTTCCTCTGTCGGGAGCCACACGCCCCCGCCGCCGTAGATTTCCCACATGCCAGTGGCTTGGTCAACGCGAAAGTCACAAGCAACCCGGCCGGGATTCTCAGCTAGCATATCCTCGATCGTCACACTTCACCTTCCTTTCCGGGCAGGCTGTCGCCCTTGTTTACCCTAGTTATCGATTGCTACTGATGGTTATACCCTTTCGCCCCCGAAAGATAAAGTCTAGGACGTCGGGGCGCGGCAGGCAAGACTTGCCCCCGCAAAATAGTCGCCCGCCTACCCTTTACGTAAGTCTATCCAACCATTATACTACGTATACGCAGGGGTCTACTTACTACTATATACTATATAGTATAGTAAGGCCAGAGAGTCGTAAGTGTAGCAGGGGTAAGGGTTTACGGCTTATCTTTTCGGTTTCTCCGAAATAGGGGTTTACGGCTGAGGACCCAAAGGTTATAACCCTTAGCCGTGGGACCCCCTGGCAATGTGGCCGCGGCGGCCCGAAACTTACCCGCAATGAGGAGACGTTACGATGGCAAAGGCCAAACGACAGATCGTACACCCAAAACCAGTAGTCAAGATCCACGAGGGGCTGACGGCCCTGGAAGCGAAGAAGCTGTTGGGCTGGAAGGAAGAGGGGGCCAGCACGTTCGGTGACAACTACCTCTTCAAAGACACAGCTGGGGAGAAGGTTCGCTGTGATAACAATGTCCGCAACAGACCGTTCTACTCTAACAACATGGAGAAGCTGCGACAAGAAATTCTCAGGGGGAGATGGGGACTCAACCTTGAGAACAGGATCATCGGCAAGACGGGCCTCGTATTGAATGGTCAACATACATTGGTCGCCCTGGTGTTGGCTGTGCAACTCTGGGAGAAAGACCCGGAGGCGTATCCAACCTGGAAAAGCGAGCCGACAATAGCAACTTCGATTGGTTATGGTGTCTCAGAAGATGACACGACAGTCAACACGATGGACACGTGCAAGCCCCGCTCCCTCGCTGACGTCTATTACAGGTCAGACTTACTCAAGAATACCAGCCTTAAAGACCGCAAGAACCTCTCTCGCATCCTGGAGTACGGTGTTCGCTTTCTGTGGTATCGCACGGGCGTGGTTCAGGCGTTCAACCCGGCCCTCAAGGACACCCACGCCGAGCTGATCGACTTCGGTAGGCGACACCCAAAGATTCTCGACTGCGCCAAACACATCTATGAAGAGAACGGCAAAGAGAACAAGATCAATCCCTATCTTCGTTGTGGCTACGCGACAGGTCTTCTCTACCTGATGGGCTCCTCTGCCACAGACTCGACGGCGTATCGCAAGGAACAAGAAGAGAAGCACCTCGACTGGTCCAACTGGGACAAGGCTTGCGATTTCTTCGTGCTGCTTGCCGGGGACTCTGAAGAACTGGCAGCTATCAAGACTGTCCTCAGGAAGATATACGATGACGACGCTTCCTCTCTAGCGGCCCATACGGCGCTGATCGCAAAGGCGTGGAACCTTTATGTCACGGGCAAAGACGTTACCCAGAAAGACATCGCCCTGAAGTTCGTCAAGAAGGATGACTGGCCTGTGCTCGCCGAGTGTCCGGACGTGTGCGGCATTGACCTGGGCGATCCCGCCAACAACGAGGACTTCCAGGGAGCCAAGATCGAAGAGGAGAAAGCGATCATTCGCGAGGAGCGAGAATCCAAGAAGCGTTCCGCCAAGAAAGCTACCAAGACTGCGAAGAAGAAGACGGCCAAGTCAACGAAGACCACCAAGAGTAAACTCGTAGGCAAGACGATGTGGGTGGTCAATGGCGTCGACGATCCATGGCGAGGCAAAGTCATGTCGGCCAAGGGAAAGTCCGCTGAAGTCAAGGTCGGGCAGGGCTTCCAAGGCTCGGGCAATGTCAAGCCCGTGGCCGTGGCCCATCTCAGGCAGAAGCAGCCCCTAGCCTAGCCCCTAGCAGGCTGAGAATCCCCGGAAAACCTAGAAGGCCCCCTGGAAATAAGCCCCCAGGGGGCCTATTTTCGTCTAAATCCTAGATTATCTTCAAAATACTTCGTAGTCGTAACCCCATACGCTATAACCCTTTACGACTATCCTCGAAAGTATTTTGCCTAAATACTGGAGATAAGCCCCCTAGCCTATTTACTTACGACCGATACTGCCCTATAGTTAAAGCAGTAAGGGAAACAACGAACACAACACGAAAGGAACCAGCAACGCGGCGAACGCAACAAACTAGAAAAATCCGGCGTGTCTCGGTTCTAGGGCTGGCTTGAATGACCTAAGCCCCTGGGACACGCAACAAAGGGTCGGCGGGGATTGGTACCCCGCCTTGATAAGTTACCTCGAAACCCTTTACGGAGAAGTACGATGACCTACAAAGTACAGAGAATCAACATCCACAGCGACTACGCCCCGAACCGAGAGTGGCGGACGATGGCGAGCGGACTGACGGAAGCCGACGCCGACAGGTATCACGAGGCTATGAAAAACAGCGACAACAACAACTGGCGAGTGATACCGGACTAACAACAACAGAGGGGCGGGCGGGTTTCCCCGCCCGCTGATGCGGACGATAGCACCACTAACCGGAGCGAAAC
>SDBU01010863.1_pt1 | contig 10054 bp, 9 predicted proteins | sample 2277071 | NCBI WGS metagenome assembly SDBU01 (sample SAMN10397929, study PRJNA504765) | marine sediment metagenome | isolation source: marine sediment core GS08_GC12, 126 cmbsf | place: Arctic Ocean: Gakkel Ridge, Loki's castle | collected 2008 | reverse complement strand
ATCCCTTTCGAATCAGCTCAGCAAATTCCTCTTTGAATTCCCCCTTCTTTCCTCTTGCGAAAGGAGCTAAAACGATGATTTTAGCCTTTTCCGGGAGTTTTTGGATCTGGCGCAAAATTTGCTCGGTGCTCTGGGGGGTCACCTCTTCGCCGCTCACAGGACAGTGCGGTATGCCAACCCGTGCATAGAGAATGCGCAAGAAATCATAGATACCAGTCATCGTTCCCACGGTTGAACGGGGATTACGCCCGGCAGTTTTTTGCTCAATCGCAATTGTCGGAGAAATTCCCTCGATGAGTTCAGCCTCAGGCCTTGCCATCTCTCCTAGATGTCGCCGAGCATAAGTAGAAAGAGATTCGATATAGCGCCGTTGTCCCTCGACATAAATCGTGTCGAAAGCCAGAGAGGTCTTTCCGGAGCCCGAAACCCCAGTGAAAACAATTAACTGATTCGGGTCGAGGGTGAGATCTATCTCTTTAAGGTTATGAACCCCAACCTTTTTTAGAACAATTTTCCTTCCCATAGGCGACTATGATAAAAGTTGAGGCCTAGACTTGTCTACTGGAATCAGGTTAATACTAATTGAAAAAATAAATCACCAAAGGACGGAAAATTTTTGAGATAAAATTTCATTTGGAAATCGCCGCTAACTTAGGAAGTTAGCAAGATTGAGAATGCCATTTTAGCCAAAAAGATTCGTAAATTTTGTGAATTTATTTTTTTCAATTAGTATAAGATAAGATTATGAGAAATCGAACAAAAATTATTTGTACTATCGGCCCCTCGGTGAATTCCTATGAAAAAATTCTAGAATTGATCGATGCGGGGATGAATGTGGCTAGGCTCAACTTCTCGCATGGGACCCATGCGAAGCATAAAAAGACAATCGACTACCTCAAAAAAGCGCGAGAAGAAAAAGAAGTCCCTCTAGCCATCATGCTTGATACCAAAGGACCTGAGATCCGGGTAGGAGTTTTAGAAAGCCCCATTTCCATCGAGAAAGGGCAACTCCTCCTCTTGGTACGAGAAAATGATGGAAAAAACATTCCAATTCTTCCTGGGATTGCCCTCGATCCCCTTAAAAAGAAAGACTTTGTCCTCTTTGATGATGGCTATATTAGCTCCGAAGTGGTTGAAGTCACAAAAGAAGGCGTTCTCGTCAAATTCCTCAATGGTGGCCAGATCCGCAGCCAAAAAGGGGTAAACATCCCTCAGGTTGAAATTCCTCTCCCTGCGATGACAGAGCAAGACATCCGCGATATCAAATTTGGTTGTGAGCAAGATGTCGATCTCATCGCTGCTTCTTTCATCCGCTCTCCTCAGCACGTCCGAGAGATCAAAGCCCTTCTTCTGAAGCAAAGCAAAGGGGACATTTTAGTCATCGCGAAAATCGAAAACATCCTTGGAGTGAATAATTTTGACAGTATTTTGCAAATGGCTGATGGGATCATGATTGCCAGGGGAGATCTTGGCGTCGAACTTCCGATTGAAGAAGTTCCCGTCTTGCAGAAAATGATGATTCGCAAATGCTTGCAAGCTGCAAAACCGGTGATCACAGCAACCCAAATGCTCGAATCGATGATTTATCATCCACGGCCGACCCGTGCCGAAGTATCTGACGTGGCTAATGCCATCTATGACAGCACGACAGCCATCATGCTTTCCGGGGAGACAGCAATGGGCAAATATCCCATTGAAACAGTCCTCCTCATGCGAAAAATTGTAGAAGAAGCAGAAAAAGATTTTCCCTACTTTGATTTTTTCAATCGCCACTCGAGAATTGGATCGCATGATCTCACCACATCTGTTGCTTTGGCCGCAGTGAAAACAGCCTATAGTTCAGATGCGAAGGCACTCTTTGTTTCGACCACAACTGGTTCCTCAGCATGGGTTCTTTCTCGTTATCGCCCTGAAATGCCGATAATCCCCCTCACAGCAAACCCAAAAACCTATCATCAGCTGGCTTTGATCTGGGGAGTGATTCCTGTTGAGCCCTGCCATCCGAATGATGCAAATGAGGCCCTTGCGATCACAAGCCACTTTGCTCGCGAGCGCAATATCGTGCAATATGGCGATCTTGTCGTTGTGACCCTAGCCACCCCTTTTGGCATGATTGGAAATACCAATACGATGGTTGTAGAAAGCATTGGAGAAGTTCTAGTACGTGGAGAAACATCTGAAGGGCCCGAGACAGCCGGCGAGATACGGATTGTGCACACGCCCGATGCCTACAGTGCCCATATTTCTGCAGGGAAAATCGTCGTGATCACACAATTCAATGACACGTACCTTCCTGTCATCCAAAAGGCTAAAGGGATCATCCTCCAAAATCTACCAGAAGATGAAGACTCTGAAATTGCTGCCGAAGATGAGGCAAAAAAACTCGGGATACCCTTGATTATCCGAGCAGATGGAGCAATGCGCCGTCTTCAAAATGGCCAAAGCATCATCATGGATCCTGAGAGAGGAACCGTGTATAAAAAAAGGCCTTCTTCAAGTCCTGAAGAAGACGCTTTTGGAATTTCTGATCCTAGGGATTAACGGGTTTTTCCTTATTTCAAACCTGAAAATAATTCCTGCATCATCAAATATGAATTTCTATCTTCCATTTCCTGTTCAATTTTTGTAAGCCTGTCCATAGCAAAAGGATAGTGATCTTTGAGATGATGAATTCTCACTCTAATTTCAATGATCTCTTCTTCGCTTTTAGCTAATCGAATTTGTTGTTGTAGTTGTCTGATCACACCAGACATACCCAGAGGAGTATCAAGTGGCAAAATAGGTTTCGATGAAGGAGTAGGAGGTGTGGGATCAATTTTCAAAGGTTTTTCTAAATCACTTATTAGCTCGGCTAGGTTCTGAATTTCTGATATTGGATCTTCTAGGTCAGTGCGCATCAAATTTTCTTCCTGAAAATCTTCGTTTATTCTTCTGCATGTTTTAAGAAATTCTCGGAAAAATGGAAGATAATATTGTTCCTTAATTTCTTCATCTGAAATAGCTGCTTCTTGTTGGTCTTTGATACTACCCATAGTAATGATGTATGGACGCTCACCAATGTGTTCTACATTTTTCTCAATTTCTTCACATAAAGAAAATAATGAGTCTATTTTTTTTTGACGTTCAATGTCTTTGGGAGATATCGCAGGAGTTTCAGGAGGCGTTATAGAGCCTTCAGAGATTGACACAGAATCAGAGTAGGAAGTATCAGAATCTGCTTCAGAAGATGATCCTATACTTGAAGTGGAAACTCTTTTCGATAGAAGATGTAGTTTTTCTTTTCCATCCACATCTGGTGGGCTAAAGCAAAAGAAAGATAAAATTCTGGCCAAAAAGTCTTGAAACCGACTACTTGAAGTCTGGCCTTCATTTCCCCTTTCAATGGAGGGGCCAGGAGATCTATCAGTTGAATTAAATGTTATATTACTCATACAAATTACTAAGCTCCAAAAATGATTTTATACTAATCGCAAGAAATAATATTACAAAATCAACGGATCTTTATGGGGCAAATGGCTTTTTCAATCTTGCTAACTTCCTAAGTTAGCTGCGATTTCCAAAAGCCATTTGCCTTCAAAAATCTCTCGTCCTTTTGTAAGATTATTTCTTACGATTTGTATTAGGATATTCGGCTCAGGACCACTGCTTTAGCTGGAGTATCGACAGAGTTCGAATTTTCCGATTCCTCGTCGAGTGGCTTATTAAGTTTTCTACGACGAGAATTTCCACCGCCACTGGAAGAAGCGATCCTTTTCACGCGATTGGGTAATTGTCCTTCCTCTTTATCGGAAGCACCACGCAATTTTGATAGAATTTTAGAAACCTTTCTGACCAATCGACTGGGTGCTGGTTTTGTTTTCCCAGCTTGAGACTGCCTAGAGGGTCTTTTAGTAGTAGTGAATGAAATACTCATAATTAACGTCTTCCTTTATTTTATAACTTAATTATACAATAATTTTTAATTAATGTCAAATTAATAATTACATTATACTAAACGTATCTTTTTTAGTGTAAGGAACTTAAGGAAAATTAGCTAAAGCAAGAAAACAAAGCGCAGCTGTCTCAGCGCGAAGGACATACGAATGGATGCGAACTCCTTGAGTATGATGAGAAAGGAGCTTTTTTTCCTCTGAGGAGAAGCCTTTTTCGGGCCCGACAAAAAGGATGGTATTTCCTTTGGGTGGTCTAAAGGATTCTTCAGAATGACGGTCCCCGAAAAACCGGTTCCCTGGGGGGAATTCTTCCCAATCGGCAAGAAGAGGCATGATGCGAATGTCAGGCAAATCGAGTCTACCGCACTGTTTGAGAGCAGAAATAGTGAGATGACGACATCTTTGGATTTGGGTAGGGGAAAGGCCTTTTTTTTCGCTTTTTTGGCCGGGAAATAGCCAAAAAGCAGTGGCTCCAAGCTCAGTTCCTTTTTCGATGACTAGATCGAGATTTTTTGGTTTTAAAAGTGCCTGAGCTAGAATGAGTTGCCGCTCTGGAGGAGGGGCGTCGATCACGTTTGAGAGAGTGAGAGTCGCTGTCTCTTTGTCGAGGTGAGTAAGGAGAGCGTGGCCAAGCTGGTTTTTGCCATTGACGAGTTCTATGGTCTCTCCAATCTCTCTTCGCATGACGCGAAGGTGTCGCAGTTCATCTCCTTTGAGGTAAACTGTGAGCCCTTTTTCAAAAGCATCTTCAAGAAAAAAGCGATTCTCAGGCATTTCTCACCAGCTTTTCGAGGGCATCGATATCCTTGGGATGGGCAACGACTTGCGTAGCACGTTTTTTGTAGTGACGATCGATGCGAAAGTTCCCAGTGAAATTGTAGATCAACTTAAAGCGAAAATCATCGTGCAAAACTTCGCTGAGATGAGTATAGGAGTGGATTTCTTCTTGGAGAAGGATTTTTTCGCGCAGTGCTTTGGGTACGAAAATGGTGATTTTTTCACGGGGATAAAGAGCGCGCAATCGGGGGAGCTGCTCAATGAGGTTTTCATCTTCGGAAAGAAAAAGAGCCAGGCTATCTTGTCTGTAGGGGCGTTTGATGCGATCGAGAGTCTGTTGTTTCCACCGATTATGGATCCAGAGCCACTCTTCGGGGCGTTTTCGGATGCTTTCTTCAAAGAGTTGGAGGGCTTCTTTCATCAGGCGATCCACTTCTTGCTCCTTAGGAATGTCGGGATTAGGATAGATGGCTTTGCTGTAGTGGATCCGGTATTTTCCCTTTTCGCGGCGGGTCGTTGCGACGATGATAGGGGTTTGGGTTTTGTAGGCGAGCATAGCAGGTGCAGGGGAGGTCCAAGCCTCGCGACCCAAAAAAGAGCTGGAAAATCCGCTGTCAGGCATCCCTTGGTCGCCAACGATGCCGAGAAAGGCTCCGCGTCTTAGACCGCGCAAACCCTCTTTGATCCCATTTTTTGGCGTGATGATTGTCCCGCCGAATTTCTGTCGGATTTTTTGGATCCAATCGTAGAGGTAATGGTTTTTGATTGGGCGGCCGATGGCAACTCCAGGCATACGACTTGTCCCTTCGAGGAAAAGGAGTTCCCAGTTGGATTGATGACCGCAAAAAAAGATGATTCCTTTGCCTTTTGCCATGATGGCATTTGCCTCTTCAGGATTTTCGGCAAGAGCAATCCGGGAAATGTCGGTTTCGCGGGCGAGTTTGGGATACTCGAGACAGGTGATCATCAGGCTTTGGATACTTGCTTTTGCAGTGTTTCGAATACAAGCATTGGAAAGTCCGAGATCCGAAAGAGCCAAATTGCTAAGAGCTCGTTTCCTGAATTTGGGAATCAGATAGTAGGCGAGACTGCCGAGGTGTCTGCCAAGGAAATGAATCACCCGATAGGATAGAAAAGCGAAGGGGAGGGTAAAAAGACGGATGATCAGGTAGGAGATAAACATTTTTCGAGGTAGGTGTTGAGTTGCGTGGAAAAATCAAGATATTGGACCGAATTGCGCACTTTTAACGCATTTTCGGGAGTTTTAGGGTGTTTTAAAGCTGTTTCTAGCGCCTGTTGCATGGCAGCTTCGTCGCCTAAATTTTCGATGATGCATCCGTTTTCTTTGGTAAGGACTTCACATCCTCCATTGGTTTTGGAAGAGACGACAAAAAGCCCCATGGCAAGTGCTTCGACAGTCACATTGGCGAAAGGATCATAGAAAGATGGAATGACAAGGCAATCGGCTTTTTGCAAGTAAGAGCAGATATCGCTTTTTGGGCCGCAAAAGGTCACGTTGTGAGAAAGGCCAAGTTTTTCAGCTAGATTGCAAAAACGCTTTTGGTGTTTGTCATAGCCCACGACAGTGAGGTGGAAAACCTCTCGTGGAAGGTTTTTAAGTCCCATTAAGAGCGGGCGAAGCCCTTTCCTCTCAAAATTGTTTCCGAGAAAGAGAAATTGATAGCAGTTGGTGCGGGGAGTGTTGATAGAGGAATCAAATTCGGCTTGCCACTTCTGCCATTCAACCCCGTTATGGACAACGATGATCTTGCTGGGGTCAATGACATAATGGGATAAGATCTCCTCTTTTACGAGATTCGAGTTTGTGAAGAGAACTTTTAGCTCAGGATGTTCAAAGCTGGTTTTTTCAATATGGAGAAGGGAGCTATGCAGAGGATTGAGCATGTGCCGAAAGCACTTCCATTTGGGTTCGAATTTTTTTCGATGCAAAAGAAAGCTACGATGGACCCCTGAACCGGCTCTCAGGTGTGTTTGGAACCGGTTGCGATCGAGTCCAAAGACGATGTCTGATGGATGTTTTTTGAGATACTTTTCGCAAAATCCTTCAAAATCCCAAAGTTTACTCACGCTTGTTTTGCTTTTCGGGAGGAAACTGATTACTTCAAAAGGAAAATCTCCAAGTGCAGGTTCGGTCGTAAGAACTCTGACGTGGCACCCTTTTTGATGGAAGGCATGGGCGAGAAGGCGGGCGTATTTTTCGGCCCCTCCTTGCTTTGTGAAAGAGCTTTTGAGCAGTGTGATTAAACGGGTCATTCTTTGAGGAAATAATTGGAGTTATGCAAGATTGAAGTCCCTTCTTCAATGAGTACTTTTTTGTTTTCGAGTTTGACATTCAGTTCGAGACGTTTGTCATCTGACGTATAAAGCTGGAAGCGATTCATATAGCTTCTGAAGCGGTTGCGCAAATATTCTTCGCGAACAAGGGGTTGTAGATCGCGGACTTCATCATCCGAGACATCAGACATCGTGAGTGAAATGTAGCGGTCTTCAAGAAGGCGTGGGTTGATGAATTCGACACTCCAGTTGAGAGATTGGTTATCTTTTGAGGGATCAACAGTAATGCTGAGTTGGATCATTTGCTCAGCGATTCCCACAAAAACCTTCGAGACTCCTTTCGTAGAAAGAGGTTGTGAGAAGACAAAAAGATCATTCATCTTTTCAATGAGGGGACTTGCTTGCCAACTCACTGTTTTAGGATTGTACGTTTTGAGTCCTTCCGTTGGGAAATACAGGGTAACAGGGATACGCGAATGGATCGGAATGAGGGAGATGCGGACAAAATCGATTCGCAAATCTTTGGCTTTCGGGTCGTCGATTTCAATTGGAGTCTCTGAAAGGAGGGGAATCAGAGCTCTCTTCCACTGGTCGGGCACAAAAAAGGCCACTTCATCGCCATGCGTCGAATCGGAGCGGGAACGCAAAGCATCCAGTTCAGCTTTTGAAATATCATTCAAATCAAAAGTGAGGCGAACCCCGCGTGATTTGAGCCGTTTGACGATCTCTTCGGGACCGCTCACATTGAGACTGAGTTGGTAAGGCCAGACATCCAGAAATTGATACCCGTTGGGGGGCTCACCAATTGGCTTTGTGATGAAGATAGGGATTTTTTCAGAGACCAGTTTTGTCATTTGAATGAAGCGGGTCGTAGGGGTAACGCGCGTGACCCCTTTGTTGAGATCGATCTCAGGGTTGACCGAAGTGAGATTGCGTCTCGTGATATCAGCAACCCAATCCTCATTACGATTTTGGGCATCGATCACCACCTCGAGATCGTTTGAAGTGAGATCATCCAAGAGGGTTTTATTTCCAGAAAGTGTCAGAGTGACCCTTTTCGTCAAAGTCCCATTGCTTTGTAAATCGACAATCGTTTTGCCTGGAGGGATATTGATCACCCGAATAGGAATATTCGTGAAGGGGCGCGAAGAGATCAAAGACTGATCGACCATGTACCAGATAAAAATGGCAAGAAAGATCGAAATCAGCTTTCGTTTCCAATTATCGAGAAAAAGCCTACGCAGGAGAGTCTTCATTGCTTGATCCACTCCTTAAGCTTGAATTTTCCTTTCATCTCCTTATCCTGAGGGGGAGTAAAAATGCTTCGGATGATGGCTTTAAAGCGGTCAATTTTGACGCCGCGAGTCATCACCCCTTCCCTAGCAATAGAGATCTTTCCAGACTCTTCCGAAATAGCGATGATCAGTGCGTCCGTCTGTTGACTGAGGCCTAAAGCAGCTCTATGCCTGGTCCCCATCGAACGGGTGAGTTGAGAGCCCTCTTCAGCAAGCGGGAGAATCACTGCAGCCGCAACGATGATTTGCTGACGGATGATGATTGCCCCATCATGCAAAGGAGTTGTTGTGGCAAAAATCGATTCGAGTAATTCGGGAGTGAAATTAGAATTCAAAAGCACAGCCTTATTGGCATATTCTTGGAGAATATCTTTATGTTCGAGAACGATCAGCGCTCCAATCCTCCTTTCAGCCATACGATAGACCGAATTGGTTAAGTGATCTAAAAACCGATCAAATTCGGTAAATTCCTTAAAGCGCCGCCCCTTTAAATTCAATTTGGAAAGAGCAACTCGTAGTTCAGGTTGAAAGATGATCACAATAGAAAGGAGCAAAATATTTGAAACAGCAATCAAGATTTGTCGCAAAACGGGAAGTTTAAACCATGAGGAAAAGGCCAAAATCAACAAAAAGGCCATAAGACCAATGAGAAGGTCTCTGGAACGGCTATTCCAAAAGAAAGAAAGAACATAATTGAGCATGATCGCAAGGATCAAAATCTCAATGAATGGTGCAATGGAATGGAACATACCTACAATCAATTTATTTAGTTATGGCAATTCTGCGTAAATTCACAAAAAAGTCAAACACTTATTAACCCGAGCCCCAAACAGATGACAAGATGCGTCAACGAGACGTAGCCAGATCAAAGCGAAGCGATTCGAGAGAGCGGGGGCAATAGCAACACTATTGGCTCCCGAGCGAGAATTGATATGGCAAAGTCGTAGGTAGCAGATTGTCACCTGTTTGGGGCTCGGGTTAATAATGGGTGCTCTGGCAACTTTGAGGGAAACCCTACAACAGCTTCATAACACTCGATCAAATGGTTCACTCCATTCATCGCTCTGTGTGGCTTTTTTTCAGGGGGGAGGGAGTAAGTATCAGAAATTTTGTCTTTCGAAACCCCTGTCTGCCAAGGAAAGGGCTCTTTGCGAATATGGATTGCCCAATACATCGAAGCAAGATCGAGCCAATGATAAGGCCAGTTCAAGGACTCTTGCATATCAGGATCGACGAGTTGTGAAAAAAAGGCCCGATCAAAGGAGGGATTTTGGCAGATAAATACCGCTTCCCCTCGTTTAATTCCAATGTTCGCAAAATCAGCGATAATCGCACTCGCAACTTCCTCAGGAGGAATGCCAGTGCATATCGTCTCCCAATCAAAACCGTTGATTTCAAGACTTTTTTTATCGCTTCGATCCCAATTCAGAGGACTTTGTTCAATCACAATTTCATAAGCATGATGCAGTTGTTTTGTTTCAATGTCGATGATCCTGTATGCGAGCTGTAGTATGCAATGCTTATGAGGGTTTAAGCCATTAGTTTCTGTATCTAAAAAAATCCCTAGCATTTTCCGGTTTCCAAACCCTTAATGCTAACATCAAAAACTTGATTCTTCAATCAAAATCATTTAGGTTACAGAAAATGGAGGAATTTTATGGAATTTGAGACAGGGATGACAAAAGAGACAAGAGCTACAATCAGTGGAGCCCTTTCCAAACTTCTTGCGGATACCTATGTGCTCTATGTCAAAAC
>SDBU01010862.1_pt1 | contig 10054 bp, 9 predicted proteins | sample 2277071 | NCBI WGS metagenome assembly SDBU01 (sample SAMN10397929, study PRJNA504765) | marine sediment metagenome | isolation source: marine sediment core GS08_GC12, 126 cmbsf | place: Arctic Ocean: Gakkel Ridge, Loki's castle | collected 2008 | reverse complement strand
CGCGAGAAAATAAGTGAGATCGGGAAAGACGCTCTGTTGAAAATGGAGGACAAGACCCGCAAGGAAATGCCCACGTGCATGATCGAGTTTCTGCGATTGGGCGATTCGGCAATGGAGAGAGCAAAGAAAGTGCTCCAGCGCATGACCGAGTTCTCAGCGGCGGAGTTGTCGGAGTGTTGCATAGCTTACAAAGCTGCCGATGTTTCCCTTGATGCTCCCATCCCATGGCCCGGCAAAATACTCTGCCTGGCTGGCAACTACGCCGAACATATAAAAGAGGGCGGCGGGCAAGTCGCGGGGAAGGAAAAAATGTCTCCCTACGTCTTTATGAAGCCGAATACCTCCGTCATCGGGGCTGGGGATGCCATAGCCATTCCGAAGAGAGGCAATAAGATCGACTGGGAAGCGGAATTGGCTGTAATTATAGGGAAAACGGGGAAGCACATAACACAGGACAGCGCATACGATTACGTGGCGGGCTACACCATAATGAACGACGTCTCCGAACGGTCGCTGATAATAGACGCGGACCGTGAGGTAAGTGAGCGGAGCAAGTTCTTCGACTGGCTCAACGGCAAATGGATGGACACGTTCGCTCCTATGGGGCCGTGTTTCGTAACGAAAGACGAGATAGCAGACCCACACGATCTTAGCATCTCGTTAAGGGTGAACGGTGAAACCAAACAGAATGCCAACACAGGTGATATGATTTTCAACATCCCGGAGCTTATAGAATTCATCTCTCGCCTGATGACTCTGGAACCCGGGGATATAATCTCCACCGGCACACCTTCCGGCGTGGGCTCGGCCACCGGGCAGTTCCTCAAGCCCGGCGACGTTGTGGAAACTGAGATCGAGGGACTTGGCGTGTTGAGAAATCCTGTGGAAGCGGAAGCGTAACAGTGAGATCGAAACACCCGTTTCGGCTAGAAATGATAATGTGGACGGGCATTTATGTCTGTCCACATTCGCCGTAGCACAACTCAAGCTTCTCACCGCGTGTGGATGAAGTTCATAAGATTATCACGTGTTACCACACCCACCAGTTTGCCATTTTCCACGACAGGGATCTGATCAATCTTCTCCTCAGCCATCTGCTGCATCGCAGTGTAAAGTTCATCATCTGGATGTATCGACTTTAGTTCATCAAAGGGGATCATGGCTTGCTCCACTTTCATTGTGTCCCATCGTTCTCGCGGAATCTCCTGAATGCCGCGCAGATCTACAACGCCCAGTACATGCTCGCCGTCTACAACAGGAAAACAGCGATACGTGGTCCGCAGTATGTATTCATCCACCAATTCTCTTATTGTCAGGTCTTTTGACACTTGCAGGCAATCGCTTACCATTACGTCGCTGACCTTCACATCCTGAAGTATCTCTCGCACTGCCAACTGACGGTAGCTGGATGAAGCGGCTTTCTCCAGGAACCACCCGATGAAGGCTATCCAGATGCCGAACATATCGCCTGACAAAACTCTCCAGACTCCCAGGAGGATAAGCAGATAGGCAATAATTCTGCCAACAATGGATGCGACGTGAGTGGCTTTCCGCAAGTTTCCGGTGATCTTCCAGATAATGGCTCGGAAGATGCGGCCACCATCCAACGGGAACCCAGGAACCAGGTTGAATATCGCCACGCCGACATTGATATACGCTAATAATTCAGCAAAAGCCGCCAATGGGGTACTCGCACTTCCTGTAACCAGATACAATACCCTGGCAATGGCTCCGATACCTATGCTTGTGGCTGGCCCGGCCAAAGCCATCCAGAACTCGCCGCCTGGGCTTTTGGGTTCATCTGAAAGCTGTGATACGCCTCCAAAGATGAACAGCGTGATATTTCTTACAGGCACACCTCTGGCTCTGGACACCAGGCTGTGAGCCAATTCATGCACCAGCACCGAGCTAAAGACGGCAAGTGCAGTGATAATCCCCATGAACCAGTACAGTACCGGCGACCATCCGGGATAATACTGGGGAAAATGGTGACCGCCCAGCGATAATGACAGCAGAGCAAAGACCACGAACCAGGTGTAGTCTATTCGGATGCTGATGCCAAATATCTTGCCTATCTGAAAAGAGTTTCCCATATCGCCTCCTATACCTCAAGCGAGTTCAGCAGCTTTCGCACATACCCATCATATCCCAAATAGCCTTTCAGCGATTCTATGCAGGATATTGTGCCGATCCTCGTCTGTTATCTTCGCGAATAGGACACATCCGATGCCGTAGTGAGGGTCGAACCAGGGCAGATCCGTTCCGAAGGTGATCTTCTCCGAGCCTGCTCCCTCTACCATTGACTCGATAGCTCCGCGCACAGAATAGGCAGCAGTAAGCTCCAGATAGACGTCGGATAATCCCGCGATACCTGTTCTGAATCAGGAGCATGTTGAGAATATACCATGAGTTTGACTCTCCCAACTACCCAAGCCACTGTGATTGCTCTAACTGACGCGTAGGTATCGCTAGAGTCCCAACGGCAATTGTCTTTCCCCGTAATAATATTCCCGCCACAACGTATCCAGCCTATCCTCATGGGATTGGTCTTTCAGTTCATGGTATCTGGGCAGGAGAGGCACTTTTTTTGTGTGGTAGATATTTATGTAGCCTATGTCTACATCAGCCGTTGAGATACTGATCTTCGCGCAACCAGGGTCTCCATATATACCCTTTAGCTTTGCTTTATAGCCGTGATCGTCCAGGAACTTCACAAATCCCTTTGCCTCGTTTTCCAGTTCAGGAGTTGAGGCTGCCACCGTTTCTGATTCCGAGGACGAGGAAGTTGCGCCGCTTTTGGCAAGTTCATCCGCCCTTTCATTCCAGCGATCTCCTGTGTGACCTTTGACCTTATGCCAGTGAATATGCACTCCGCAATCGCGGACAAACGCCGCATATTCTCGCGCCACCATGCTCCTGGTCTTCCATTCACCCGTTGCCCATTTCTCAATACCTTCGTAGTCGTAGAGAATGGAGATCTCCTCAACGGAATTTCTCTGACACCACTTTATCGCTTCCTCAGTTGCGGCAAGCTCTCCCGCAATATTGCGTGTGTTTTGTGCGGAAACTCCCGGTACCGGACCGAAGAGTTCCTCAATTAACTGACCTTCCTTCAGAATAACGACGCCATAGCCTGTTAAGCCGCTCATAAATGATCCATCCACGTAAATCCGATGACCGCACCAGACAGAATCATCGGATACCAGAGACATTCTCCCCCAGCACTTCTCCAACTCTGGGATAATAGCTTTATCCTTCAATTCACGCGTCCTGAGAGAGTATGAATCTCTCTTAGGGCTGTAGTAGATATTTACTTTTCCAGAGGACCCATCGCTACCTGATATTGATACCTTGACAGTATAATCCCTGAAAGAATCCTCAATAACAGCGGCGGCGATCCCCTCATCTTTCAGCAACCGGATGAACTCTTCAGATGCTTCAAACAGTTCGTCCTGAAACTTATATACCATAAGCTATTCCAGCCTTCACGGTTACCCATATAATCAGTGAGAGCAGACAACGATGAGTTTATGTCGCTCATTATATCACCATCTGATTGCGATGACAAGGGACATCTTATCTTGATTCTTCAGTAAAAGTATAGTAAAATAGCATAGAGCACGTTTGGTGCTGTGTCTCTCGCCAGAGGAAACGTCAAGGCTGTAGCATTAGTGCGAGATGGGCGCTGAAACATCTCTATCGGACTCCTCTTCAAATAGCGCACGTATTTAGCAGATTGAGACGGGTAAGCGTCAGTCATACGCGTATGTCTCGCTGTCTCTGCAAAGTCAGAGCTTTTCTTATTGGAGATGGAGATGCGAAAGCCAAAGAAGCAACCTCTCACAGTAACCAGAGGCCAGATATTCCTCGCCTTGATTGGGGCGGCGATCGTCCTTACGGCTGTCTTTGAGATAGGCGTCTCGGTGGGGAAAAAGAGATTGATCGAAGCTGAACAGGAGGCGCTGCAGCGGAATGATATACCGTTGCGATCCAATATTCCAGCTTCAGATGCGGAGGATTCATCCAATAATTCGCTGTTAGATCAGGGAATGGAAGCACAGAAACCAGCGCAGCAGAGCAAGACGCCGGTGCGCGCAGCTTCACAGATACCAACTGGCGGCGAGTTCCCTGCTATCCCGCCAAAGGATCAGCCTATACAGCAGTCGCAGGTTGGTGGAGAAGCAGCGCAATATACAGTTCAGGTAGGCACCTTCGGCTCACGTCAGAACGCGGAGAAGCTGGTCGCTCAACTCAGGTCTTACGAGTACAAATCCTGGCTGAAGCCCGAGCCGTCCTCGGAGAAGATGCTCTATTCTGTATTCGTGGGCGGGTTCAGCGCCAGGGACGAGGCAAAGCGATTTGGCAGCCTGTTGCAGAGCAGACTGTCATTCGTAACAGGCTACATGGTGAGGGAAATAAAGGATTAGGGTCTAATGAATTCCAGAAATAGAATTCTCACAGCTCTGGAACACAAAGAACCGGACAGAGTACCTGTGGATCTCGGTGGCACAGAGTCATCGGGTATAACGGGAATTGCCTACAACCTGCTGAAAAAACACCTGGGCTTTAGTGGACGGACTCAGATCTATGATATTTCCCAGATGATCTGTAAAGTCGAGAGACCTGTGGTGGAGAGTGTCGGTAGCGACGCTGTTCCGCTGTTGATAGAACCGCGAATCTGGAAGCCGTGGACGCTTCAGGATGGATCGTCGGCGGAGATCCCTGCTGGTGTTGATCTGCGTCGGCTGGACAGTGGAGAGGTGGTTCAACTCTCAGCGGATGGCCAGGTGGTGGCGCGTTCCACTTCCAGCGGCTATTACCTGGATAACGTCTCGCCACCGTTGGCAGATGCCCGATCAACAGCCGATGTTGAGAAATACAAATATTTTAGAGACTTCGACTGGCCTGATTATCTTGATGAGACGTATGAGGACCTGAATAATAAGGCCAGGAAACTCTATCAGGAAACGGATTACCTGATCGTAGGGAATCTATGGGTACACATCTTTGCCGCCGGGCAGGTTTTGCGCGGGTTCGCGAACTTCATGATGGATCTGTTAGACAATCAAAGGCTGGCGCATTGCCTGATGGAAAACCTGATGGAAGTCTACATGGAGCGGGTCGCAAAGTATGCAGAGGCAGTGGGCGATTACGTTCAGGTGATAGAGGTCAACGACGATCTGGGCACTCAATTTGGCCCACAACTTGCCCCGGCTCTCTATCGCGAGATGATCAAGCCATATCACAAGAAACTGTGGGAATATATCAAGGAGAAAACCGGCTGCTACTTGCTGCTACACTCGTGCGGCTCTGTCTATGACTTCATCCCGGACTTCATCGAAATGGGTATAGACGCCATTAACCCCGTCCAGGTATCCGCTCAAAATATGGACACAGCCAGGCTAAAAAGGGAATTTGGCTCTGAAATATCGTTCTGGGGCGGCGGCTGCGATACGCAGCGAGTTCTGCCTTTCGGCACGCCGGATGAAGTTGAGGAAGAAGTGAAACGCCGAATAGATGATCTCGCACCCGGCGGTGGATTTGTATTTACGCAAGTCCACAACATCCAGCCAGATGTGCCGCCGGAGAATATAATGGCTATGTATAGCGCACTGGATAAGTATGGGAAGCGATCTTGACTGGAAGGAGAGTATTCTTAGATATGAAAACTTGTCTTAGAGAAAAACTGGAAGCGGGGAATCCTGTTATAGGCTCTTTCGTGAAAATCACGGATGCAGCAGTTGTGGAAATCATGGGACGGGCTGGGTTTGATTTTGCCATCATCGACATGGAGCATGGCCCGATAACGGTTGAGACTGCTCAGAACTCGGTGCGCGCTGCTGAACTCAGCGGCATTTCGCCAATTATCCGGATTAGCCAGAACGACCCTGTGGAGATACTTCGCTGCCTGGATATAGGCGCAGAAGGGGTGGAAGTGCCCCAAATTCGGAACGCGGAGGATGCTGAGACAATGGCATCCGCGGCCAGATTTCACCCTAGAGGTGATAGAGGAGTCTGTCGTTATGTGAGAGCGGCGGGCTATTCATCCATAGATCGCCATGAGCACTTCCAGATGTCCAATGAGCGGACAATCACCATAGCGCACCTGGAGGGCCTCGAGGCCGTGAAGAACCTGGATGAGATCATGGCTGTGGATGGCGTGGATATACTCTTCATCGGGCCGTATGACCTGTCACAGTCCGTCGGTTTTCCCGGAGAGGTGACGCATCCAGCAGTGTTGGAGCAAATGGAGAAAGTCATAACAAAAGCGAAGGCGGCAGGGAAGCTTGTGGGAACCTTCGCGGACGATATATCATCGGCAAAGCGCTGGATGGACGCCGGTGTGATGTATATAGCAATCTCCGTTGACGTGGGAATATTCTACGATGCGTGTAGCAATATAGTCACCAGTCTTTCAGGATAGATTTGTGCGCGATACATAGACATTCAAGGAGCGAGAGTATGTCATCATTTACAAAAGGCAGATTTGCCTGGACGTTGTCCAAACCACTTTTGGGGCCGGCGGAACGGCCGGATGATCCGTGTTTCTCTGTCAAAGATCCGACCGTTGTTTACTACGATGACAGATGGCACGTATTTCATTCTACGCGGAGCGAAATCCGGACACATAAGACCGAATACGTCTCGTTTGATAAGTGGGAGAATATGGCGTCATCCCAGCGGCATATTCTTCACTGTCGGGATGGCTATTTCTGCGCGCCGCAGGTCTTCTATTTTCGGCCACACGAGAAATGGTATCTTGTGTGTCAGGCGGTGGAGGAAGGTCGCACGCCTGGGCTGCAACCTGCTTTTTCCACCACCGAGAATATTGGTGACCCGGATTCCTGGACTCCGGCGGAGCTTTTCTTCTCCGAAGGCCCGGAAGGGGTGGACAAATGGATCGATTTCTGGGTTATTTGCGATGATCAGCGCGCATATCTCTACTTCACCTCTCTGGATGGCCATCTATGGCGGATGTCCACCGCTATCGGGGATTTTCCCCACAATTTCTCGAACTATGAACTCGCTCTGAAGGCGGACATCTTTGAGGCCAGCCATATTTACAAACTGATAGGGATGGACAAATATCTGGCAGTTATCGAGGCTATCCGCCACACGCCGCCCAAGGGAAGGCGTTACTACGTCGCCTATCTGGCCGACAGCCTGGATGGAGTATGGAAGCCGTTGGCTGCTTCCGCGGACAAGCCGTTCGCAAGCTTTGAAAACGTCACTCAACCAGAAGGGCGCTGGACGGATTATATCAGCCACGGCGAGCTAATACGCGCTGGCTGTGACGAAAGGATGCTGGTAGAGCCTGACAACCTGAAATTCCTCATTCAAGGCGTTACGGATGGCGGCGCGGCAGGTAAGAAGTACGGAGAGATCCCCTGGCGGCTGGGGCTGTTGAGTGTGGATGAGAGATAATTGTGACGTGCTCCGAGATTTCTCGACGATAATATCTTGCCAGTTCATCGCGAGCCGATCCGGGATTATAGGACCTATGATGGACATTTTGTTCTGAAATAGTTGGCAATAGGTATAACTTCGTAGTTGTGTTGAGGTGAGTAGCACGAAAGAACTGTATTGACTAACCGTTCAGCTATCAGACGCGGTTGGCATAGCTGGTAAGTGTATTGCTCAAGAAAGGAGAATTAATGTCAGGTATTTTTGGGGTTGTGAGTCAAGGGAACTGCGTCAGAGATCTCTTCCATGGAACAGACTATCATTCACACATGGGGGCAGAAAGAGCAGGTCTGGCTGTTTTGGGAGATACTCTTAATCATGAGATTCATAGGCTTGGAGCGGACCAGTTTAGAGGGAAATTCGATCATACCTTATCAGAATTAAGCGGTAATCAGGGAATAGGCGTTATAACTGGCATCCGGGAATCGCAGCCTTTAATTGTCGGCTCCAGAATGGGAAATTTTGCCCTGGTGCTTCTGGGACTGATAACCAATGTGGAAGAGCTCGCTGAACGCCTGCAAGCAGATGGTCACGTCTTTAGTGAAATGAGCGATGGCAAGATTAGTTCTGTTGAGGTAGCCGCCAAGGTGATCGCCCAGGGAGAAGATTACGTTGCCGGAATCACCAGTTTGTTTGATCAGATCGAGGGTTCTGCATCTGTTATGCTTTTGACCCAGGAGGGAGACATTTATGCAGCCCGAGATAAATATGGTCGCACTCCTTTAGCTGTTGCCGCCAAAGATGGAAGTATTGCAGTAGCTTCCGAAAGCTGCGCCTTTATCAATCTTGGGTATATTATCACAAAATCTCTTCAGCCTGGCGAGATCTATCGTATTTCTGAAGGAAAATGTCTACAGGTAAAAGAAGGGAAACCTGACGATCTGCAAATTTGCTCTTTTCTCTGGATTTATACCAGTTTCCCTGCATCTTGCCCCGAAGGAATCCAAGTAGAATCAGTCAGGGAGAATTGTGGTCGCGCTCTGGCAAGACGTGATGATGTCCAGATCGATTGCGCATCTGGCGTCCCAGATTCTGGCTCAGGACATGGGCTGGGATATGCTGCGGAAAAGGGTGTTCCTTTTCGGAGACCTCTTGTTAAATATACACCCTCCTATGGCAGAAGCTATACGCCTGTATCGCAGGAGGAAAGGAACTATATAGCAAGGATGAAGCTAATACCGAATGAAGCCATCATCCGGGATCAGAGAATAATACTTTGCGAAGATTCCATTGTCAGAGGAACCCAACTCAAGAATGAGACTGTCAGGAAATTATGGAAAGCAGGCGCTAAGGAGATACACGTTAGACCGGCTTGTCCACCGCTGATGTTCCCTTGCATTTTTCTATCTTCCACCAGAAATATTGATGAACTGGCGGCCCGTCGGGCCATTCGAGCACTGGAGGGTCGCGATATTGAGGACGTAAGCGCCTATCTTGATCCTGATTCGTCAGAATACCAGCAGATGGTTGAGTGGATTGAGCAGGACTTAAATATCACTTCTCTACGGTATCAATTGCTGGACGACATGATAGAGGCCATCGGTCTGCCAGAAGAAAGTCTCTGTCTCCATTGCTGGCGAGGTTGTTAGGGAACGATCAGCGGCGTTCTACGCACTATCGTGGAGGTGAACGGAAAAACACACGAAGTAGAGCGCGAGAGTGTGATTGAATAGGCAAAAGGAAGGCGGGGGGCTGGCCTGTGGCAAAGCAATTCTCATAAGAAAACGCTTAATGCCAGGATGTACGGATAAACCGTACTAACCCCCCAATCAAGTATACCACAGAAAGCAGGTTTTGGCAAATATTTTAGATGGCTTCAGGGCAGACCAAGCTTGACAAATATTATGTATTGTTGTATAGTTTAGCAGTTCTAGATGCTCCACAAACGCAACAAGGGGTGCCAAAACGAGAAGACGTCATACAACCCTCATTCCGATACTGGCGACCGCTATCCCGGCGATCATCGATCTGCTATGCCAACCAGCGATATGGTTTGCTGACAAGATATTTGTCGGCCACATGGGCGAAGAGGCCCCCGCCGCGCTGGCCGCTGTTGGCAGCGCCAGTCAGATAATTCTCTTCACGCTCACTATCCTCCTCACCACTTTGATAGGTACCATCATCATTATTTTGCGCTATATGGGCGCTGGGGACTATGAAGAGGCGAATCACTATTCTGCTCAATCACTGTTAGGAAGCCTTTCCATAGGTGTAGTGATAGGAGGTATATGGTATTTGGGCGCTGGCGCTATCTTCCGACAGTTCTTTCATGCGTCGCCTGGCGTAAGCGAATTTGGAGTGCAGTACCTGAGAATTCTCGGCCCATTCTGTCCAATAATAGTTATCAATTTTATGGCTACCGGGCTTCTCAGATTCTCCGGCGATACCTTCAAATCTATGTGTACTAATTTGACGGTAGTTGCTATAAATCTGCTAGGGGATTATGCCCTCATATTTGGCCACTGGGGGTTTCCGAGAATGGGGGTTGCTGGCGCTGCGCTGGCTTCTGGGATAGGTACTTCCGTTGGACTTATCATCTGGCTCGCGTTTCTCTTCAGCGGCAGATCTATGTTAAAGTTATCGCCGAGAC
>SDBU01010861.1_pt1 | contig 10055 bp, 8 predicted proteins | sample 2277071 | NCBI WGS metagenome assembly SDBU01 (sample SAMN10397929, study PRJNA504765) | marine sediment metagenome | isolation source: marine sediment core GS08_GC12, 126 cmbsf | place: Arctic Ocean: Gakkel Ridge, Loki's castle | collected 2008 | reverse complement strand
AAATTCCCGAAGTCCACACGACGCTTGGAGAAAACACGGCGAATATCGACATCGTCCCAACCCAACCAACTGGCAGCGTTTCCGGCAAGTTGGTCGATGAAAAAGGCAAGCCCGTCGCAAAGATGGGGCTTGCACTGGCGACGGTGACGCTTGATGCGAACGGCAGTAGAGGGTACAATGTTGGACCGCTTGACCCAGAAACAGTTAGCCAAGCCGACGGTTCTTTTATTTTCAACGATGCTACCGAAGGCTACCATATGATACTTCCAGTAACCGCAAGGACTGGGAAAATTAAATTTTCGCAGTCCGATTCAAAAGAGTTTCCAAAGTATACCTTTGAACATAAGCAAGTAGTTGTGCCGCGCGGACAAGCTGTGACTGGAGTTAAGATTGTCGCCAAACCGAATCCGGCTATCCGCATTACGGGAAGAATTTTAAAATCTGACGGTAAGACGCCCATTGCGAACGCAGAACTGATGTATCGTTATCGACACGTTCACAAAAACGGCGGAGGTGGAAGCGGCGGCCATACATTTTACACAGATGACGAAGGACGTTACCTGTTTAAAGACAACGGAACAGCCACCTACTATTTGACCGTAATCTTCGACGACGCTTCCGCCACGCACAAAATCAAGGCGAAAGAAGGCGAATATATCGAAGGAATGGATTTTATAATGCCTGACGCACCGGACCGAAACGCTGTTCGCGGGAGGATATTGAGTTGGGACGACAAGCAACCGATTGGAAAAGTATGGGTAAGATTAACGCGGAAGCGCAAACTTTTTGAAGATGAGGAACTGAGCTATGGCGCTTTTGCGGACGAGAATGGCTATTTCCGGTGTTTGGGGATGGAAGATGGGCGATATACTGTGAAGGTTAAAAACACTCGTAGTGAATTCATGCCCAGCGATACCGACCTTTTGCCCCAGAGCGTTGCGAAGATTGAGGTCAAAAATGGCGTCGGCGGCGAGGTGACGATTTATCTTCTCCGCGGTGCAAGCGTCTCTGGAAAGGTGTTCTCGGCGACAACTGGAGAACTCATCACCGAAGCGCGCCTCAAAAGGACTCAACTTGACGATAGAAATATACGCACAAATGTCGGCGGATACAGCATGAATGTACTCGGCGGCAAGTATGAACTGCACGGACTAAAGCCGGGCACTTACGCCATTACCCTCGAAGCAGACGGTTACCATCCGCACGAGCGCATTATCGACTTGAAAATGGGACAGAAGGTTGTCGATTTCGACTTCTCATTGCAACCCACAAACGGACAGAGTCTCGCCGGCGTTGTTCTGCTGTCCGATGGCGCGCCTGCATCGAATGTAATGGTTTCTCTGTTTAGAGAAGGTGCCGGACATGGAATTCCAGCAGGAAGTCAGAGTTCGCCCAATGGTCGATTTCAATTCGACAATCTGCCTCCGGGCGGATACAAAATAGTTCTCAATGCTAGCGGCTTCCCCGAACAAGTTCATAGGCTGAAAATCTACGAAAAATCCATCACCGACTTGAAATTGCAATTGGTCAAAGGCGGAAGCGTTTCCGGGCGCATTATCGTGCCAGAGGGAAGTCACCTGCCTGAAAAACCGGTCGTCGTTGTGGGTACTGATGGCTATGCCAAAGGTGAGTGGACAAGCAGCAGTGAAATCAAGGATGAGCCACCTGGACATTACATCACGCGTCCGTCTGAATCCGATTTGACGTTTAAAATAGAGGATATCCTGCCCGGCGAATATTGGGCGACTGTTTGGGATAACGCTGGTCAGATACTATCCTTAGGCGGCGAAGAACATAAGTGCCCAGTTATGCTTCCACAAAAGATTGAAGTAAAAGAAGGTGTGGAAATTCAGGTTGAACTGCAACTGCCGCTCTATGGAAAAATCGAAGGTAAGATAGTTGATGCCTACACCGGCGCGCCGGTTGCAGATGCGCGTGTTGCGGTATCCAACAGCAAAGTCCATGCTTTTTCGCGCGGCACTACGTCCGACGCTGAAGGGAAATATTCGATTGAAGTCGCCTCCGGCAAATACAAAAAGTTCGAAGTCGCGATGTGGCCATTGCGCTATGCGTATGCTTTCAAAACAGACGAGTTCATCGTAGAAGAAGGACAAACCGTTCGCATCGACATGAAACTCATCGAAGGCGCAACTGTCACAGGGCGTGTCATAATTCCCGGTGGCGTCACTCCAGAGACGCGCGCGATGCTATTTTCCAAAGATGAAGGTGGCTTCTTCGCTGAAGTTAAATCAGATGGCACATACAAAGCTGAACACGTCCGCCCCGGACGGCATACTGTGCGATTGGAAGTCTATGACGGGGAGAAGAGTAAAACTTTGATGGAAAAAGTTGTTGAGGTGAAAGATAAGGAAGCGAAAACAAAAGTGGATTTTGTAGTGGATAGGTAAGGGCAAGAGGGCAAAATGGCAAGATGGTAAAGGGGTAAGCAAGATCTGAGTTTTCAATAGCCCGCTGATTTTCGCTGAAATTTCCGTTGACGTAACAATAATAATTTACTAAACTAAACGAAAACGGAGGTTTCATTATGAATCTAAATCCCTGGTTTCTCGCGATATAAATTATCCGGAAATTTGTTATTTCTGCAACGACGCATCTCATCTCCTGCTTCAAACAACGGATGATGACCCATATACCATCTATTCATCGGTGTATAAGGCGACAGAAATGTATGGTTATAAATCGTCTCTGGGCGTTGTTGTGAAGCCGTATGTCGAAGGCGGAGCGTATCCCGAAATGGCGGCGCCGTATCCTGCGGCAGTGGAGTTGCGGGAGGCGTTTCTGGCAGGACACAGTATTGTGATGCACGGTTACGACCACAGCGAGTTTTGGCGGAAGGATGCGACGGAAAACGAATCTGTCCGCGCGGAATTACTTAGGCAATTGTACGCCGCACGCGCGGGGATATTTGAGAACATCACGCAACAAGTGACCATCACCACATGGCTTCCCTGGTCAGCCGACCATATCAGTTGCGGACACGGCGCGCTTGCTCGACAGTGCGATTACATTTACATTGCGCAACGACAGAGCAAAGGCGAATATCATCATCATGATTTCGAGGTGCCAACACAAGATTTCGAGGTGTTTCAGGATTCACGCGACCAATGGGATATGTATCCTCAATTGGTCGCTAATATGGAGGCGGGCAGAAACTATACACACGTCTGGGGACATGGCACGCACTATGGCGGACATGATTATGATAGCGTCGCCGAAGATTTGAGACAGCTAGATGCCAACCCTGAACGCAAACGAATGGTCTGGTCAACAAGCAGCGAGCGCGCGGCTCGGTATGTTATTGAACGCAAATATTCAACTATTGTGAATTGGCAGGCTACGGAAGAAATATGGAGTTATGTGTTACATTTCCCACTCCCCGCGGATATCAAGCCTATCCTGATGGAACAAGAAATTTATAGGATGCCGCTTACCATAAAACATGAACACATTGACCCAGAACAATCATATTACGTCTATGAGGAAAAAGATGGCGAGGTATTAAAGCGTGTGAAAGCGTGGATTGAAGGGACAACGCTCTACTATGAAATCGTGTCGCGCAACCAAGTCATCAACGTGTCCACAAAACCCTTGCGGGAAACCTATCCAACGCCACGAGTTTCCATCTCTGTGCGCAAAATTGATATCATTGAGCCGGCATCTAGCGCGCCTACACGCGGCGGCAAAGCGTATGAAATTATTGTCAGCGGCGAGGATGGAGAAGCCGAAATCACAGCATGGCGTCTAACTGTCACAGATGCGCAGGGCAATTTCTATGTTGACCATTTTGGTAGGACATTAGACTGCTATGAATTGCCCATTAATGATTGGCTTGACAATAGACGTGGGAAGATTATCTATTTTATTGAGCGCGGCTACTCCGAATCCGACAAATTTACGTTCATCGCAGAAGTCGAAAACGCTTGTGGCAATATAGCGGAAGCTGTTACTACTATTCCATCCTAGTACGAATGGTGCTGACTTTCACTTCACTTAATTCAGTGCCATTCATCCTAGTACTCTGTTTAAAAACACTGAAATTAACGAGTAGCCCAAGATTCTATCGTAGCCGAATTAGCAAGAATTCGGGCTCTTGGCGGTTCAAGGCGAAATGGCCAACTTTGCTCACGCAAAGGCTTAGAAAGCCGAAGGTTGCGAGGAACGAAGCAATCAGGCTACAACACAAATTATAAAAATTTACACAAGCTTCATTTTCAAAGCATTTGGGTCAATGGCGATTTCCTCATTTTCGGGGTCAAGTGTAATCTTCCACCGCTGGAAGAAATCCGCGCCGAGAATCAACTCTTCAGAAAGTTCTGGTACGACAATAAATGTCCCAAATAGTTGGTGTCCGTTTATCCTCACCTGGGCGAATATAAGTTCGTCTGTTTCCATAATGCCTGTAGCTGTTTCAAATCTCATTTCCACTGGTGCTTTACTTAGAGCCGCAATTTCTTGCGCAATATTTTTTCTCACAAAACATTGAGACGCGCCAGTATCAAACAGCGTATTGACTATTCTTCGGCCCTGATGTCCTTGTAATTTTAAGTTTTTGTATATCAGTCCCATTGAGGCTGCGCCCCCTTTGCGGAATTCTACTGTTCATTCCACTCATCCATCTTTCCAACTAATGTCTTTGCCCTCTTGCCCCCTTGCCCTTTTGCCATTCTATTACTTATTGTTCGTGTTTCGTATTTCGAGTTCAGGATGCTTCTGGATTACCACGCTATACGGTGGGATGCTCTCCGTCACCCAAACGTTACCCCCTATCACTGACTGCTTGCCAATTACAGTATCACCGCCTAGTATAGTAGCTCCGGCGTAAATAATGACATCATCCTCAATATCCGGGTGTCGCTTAATTCCTTTGATGGGATGTCCATCTGCATCCAACGAGAAGCTTCTCGCGCCCAAGGTTACACTCTGGTATATTTTGACTCTATCTCCGATGTTGCAGGTTTCACCTATCACAACGCCTGTGCCATGGTCAATAAAGAAATATTCACCGATTTGCGCGCCCGGATGGATATCAATGCCCGTTTCGGAGTGGGCATATTCTGTCATCATGCGAGGAATCAATGGGACATCAAGTCTGTATAACTCATGAGCAAACCTGTATATGGCAATAGCGCGTGGTCCTGGATAGCTCAAAACAATCTCTGCGTAACTCTTAGCGGCAGGGTCACCGTTGTATGCTGCTAAGACATCCTTTTTGATGATTTCACGGATGTTAGGCAACTTGCCCAATATCGTATCAATAATGTATTCCGTTTCGGTTTCTATATCATCAACTTGCTCCTGCTTTTTCATCCTGGCAGGCTCGCCAAACCATCTGAACGGCAAACTTTTGCTCACCAGGTCATATAGCGTATCATAAATTAGGTCTAAGGTTTCGCTGACCAGAGCAACAAAGCGTACACTACCGTTGAGAGACGTTGTTCTGTAACCGCAAAAAAACACTTCTTCTAATTTTTGGCATAGCATTGTTACATCTTTATTTGAAGGAAGATGTGAGCATAGCGCCATGGTATCTTGCTCGTTAACTTGATGATACGTGGGCAACAATTTCTCTAGCGCGTTGTCTAACGATTGTATTTTTCTCAGTTCATATTCTCGCTTTGACATTGTGATGTTCTCCGCATTCCTTGGATTGATGATTGTTGATTGACGATTGTAGATTGGTTTTCAATCATAAATCGCCAATAGACAATATTAACAAGGAAGCTCCCGCTTTTTTGTGAAAAGCAAACAAGCGTGGAGTAATTCGTAATTCGTTCATTGGATTGATGATTGTTGATTGACTATTGTAGATTGACGGTGGAGTAATTCGTAATTCGTAATTCGTAATTCGTTTTTCCGTTAAACCTGATTCGCCGTTAGGACTTCGTTCATACTACCCGTCCGATATCCGCTGAGGTCAAGAGTGATATACGTATATCCGAGTTCCTTGAATTTCTCCACAATCTGTTCTCGGATGCCGTCTGAGATAAACTTCCCCATATCCTCTAGTGATACCTCAATTCGAGCAATTTGGTCGTGATGCCGCACGCGTAGTTGCTGAATCCCCAATGCGCGTAGGAATTGTTCCGCCTCGTCTACGATGGTCAGTTTTTCGCGGGTAATGGTGCTGCCGTATGGGAATCGCGAAGCCAGACATGCAAATGACGGCTTGTTCCATGTCGGCAGATTCATGCGCTGAGACAATTCTCGAATATCAGACTTCGTCAGATTCGCCTCTTTGAGTGGACTCCGCACGCCCTGTTCAGCGGCGGCTTGTAATCCAGGGCGGTGGTCATACACGTCATCGGCATTAGTGCCATCGGCGACATGCGTAAATCCATGTTGGTCGGCTATTTCTCGCAATTTCGAGAATAGCTCACCTTTGCAGTAGTAGCATCGATTTGGAGGATTTGAGGAAAATTCCGGAATGTCTAATTCCTCGGAAACGATAATTTCGTGTCGAATACCGATTTCTTTTGCTAATTGTTTTGCTTCCTTGAACTCCGCCTGCGGATAGGTAGCCGATGTAGCAGTAACTGCCAGCGCGTTATCGCCCAGCACATCAAAGGCTACTTTAGATAAAAAGGTACTATCGACACCGCCGGAGAAAGCTATTACAACACTGCCTATTGATTCTAAAAGCTGTTTCAGTTCTACGAATTTCTGTTCTAATGTCTGAGATTCCATGATGTCTCCCCTTAAAGGAAAGGGGAAAGTGGAAAGGGGAAAGTAAAAACAAAGAAAACTTCTGACTTCCTTCCGCCTTTCGCCTTTGAGAAACCCTCTTTCCCCTTTGCCCCTTAGCCCTTTTGCTCCCAAAGTCTTATTTTAGTATTAGGCATCCTGTTGAAATAAGCGACGCCCTATTTCGAAAACCAGCATAGCAACAACTGCTTTCGATGCATCTACAATCAAAAAAGGGAAAGCTCCTTTTTGCAGGACTGTTATCGCGTCCCAGCCTAAAGAGTTGAATACGTTTGCCCATGCTGCAAGCCATAAGCATCCAATGGTGTAAATAACAATTACGCCTGCGCCGTATCCTGCAATAGACAATGGGACTTTGCTCCATCTTGCTGAACTTTCGTGGCAGTTATTTTGTCGATGGATGATAGCGCCAACAACGTAGGCGGCGGCGATGAATCCAATGAGATAACCGCCGGATGCGCCCAATAAATATTGCCATCCACTTTCCGAACCTGCCCAGATGGGCAATCCTATCAACCCGAGGATTACGTATATTCCCTGTGATACTGCACCGAGGTTACGTCCCAGCGCCGCACCTGAAAGCAGTACGAAGAAAACTTGCAACGTGACTGGCACCGGCGTATACGGCAGTAGAAATTTGATTTTCGCTCCGATAGCAGTCAACATCACAAATGCAACCACGCCGGCAACTTTGAGAATGGAGGATGGAATAAATTGTGGAAATGGGATAGCGCGCGCTAACAACCTCTTCTTTAGCATTACGTTTTTCCTATCTTAAAAAGCAATAATTAAATCAGCGTCTTGTTTTGCCTGACTTTCCCGCTTTCTGGATTCTTGCTCCTTTGCTCCTCTATAATTAACCGCCCGCGATAGCAGGGATAATAGAAATAATGTCCTCATCTTTTACTGCTGTCGCTTCTTTATCATAATATCGAATATCTTCATCATTGACGAAAATATTGACGAATCGTCGAATTTTACCTGTATCGTCGCATATCCGCTCTTTGAACCCCGGATATTTTGCTTCCAAATCGTCAATTACTGCAGATATATCCGCTCCGGAGACTCCAACCTCTGCCGCTCCTTGCGTCAATTTGCGTAACACGATTGGAATGCGAACACGTATGGCCATAAAAATACCTCCTTCGAGGGTGAATAGGTGATAGTTTATTATTACTACTTTGTTATTAGGAGCCTATTCCTGAGTGAGTAAATATTATCACTCGTCATCTTCGTCGTGTAAATCACATGTTTTATGTGCGTCTTCAGGAATATCCACTGGAGAAGGCATTCCCTGACGTTTATAATAATCATCAATCGCAGACCTCAATGCCTGTTCGGAGAGCACGGAACAATGCATTTTTATCGACGGCAAACCATCGAGAGCTTCTGTCACAGTTCTATTTGTGATTTGTAATGCTTCTTCGATTGTTTTACCCTTCACCATTTCTGTGACCATTGAACTGGTGGCAATAGCCGCGCCACAGCCAAAAGTCATGAACTTCGCATCAGTAATTATATCATCTTCAACTTTGATAAATAGTCGCATAATATCACCGCATGTGGGATTGCCGACATTTCCTACGCCGCTGGGGTCTTCGATTTCACCCACGTTACGAGGCTTCAAGAAATATTCCATTACTTTACTGCTGTATTGTGATTGAAAATCTCTCGCCATATTTTTACTCCTTTTGGTAATACCCTTCAGCTAAGTTATCTCCAGCATTCTATCAAGAGCGATTTTTGCTTCTACCTGTATCTGTCCTGGGACAGTTATGACATTAACTGTGCCGAGGTTGTCCAATGTCCACAGGAGATTGTTCAAATTAATCTGAAACATATTCGGGCACAATGAGCGTGCCAGTTCAAATATACGCTTATCGGGATGTTCAAATGCTAATCTACTTACTAAATTAATCTCTGTACCGATGATGATGGTGGAGCCTGGTGCAGCTTCCTCGACGAATTTTACGATAAATCCTGTAGAACCATCTGCATCAGCCATATCCACAACCTCTTCAACGCATTCAGGATGAACAATGACCGTAGCGTCAGGATATTTGTCTCTAACTGTCTTTACATGTTCTGGTTTAAAATATGTATGCACATGACAATATCCTTTCCAGAGAATAATATCCGCGTTGTGAATTTGTTTTGGGGTATGGCCGCCCAACTCTGCGTTTGGGTCCCACACTATCATTTTTTCTTTGGAAATGCCTTTCTTTTTAGCGGTATTTCTGCCCAAATGTTCGTCGGGAAAAAATAGAATCTTTTCTGTTTGCTCAAATGCCCAATCAAAAAGTGCGCTGGCATTCGATGATGTACAAACAGCTCCGGAATTGCGACCACAGAAGGCTTTCAGGTCGGCGGTGGAATTCATATAAGTAATAGGTGTGAAATATTCGACGCCGCAAACCTTATCCAATTCTCGCCATGTCTGCTCGACTTGAAAAATATCAGTCATATCAGCCATCGGACAACCTGCGCGGAGGTCAGGCAATTGAACCGTCTGATGAGTCCCAGACAAGATAGCCGCGCTTTCCGCCATAAAGTGAACACCACAAAAAATGATAAAATCTGCGTCCGGCTGACTGGCGGCATTGCGTGACAATTGAAAGGAATCGCCTTTAAAATCCGATAGTTCGACTATTTCCCGGCGTTGATAATGATGCCCAAGTATAACCAAACGCGGTCCCAGTTCAGCTTTCTTCTCTAAAATGTTGTCAATTAAGTCCTGGTCGCCCATTGCCTTGTATGTATCCGGCATTAAAAGTTTCATGATTTTCCTATATCTCCTAACTAATTAGTATTAGGAAACTTGAAAATTGGGAAATAGGGTAATAAGCCTTGCCAAATTACCACTTTATTATGCTTTTTGCTTGACTTTATCCGCGTATAGTGGCGACATCGCTCGCAAGCGGTTCACAGTTTTTGGCAATACATCAAGCACATAATCTATCTCTTCATCGGTATTGCCGATGCCCAACGAAAATCGTACAGAACCATGGGCGATTTCCGGAGGCAGACCTATCGACGTAAGCACATGGGATGGCTCCAGCGAGCCTGATGTACATGCGGAACCCGTCGATACAGAGATGCCATGCATATCTAAGCTCAAAATAAGGCTTTCTCCTTCAATAAACTCGAAGGAGAAATTGAGTGTGCCGGGTAACCTCTGCTCAGGATGTCCATTTTGATATACGTAATCAAGCTGTTCCAGCAATCCCGCATGCAATTTTCCGGTGAGTTCCCATAGTTGTTTGGATTCGGACTTCATGTGTTTTTTTGCTAGTTCTGCCGCTTTGCCTAAGCCCACAATGCCGGGTACATTT
>SDBU01010860.1_pt1 | contig 10055 bp, 8 predicted proteins | sample 2277071 | NCBI WGS metagenome assembly SDBU01 (sample SAMN10397929, study PRJNA504765) | marine sediment metagenome | isolation source: marine sediment core GS08_GC12, 126 cmbsf | place: Arctic Ocean: Gakkel Ridge, Loki's castle | collected 2008 | reverse complement strand
CCACAATAGCCTATGTGTCTTTCGTGGTCGCTGGAATGACCGAGGAGGTAGCCAAGTATATAGTCGTCAAGCAGACAGTCTACAAGTCACGTTATTTCCGGCAGCCTTTGGATGGGGTAATCCTTTGTGCCGCTGCGGCTCTTGGGTTTGCCTCTATCGAAAACGTGGGTTATATGTTCATCTATGGAGCGGAGGTAATCTTCCTTAGAGGCCCGTTCTCTACAATCGCCCACGTCCTCTTTTCTGTTGTCTGGGGTTACACCCTCGGCGCAACCAAGCTAGGGAAGCTAAAACCTTTCGTTGTGAACCTTTCTCTGCTAGCAGCTATTGGGGCGCATGGCCTCTTCGATTTCTTGCTTTTCTCTGGTCCCACCTTTGTTCCGTGGGCACTCGTATTGTTCTTTGCTATGGGCCTGGTGTTCTTCCTCATCCTCAAGCGCGCTCAGAGGGAATCACCATATCGAGATATGATAGCCTCGGTGCAGGTAACGTGCAGCAATTGCATGCATCACAGTGGATACGGAGCAACTTATTGCACAAAGTGTGGGCACTCGCTGTCGTCTGCCAAGGCTCAGGGCATTCCATTTTGCGGACACTGCAGCAGCGAAGTTGGAGACCGCCACCAGTTCTGCATAGCCTGTGGAAGTCGTCTTGACCGAAAGCTAGTGTCAGTTCAGGTTCACTAGGCAGTGCCTCCCAGGTGTCTGCACTTGGGTTTGGCAAAAGACCTTCGAGACGACCAGGGCGAGGAGACATCGAAACTCTAAACCAGATCCAAACACAAGACCGAAAGAATGCCAGCACACAGAACTGGGCACAGCAGCCGGGGCATTCGGTCCAGCCAGGGCCAGGGGCCCTCTATTTCTGCGACTAGTTCAGTCTTTGACTCGTGTACTCTTCCCTGTGAGAGTTGCGGTACAGGTCGCTATTGGGACTCAGACCGGGCTGATCTGGCCACCAGGCTACGGACGGCGCTGACCAGCACAAGAATGGCCAGTGCTGTCAATACTATGGCTCCACCTGCCGCAATGTCCTGATAGTAGGAAATGGTGAGGCCGACAAAGACGCTAACGACGCCCAGCACCGCAGACACCAGGAGGGTCATGCGAAAGCTCCGGCTAATCTGTAGGCTGGCCAGCACCGGGAACACGGTCAGCGCCCCTACCAGAAGGGCGCCGACGACGCGCATGGACAGGGTTACGGTTATGCCGATGAGGACGGCCAGAGCCAGGTTTACGTGGCCCACACGAACACCGCTCACCCTCGCCAGGTCTGAGTCAAAGGTGGACTGCACCAGTTCGCTGTACATCAGCCATACCAGGGCCACCGTCGCCGCGGCCAGCCCGCCAATGGCCCACAGGTCGGCCTCCTCCACGGTCACGATGTTGCCAAACAGGTAGCTAAACAGGTCCACATTAAACCCGGTACCTAGACTGACGAGCACCACCATCACCGCCAGTCCCGTATAAAGTATCAGCGCCAGGGCGCTGTCGCTGGTCAGTCGCTTGGAGGCGCGCAGCCATTCCAGGATCAAGGCGGCGCCCACGGTAATGCCCACGGCGACCATGACGGGGAACCGGTTGAACAGGAGGCCAACGGCCACGCCCGCCAGTGCCACGTGTGCCAGGGTGGACACAAACAGCGATAGCTGCCGCAGCACCAGGAAGGTGCCCAGAATGGGTGCGATGACGCCGACGAGGCCACCGGCGATGAAGGCCCTTACCATGAAGCCTAGCTGGAATATCTCGGGCATACCCTTACTCGTGTCGGTGAAATACCAGGTCCACCGCAAAGCCGTAGAGACGGGCCAGGTCTACGTCCGTCACCGCTCTTGCGGCGCCATAGAACCGTAGGTTACGGTTAAGGCAGGCCACCTTTGTTGCCTCGTGCAGCACGACGCCCACGTCGTGGGACACGAGGATGATGGTCACGCCCCGTTGCTCTCGGAGCTGGCGCAGCAAGGAGTAGAATCGCTCCTCGCCGGCCACATCCACGCCAGCGGTAGGCTCGTCCAGGATCAGCAGTTCGGGGTGGTGGACCAGGGCCCGGGCAATGAGAACCCGCTGCTGTTGCCCTCCCGATAGCTCACTGATGAGCCGGCCCCTGGTCTCCCACATTCCTACCGTCTCCAGGGCTTCTTGTACCGCTGTAGAGAGGCCCCGCCGAAAGATGGCCAGCGGGTCGAAGCCGTGGTATTGACCGTAGGACACGACCTCGCCGACAGTGGCCGGAAAACGCACTCTGAAGGCATTGGCGGACTGGGGCATGTAACCGATTCGGTGCCAGAGGTGAAAGTGCTGCACCTCTTGGCCGAAGAGCAACACGCGGCCCCGCTGGGGCCGCTCCAGTCCCAGGGCCAGCTTCACCAGGGTGGTCTTGCCGCTGCCGTTGGGGCCGATGAGGGCGACAAAATCGCCGCTCTGAACGGAAAAGGAGACCCGCTCCACGGCCGGTGAGGGGCCGTAGCCGAAGGTCACGTCCTCAAAGGTGACCAGGGCGGAGTTGTCACCAAGAGCTACCGACATCCCAGGGATATCCTCAGGTTGGCTAGGTTCTTTCGCATAATGGTAAAGTAATCCTCGCCCGATTGTACCTCCGCCCGCGTCAGACCCCCCAGCGGGTGAAGCACCAGCGTCTGGGCGCCGACCTCCCTGGCGATGGTCTCCGCCACGGCGGGGCTCACCAGTTGCTCGAAGAAGATATGAGTCACCCCGCTTTTCTTCACTTCATCGATGAGTTGGCGCAGCCGGGCTGGACTGGGCTCTGCCATCGGCGATATGCCGGTGATGGCAATCTGCCGGAGGCCAAAGCTCTCTGCCAGGTAACCGAAGGCCGCGTGGGACACGATGATGGTGTCGCGCACACAGGAGGCCAGTCCCTGTTCTATCTCGGCCCTCAGAAGATCCAGGTCTTTCTTTAGACTGTCTAGATTGGCGTTGTACACGGCGGCGTCCGCCGGATCCGCCTTCACCAGAGCCTCCCAAATGAGCTCCGCCTGTTGTCCGTAGCGGTGGGGGTCCTGCCAGAGGTGGGGGTCTACTATACTCTCGTGCTCGTGAGGTTCGGCGGTGAGTAGCTCCAGCCCCTCGCTGGCGTCCACTACTATGGGGCCGTCCGAAGGCAGCTCCCTGACGATGCGGTTTACCCACTCCTCGAAGCTGGCCCCGTTATAGACGAAGACGTCTCCCCGGTAGATGGAGGCGACGTCCCGGGGCGAGGGCTCAAAGCCATGGGGCTCGGCCCCGGCGGGTATCAGGTTCACCACTTCTACCCGGTCACCCCCGACGCGTTGGGCCAGGTACTGGAGCGGGTACACGGTGGTCAGCACGCTGAGCCTCTTGGTTGCCTCGATTGAACTGGCAGTAGCTGTAGGCGAGGGCGCCCCACGCGCTGCCGGCGAGCCGCAGGCCCCTAACGGGAGAGCGGCTATCACCAGAAGGGATGTCCCAGCAAGGTAAAGGCGCCAGCTATTCATGGGATCACTCTTTAATGATACTTAGTCTCATTTATGCTCAGAAGACTCGTCATTTAATGGACATTATTTGGGGGGGGCAGACCTAGGCCCCGTCTGTGGGATTATGCGAAGGGGTAGCTTTTTGGGGAGCCTCCCCCTTGGCCACTTTACCTTGACACTTCGGGCAGACCACGTAGACCTCGACACGGTGGCCCACAACATTGCCAGCATCTTCGGCTCTCAGGTCCTTAAGAACCCTCTCCATGGCCGATTGACGGAAGGCCCGGACCGTGCCACAGCGCACACACACAAGGTGGTGATGGTGGGCGATGGACGAGAGGCTGTACCTGGGCGTCCCGTCGTGGAGGGCCAGTTTGCAAACTAGGCCCTGCTCCAGCAGCAAACGGATGGTGCGATACACCGTGGCCCTTCCAACGCCCTTAACCTCGTCCACCAGCTCTTCGGGGGTAAACCCATCGGCGCGGGCCACCAGCGCCTCCACCAGGCGTCGCCGGCTGGCGGTGGTTCGGTAGCCGCTATCTTCGATCTTCTGCAGAACGTCTTCCGAGGTAAGCATCATTGATACTTTGTATCATTACTGATAAACTATCCTACATCTCCACACTCCAGCTTGTCAAGGGGGGTGAACCTATGGATAAGATGAAGTATGTGCAATACGAGGAGGTGCTCAAGACGCTGGAGTCCTTGTCTGATTCCAAAGCAGTGGAGGGCATGGCAAGATACGGGATCGCCGCCAAGGGCGCATATGGTGTGCCAATTCCAAAGCTGAGGAGGATTGCCAAGGAGACAGGAATAGACCGCGAGCTTGCCAGGCGACTCTGGGCGACGGAGGCTCGTGAGACCAGGATACTTGCGAGCATGATTGATGACCCTGAGATGGTCACCGAAGAGCAGATGGAGAGCTGGGTAAGAGACTTCTACGACTGGGAGGTTTGTGACCAGTGCTGTATGAACCTGTTTGAGAAGTCCCGATTGGCATACCAGAAGGCCGCTGAATGGAGTTCCAGGGAGGAGGAGTTCGTCAAAAGGGCGGGGTTCGCACTAATGGCTCGCCTGGCCGTCAGCGACAAGAAAGGGGCCGATGGACAGTTTGAGGTATTCCTTCCCGTCATAATGAGGGGCGCTTCCGATAATAGGAACTTTGTCAAGAAGGCGGTTAACTGGGCGCTTCGGCAGATTGGAAAACGCAACCTCGCTTTGAATAGAAAGGCAATCGAAACCGCCGGAAAGATTCAAGAAATGGATTCAAAAAGCGCCAGATGGATCGCCTCCGATGCGCTTCGAGAGTTGACCAGCCAGGGGGTTCAAGAGAGGTTGCAGAGCAAGAAGCCTTAGGGTGTCCTCGCATAAAGGCGTGTGGATAATCACCGATGGCGCGGGTGCTATCATGGGAGCGAAGTTTGGACCTGCCGTTGGGGCACCTCTTATGTACAGTGACGAAACGGGCTGGAAGGGCGCCTGGGCCACGTTGCCAGCGCAGCTATTAGACTCTGCCAGCACATCAGAATAGGCGCGTGTGCTTCTAGGCGCGGCCTGGCCGAACAAAACCTGTTAAAGGATGGGCACCATGGAAGAAACGAAATCTGTTGTTCGTCTGACGCAACTTTCGGGCTATGAGTTCCAGGTTCAAGTGGACCAGCCGGAGAAATGTACCATTACGATGGACGAACCACCGCCCCTCGGCAAGGGCGAAGGCCCCGCTGCCGGCCGTATGTTGGCGGCTGCCGTGGGACACTGCCTGTCGGCCAGCCTCCTGTTCTGTCTCCAGAAATCTCGTGTCTCCGTTCAGGGTATCACGACCGAAGTCCAGTCCATAGTACGGCGCGGCGAAGGTGGCAGGTGGCGCGTTGCCGAACTGCAGGTCCAGATCGATTTGAAGGGGCTAGATCCAGAGCAACAGTCTGCCTTTCAACGATGCGCTTCAATTTTCGAAGACTACTGTATCGTCACTGCCAGCGTTCGCCAGGGAATACCTGTCAAGGTCAGCGTGACGCCGTCCGAATCTGGCGATGCTCCACGTGGTGGGTGAACGGCATTCTTTAGGTGTGGAAAAGATACGATTGGCGGAGATCGCCGCTGCCGCGCCATGGCTTGATGGGCCTCATCGAACTCTTAGTTGCGCTTTCGTCGCTTTTCAGATCTGCCCAGCGCCCTGAACTCATGTGTCATATGAGCCAATGATTTCCTGAGCTAGAGCTTGCATATCTTCCCTTGGGGTAGTGTCAAGAGAAGTGTGTAAATTCTTTGAGGGGTTTAGCCTTCCAGGTCTTGTTCAGGTGACTGATCACGCCGTAGATAATCCGGTCCACACTGGCGGAGCTTTGGAAGCAGCTCATAGGCCTGGTACGCCGCCGTACCTCTCGGAAGGCCCGTTCGATGGCGCTGGTAGTGCGCACCTTCTTCCAATGTTCCTTGGGTCAGTCCAGGAAGGGCAACAGCTCTTCCATGTCCTGTCCCAGGCAGGCCACTGCTCTTTGAGCTAGTTCCCTCCACCTCTCTGCCCACTCCCGGAAGCACTTCACGGCCTCTTGAGGGATACGCCCCTCTCTTTTTACACACAAAACATTACACTACCCCGGCGTACAAAATGTTGACAAGCTCCTGCAGGCTCGCTAAGCTTAGTTGGTCAAATATCAACTGGCCTGGGCCCTCTGATAGCCCTGAGGGGGCAAGAATGGTTGAAGCTTTTAAGGGGACTATTCGATGCCCCCGCATCAGGCGAGGCCCTCGCCCAGGGACTTGTCAAGTTCCTCGGATGCCCTCTTCCCGTACATCCCCTCGCGTTTGTCGTGATCTTGGACCATGCGACACCCATGGTCTGCGACCTTAATCGAGATCCCTCAGAAGAGTGGCGATCGTAACGTTTTCTAGGGGAAGGTCCCCGCACTGAATAGGCAATCCGACAGCCCATTACTACGTTAGGAGAAAGGTCAATGGCTGGAGTACAGTTTAGCACGGCAGACCCCTATGAGGAGTGGCTGAAATCCGAAGGCATTCCTGTCGCGCGGGGCTTTCACGTCGAGGATGTGAATACCCTGGAGCTCGGCCATTGGCCGCGGATGGGGGGACTAGGCAGCTACATAAACATCGATGGAGGCGCAGAGATCATCAACGCCTATGTGTGCGAAATGCCACCAGGGGCAACCCTAATTCCCCAAAGGCACCTGTTCGAAGAAGTGATCTACGTCCTTAGTGGCAGTGGTGCCACTGCCGTCTGGAACGAAGGGGGCCCCAAGCAGACCTTCGAGTGGGGGGAGGGTAGCCTCTTCGCCATCCCACTCAATGCGTGGCGACAGCACTTCAATGGAAGTGGCTCAAGGCCCGCGCGGTTTCTGGCCGTCACCAACGCTCCCCTGGTGATCAACTTTTTCCGCAACCTTGATTTTGTCTTTGCCAATCCCTTCGTCTTTCAAGACCGCTACTCTGCGGAAGAGGACTTCTGGAGCGGCCAGGGAACCCACGGGTGGATTGGTAAGAGAAACATTTGGGAGACCAACTTCGTGCCCGACATAAGGAATATCGGTGTGCCTGAGTTTCCTATTAGAGGCAAGGTGAGGAGAATATTCCTTGAGATGGCGCTCTCTAACCTGGCCTCCCACGTGGGAGAGGAGCCGGTCGGCACCTACTCCAAGGCCCACCGTCACGGCCCTGGAGTGCACATCCTCACGCTTGCTGGTGAGGGGTATACGCTCCTCTGGTTGGAGGGACAGGAAAAGACCAGGCTCAATTGGAAGCCAGGAAGCCTGTTCTCACCCCCTAGCCGGTGGTTCCACCAGCACTTCACCACCAGCAACGTCCCAGAGCGCAGTTTGCGCATCGGGTTCAGCAAGAGGTTCAGATTATTTAGAAAGCTGATGCCTGATACCAGCATGACTAGCATCAAGGAGGGCGGCGACCAGATCGAGTATGAAGACGAGGAGCCTGAGATAAGACTCATGTTTGAGACAGAGCTGGCCAGGTCGGGGGTGAGGTCGGCAATGTATGATTAAGGGACGTGAAGCTAAGCGTTCCGGACTTTAGGACTAGACTGTAGTGCCGGGGCTTGAAAACTGACAACAAGGGCTCGGGTTTGTGAGCGAGTTTCCTTTGCGTGAGAACGAAATGGAAGGAGTTGATGGCGATGGTATCTCCTGACAGTTAAGTGAGGTGGCACAGTACACTTTCCAACCTAAGCGTTGGAGTACATCCTGTCCACGAAGGACAGATAAGGGAGGATAGCAGTGAAATACAGAAAGCGATTCTGCGGACCACTAGTACTGTTAGGCGTTGTCCTGACGACCCTGCTGGTCGTCTCCCTGGCATGCGGGGCAGAGGCCACTGCCACGCCGGTGCCTACGGTCGCCCCGGCACCTACCGCTGTCCCGACGGCAGCACCGGCGCCTACAGTAGCACCGGCGCCCACCGCGACCCCGGCACCTACCGTGGCACCTACAGGCCAGCCCGTATACGGCGGGACTCTGCGCTACGCCTTGCCGCCGGGCATGAAGACACTGAATCCCCACAAGGGTGTCGACTATAAAGAGCGATACGTGGAGTTCTCTATCTACAGCGGCTTGGTCAAGAAAGACCCGGAGTTCAACATCATCCCGGACCTCGCCGAGTCGTGGGATGTCTCGCCTGACGGGAAAGACATCACCTTCCACCTAAGGAAGGGAGCCAAGTTCTCCGATGGCACCGACGCCGACGCCCAGGCCGTTAAGTGGAATATTGACAAGATAATGTTCGACCTCGACTATCCGGCGGACGGGAGAGGGCGCATCGGACCTGCTTTTGGTAGCGCGGAGGCAGTGGACAAGGAAACCCTTGTCCTTCACATGAAGAAAGCCTGGCGGCCTACGCTGGGGGCCTTGTCGCTTTCCGATTTGCTGATGATATCGCCCTCAACCTTTGAGAAGTATGGATACCCGGACTATGGTGGGCATCCTGCTGGCAGTGGCCCCTTCAAGCTCAAGGAGTGGGTCCTAGGGAGCCATATGGTCATTGAGAGGAATGAAAACTACTTCATAAGTGGCTTACCCTACTTGGACGCCATTCGGTATCAATTCGTACCGGACACCTCTGTCCAGCTTGCCATGCTGCGGACAGGGGAATCGGATTTGATACACGAGGTGCCGGGGACGGATATGCATCTGCTCGAGGGAAAGCCTGGCATAAATACACATGCCCTGGTTTCTCACAACTTTGAGAATGCCTTCTTCAGGGTAACCATGCCGCCTTTCGATAATAAGGCACTGCGCCAGGCCATCAACTACGCCATAGATAAACAGACTCTGGTGGACGTCCATCTGGGTGGCTCGGGTGTGCCCGCCGACATTACGTTTGGTTACTCCTGGTGGGGTGACCCGAATTACAAGCCCTATGTATACAACCCACAAAAGGCTAAGGAGAAGCTGGTCGAGGCCGGATATCCCAACGGCGTTACCATTCCCTACTGGTGCGAGGGAGTAGATGTGGAGATTCGAGAGTGTGAAATAATCCAGGCGATGCTTGCCGAGGTGGGAATCAAGGTCGAGATCACCGTGGTTAACGCCGCAGACTTCCGAAAGCTTCGCGTAACTACATGTCCGATGTGCAGGCAGTCGTACTCCCTGCGCCCTGACCCTGACTTCGTCACCAGATACTACACCCACAGCGAAGGATCCTCCGCCAAGTCCCGGATGGAATACAGTAACCCTGAGCTTGACAAACTGGTTGACCAGGCGGCAGGCATCTTTGATACCGCCGAGGCCGGGGATATTTACAGAAGGATCTATAGGATTTTCTACGAGGATGCGCCGTTTGCAGGCCTCTTCTTTCCAACATTCCATGCTGCAACGAGCGCGAGAGTCCAGAACTTTACCTTCTGGCCCGATAAGTTCTTCCGGTTTCATGAATTCTGGCTTAAAAAGTAGTTGACGCTACAGTAGAGCCTGCTAGTATGGGGCCGGATTCTCGGTGAGGGGGAGAGTCCAGCCCTTAGATTCGCGACACCTCGCTTAGCCTTGCGAATAGGAGACTAGTATTCTCTTCCATTGCTGGGGGTCGGAAATAATTTACAAGGAAGCTTCCTGGTGGTACAGGGACTTGCCAACAAGATTCTCAGGGTAGATCTATCCAACCGTAACATCTCGGTGGAGGTGCCCGAGGAGGACTTCTACCGAAGGTACATGGGTGGCGCAGGCTTCATCGTCTACCACCTCCTCAAGGAGATCCCACCCGGCACAGATCCCCTTTCTCCCGATAACATCCTCATCTATGCTCTGGGACCCATGACGGGTACCCCCATGCCGGGAACGGCACGAAACTGCATTGGGGCCAAGTCGCCCCTCACCGGCAGCATCGCCAAGAGCGAGGCAGGTGGCTTCTGGGGCTATGAACTGAAGCGGACCGGCTTTGATGGCATCATCGTCAAGGGCAAGGCCAAGTCTCCCGTATATCTCTGGATCAACAACGGCCAGGTGGAGATCAAGGACGCATCTCACCTCTGGGGCAAGACAGTTGATGAGACCCAGGATGGCATGGAGGCCGAGCTGGGACAGCGCCTCGTCCGTAGTGCCATCATCGGCCCGGCGGCGGAAAAACTCTCCCTTATCTCCTGCAT
>SDBU01010859.1_pt1 | contig 10056 bp, 17 predicted proteins | sample 2277071 | NCBI WGS metagenome assembly SDBU01 (sample SAMN10397929, study PRJNA504765) | marine sediment metagenome | isolation source: marine sediment core GS08_GC12, 126 cmbsf | place: Arctic Ocean: Gakkel Ridge, Loki's castle | collected 2008 | reverse complement strand
AGGAGGAGAACGATGAAGAAATTCTTGTTCACATGGTTTGTATTAACATTAATTTGTGTTAACTTTTCAGTTGTTAATGCTGAAGAATTGACTGAACGTAAAATTTATGTAACAGGTAAAGCAGATATTATGGTTGCCCCTGATATATTGATATTACCGATTGTGGTAAATTCCATCAACGAAAATCTGGATATCGCAAGGAAAATAAACAAGAAAAGTGTAAATCGAGTAATTGAATTATCCAGGGAGATAGGAATATCTGATAAGGATATTCAAACCTCACATTTTAGTATTGGGAAAAATTATATAACTGAAAACAAAAAGAAAGTACAAAAAGGATATTTTGTTGAAACCACAATGGCGATTGAATTGCATAATATAAAGAACTTTGAACTATTATTACCAATTTTAACCAAGCTTCAAGATATAGCATTGAACAGCACAATTTTTAAAACAAGCAATGAAATAGAAATTCGCAACAATGCAAGAATTGATGCATTAAAATCAGCAAGACTTAAAGCAGATAATATGGCAAAAACACTTGGGGCAAATCTGGGGAAACCAATCACTATCAGAGAACACCAGCAGAGTTATCGTCCATCAGTTTCAAATATAATATCGTATGACAGACGCTCCGCTGCCGGGATAGAAGGCGGTTCGCATCTTGCAGTGGGTCAAATTGTAATTAGCGCTCAAGTCGATGTTGTATTTGAATTAGTCGATTGATTCTATGTTCCCTGCATTCCGGATTCGTATAAAAGTATTTCTATACTTAGAAATTGTTCTGAGCAATATTTCTTAAAGTTATCCTTTGCTGTTATTTAATTTGCATTTTTAATGGAGAACCCACATGTACTTTCGGCTTCGGGTAGTTCAGCGCCGCATTTCTGAAAAGCACGAATAATCCGGACTCGTTGCATCCGACAAAGTCCAGCGAGCCATCTCCCTCCCAGTCAATTAAACTCGGCTGTAGACCATGCGATGAATACCGGATAACTTTGCCCCACATTTTGAGCGCCACCGGCTGTTCAAAAACAGGCATTTCTTTTGTCCCAACATTTTTCAGAAACAAAAGACTTCGCTGGTCACTGGAAAACAGGTTCTGGGTGACAATGATGTCCATAAGACCGTCACCGTTCCAGTCGACATTTCTCATCTTGAAATAATGCGGTTTCTTAATGGGAGAGCCGTTGTTGTAAAAGATCTGCCTTCCATGTCTCAGCCTCAGTTCACCAGTCTCTTTACGGTATCTTTCATACAATACAAGATTCTTTATGCCATTCAGTCCGATGATATCTTCCAGACCGTCACCCGTATAGTCGGCAATCGCAAGGCGCGTCCTCCAGTAAAAAGGAATGTCCTTTTCAAATACATAAACACCTTTAATAAATTTATGAAAATATGATCCTTTTGATTTTGCATCTAAAAATCTTTCATAATCATCTTTCTCTACATTATAATAATCAAATATATCTCCGCTTGTAAAAACAATTCTTAAAACATTTCTTGGTCTTTGATTTAAAGTAATAGATACATTTTCTTCAAAACCAATTTGTGAAATATTTGAACTTTGAATAGTAACTAAATTCATTTTAAAATTCCCTCCTAATTAGTTCCCTGTGGGTTGGTTAGATTTCTTCAATGGTGATACGGACTTTAACAGGCTTGTTACAACATTGTTTCTTTGTAGGGTATGCTTGTGGTGTGTCCACACCCAAAGGGTGTTTTCCAAAGTATCTACGCCAATCTTTTTCAACCCATCCCTCTAAACTTTTCTTCTTCATATACCCTCCCATCTTATTTAGCTCTGTTGTGAGCCAGGCATTCATTTCTTTCCATCCTGCGTGAAAAAAGAATTTATCTTTAAACCTTTTAACAAATGCTTTGGTATCAATAGGGGTGGGGCTTAAATCTTTGCGTCTGAAATTAGAAAACCCAATAACACATACTCCATCACGAAGCCATCGAGGATTTTCAAGAATATAAGTAATCTCTGTGGAAAATTCCATTTTAGTATATTCTTCTGTATCAGGATCATATTCTTTAATTATTAATGTATCTCCAACTTTAAAATCTCTATCATTGACTCGGAGTTCAAAAGATTTATTTCCTAGCCATAATGGTTCGAAATAGCAAGGCCAACATTTTAAGTTATGTTCCATCACATCACCTCCCTTGTCACTACTGTAATTTGTGTAAATGGTTTTTTATTTTTATCCATTATTCTACTTTCTTCTTGTAATTCCCGCTCCCTATCACCCAAAAGAGAAAGAGTTACTCCCATAAGTTTCCTTCGGTGCTTGCTCATTGGTTTTCTGATATGTCTCATTTCCCCTCCTCACTACTGTTAATGCGGTTAAGGATTGCTTGGGCTTTACTAAGTTCTTCTAAAATATTTTCCTGTTGTCCATCATCAAATCCAGTTTTTGAATATACTCTCTCAATTCTGTATGAGGCATTTCCTAAAGCAATTCCAATCTTTCCAATATCCTTCTTACTCACACCGCTATTAGTAGGGGTTTGGGAGGATTCTGGTTCTTTAAAGAAATGGTTTAAATGTGGGGATAGGGAATCATATAGTCTCTTGTTTAATAAGGCTACTTTTTTGTCGGGTATACCTAAATACTGAGTTGTGCAATAAATTATGTCTTTTAAGTAATCGCTATCCATCTCAGCCCCCTCACTCACCTTAGAGCATTGACCGAAGCGTTGTGTGATTTCCTTTGCGGGTTTAATCCAAAACTTTTGAAAATCCTTTGGCATATCCTCGAAACTTTTGTAGGAATTTGTGTCAATTTCCTTATCCCTAAAAAGTATGTATAATTGATGTGCCAATTTCTCCTCATCAATAACCTCCAACCCTCCCGCTTTGATACAAGCGTTGAAGCCTTGAAACCATGATTTTTCTGGTGAAAGATTTAATCCTTTTTCTTCCTTCCTCGGCGGCACACAACTCTTTAATTCTTTCTTATCCATGACTCTCCTCCCATCTTATTTAGCTCTGTTCTAATATTGTAATACCATGCGAAATTATCTTTTTTTGCATTTCACTCGCCGCACTCCACGCCGCAATCGCCGCACTCCTCGCCGCACTCCTATTTTTTTCTGTATCCTTTTCCAGTACTAACTTAGCCGCTTCAATAGCCTTTCTCGGTCTATCATCATTAGGATATTTCTTTTCAAAATTAAATATTACTTGTTCTGCCGCAAATATTGAATATTGGACAGATTGTTTCTTGCTGAATATCCTCTCAAATATCCAATTCGCCCAATCGTGATGTTCACATTTAACTAGTTTCTTTACAAATAACTTATCTTCCATCGGCTTATTTTTGAGCGTATCTATTGACCATTTATACCCATCTGAACAGGCCTTTGCTTCTTTTAACCATTCCTTCGTTATCTTCATCTTAACCCCTTTCATTTAGTTTATTTAGCTCTGTTGTGAGCCACTTGGTAACTTTATCTTTATCCTTTTTCTTATCTTCTTTAATTATTTCTTTTTTAACTTTATTAAAATGTTTTAATGATTCCCATCCATCTCTATCTAAATTAAGAGTCCTGTAAAATTTCCCTTTACCATCGCCTCTCATAAACGATCTCCCATATCTCTATTACGAGGATTTTCTTTATAATCTTTAATAGCTAATTGCCTTCTTCCATCGCATAATGGACAAGTGATTATATCATGACCAAAAAATTTATTATAATTTTCACCAATTTCTAATTTTCCTTCTCCAGAACATAGGAAACAAGAAACCCATTTAAATGACATTTATATTTCCTTAATTGATGGAAATTATTTCCATCATAAATTATATTTCCAATTAAATTACAATTTTATGAACTGTTACTTTTTTCTTAGATTTAGAAACACTTTTAGCATTGTAAGCAATTAAGTCTTTTTCAATTGGATACCCCTCAATTCCTTCTACATTTTGCAAATCTACTTTAATGGAATCTCTATTTCCATTATCAAAGAAAATATGAATATTTTGACTAGCTCTTGATTCTAATTGTAATGCATCATTACTATAAGCATTTGCACCAGCTAAAGAAGAACCTTGAGCGTGTGTATCTCCAATTTTTGAATTATGATAGTGCCCACTAATAACAAATGCGATAATAATTCCTTGTGATGCATATTTACCTTTTATCTGTTGAATTTGTTTATGAGCATTCGTGCTAGATAATTGATTACCATGAATTAATAAAACATTTTGTTCACAAATTTCAATAACTCTTTCTGTTCCTTGACCTTGAAAGAATTTAATATTTGAATTTTTAAATAATTGTGTTAAAACTCCATGAATAATTGTGTCATAATTATCTGAAGCCACTTCTTCTTCCCATCCGACATCTTTAGTGATTCTACTTTCATTTCCAATTACATGTGCAACAGATACATTAAAATCTTTTTGTAGATCTAATAATACCTGTTCTAATAATGTTGTTGATAATAATACTGCTTTGGCTCTATTTGTGGCTTGAGCAAGTAATTCATCCAATCTTCTATCTGAATTTAATAAATCTCCTGTCATTGCTACACATATATCTTTAACATTATTTGCTTTTAAATATCTTTTTGTATCATTTACAAATTTTCTTAATCTTTTAGATGCAACATTAAAATCATATTTGTTATGCATTAAATTAATAAGTTCATTAAAATGAAGATCTGTTAAATGAACTATAGCACCTACTTTGCCGCTTCTAGATATTTTCTTTCCTCTAAATGCTGATTTAGGTAATGTTTTTTCTTTCAATATTTTAATTAATTCTTCTTGTAATTCTGCAACAGCATTTTCTATCCTAGCATGTTCTCTAAAAGCTTTATTACTGATTCTGTTTATATCTTGTAATTTTTGTTTTTCCTTTGCTAATCTTACAGTAGTATCAATTATACGATCTTCAATTATACCATCTAATTTCAATTTTTGAGCAAAGCGAACAGATGTTCTTTCACTTACTCCAAAAACAGCTCCCATTTCCATATGAGATTTGTTATCATTCCATAGATTAATAAATTGATCTTCATTTATTATGGCTTTTTTACCCATTTTATTTCTCCTTTACAACCGTTTTCTAATATGATTCGGTAAAAGACTATTTATTGCATATTTTAAAATTGATGGTCTTTTAAAGTTTTTAAATCCCCTTGTTTTGTATGGATAGTGTAAATACATTGCATACCAAGCTTCTAATAAAGTATACAAAGCAAAAACACAAGTCCAAGTTATTACCCAATCATTTAAAATTAACCATGCATACAACCAAAGTAATATTCTATATATAATTGATCCATTTAAAAATGTTCTAGAATGCTCTTTACTAGATTTTAATCTTGAAATCTTACTGCTCATTAATTTATATTTATAAGCATCCCAAATACCCATCCCAAATAATGAGTAACGCAATATATTTACAAAGATATCCATTTTTTACTCTAATAATTTATTTTCTTTAACAAAATTTATAATATCTTCTAATCTCTCGAATATTCCAATTGTGGTTTCGTTTTTTTCTCTTTCTTTTTTGTTTCCAATATTACCCCAAGCGATCCCCACAAGCTCTCCATATTGATTAAATGCTCCCCCACCAGAGCATCCAGGGATTATATTAATTTTAACAAACTGCCAATCTTTTGTTCTAAGATGACTTTCTCCCATACCAACATGTAAAGAAAGAGATGGATAGCCAATTGCAATAACTAAATCGCCTTTTACTGGATCAAATTGTGAAATATATGCGGCTGATTTATTAGGAATTATTTCATTTAATTTAATATATGCAAGGTCATCATACAATGAAATGCCTACAACATTTGCTAAAATTCCTTCAACATATAATTCTTCCACTGTTCCAATACAATGTTTTGCAGTTAATACAATACTTTCGTGTGCTGTATTTTTAATAAGAACTCCGCTACATGTGCCAAACCCATCACTTAACAATACAATAGACACTGAATGGTCAATAACTCTTTTAACAGTGGATTTCAAAGCTAGTGCTTTTAAATTTATAGGTTCTATTTTTACTTCTGGTATAACACCTACTTGTGCAAAACTTAAAGTAGAAAAAGATAATAATAAAATTAATGATAGTAAAATCCGTTTCATTTTTTCTCCTTCGTTATATGGCAACGCAATATATAGTTCTCTTTTTCATTTGCCGGAATAGTTAATATTAATACTGGTAAATTTTTTAGTCTTTTTGCTTTAGACCAAATTCCTTGTAATAATTTTTGTGTAATTCTAAAAGATTTAGTACCTTCTTTTACATTTTTATATACTATAGAAGTTTTAGAATTATCTAATAAATTAGTTATAAATTGTTTAGTCATTTTATTTCCTTTATTAATTCATGTCCATGTATTAATTTTATAGTTCGGGCTTCATTGCCGATCCCACAAAAACCACCATCAGATGAAAAAAATATTAAATCTTTAATACCTATATCTTTTTGCATTTTACCTTCTAAAAGATCTACTTTTTTAAGAAATTCATATTCTAATCTTTCTAATTTTAACCAATAAGGCTTCAATTTTTTCCTAGTATTAACTTTTAGTTTCTTCATCAGATTTACCGCCTTGTCCTTTAGGTTTAAAATCAGGCTTTGTAACATCTTCAACATTATTTACTCCACCTTTTTTAACCGATCCCTCTTTTAATTTAATACTATCTAATCCTTTAATTGGATTGTCGGGTTTTTTAAATACTGTTTTTTTATGCTCTCTCGAAAATATCTTTTTCCCTTGACTGATTTGTACCATATTTGAACGAATATCTAATAAGAGTTTAACAATAATAAATATGCCTTTATAGGTAAATTTTTGTAACATACCCTCTTTTACTTTATCAGGTGTAGGTAATTCTTCAAAAATTTGTTTTCTACCTATATTACTTTGATCACTTATCATGCTATACTCCTTTCTCTAATTATACCATTTTATTTACTGGTTGTCAAGGGTTCTTTTTCTTCTATTTTAATGGGTTCATATTGAATAAAAGGCTGTAATTCGTTATATATCTTTTCCAGATCTAAATCCTCTATAGTGAGTTTGTTTTCTAATGCTTCCTCAACAGTACAGTATAAAGTTCCTTTTCCCGCCTTGCCAATTTTATGATTTTTAATAAGATTTATTACCCCTCCTCTATTATGGAAATACCCTTTACTTATTTGAGCATAAATATTTGAATCAGATTTATAAGTTTCTAATGGTTTTATCTTAAATTCTCTAGAAATTAATTCCATAATTTCTTTACTTTTTAAATAGTCTGTTATATTATCATCAATAAATTGTTTAGAAAATTTACCTTTTTTATTTTTTAAAATTAAGGGTTTTAATACTTCTTTATAAATTTTTATACCTAAATGGGTTGCATTATCCTTTTTTATGGGTAGACCAACTAATTTTACTTTTAATTTATTATCTTTTTCATATAAATATAAATAATTTTTCTTTTTACCTTTTCGTTCCTTAATCCATGATCTGCCTCTTTTTACAATCTTATTTGTTTTTGTATCTATAATAATTTTTTTCTTATCTTCTTCATCTTTAATATATCCTTCAACCTCTCCCTTGCCATTTAAAAGTTTCCTAGTTTCTTCAGGTACTAAATCTTGTTCTGAAAATGGAAAAAGCATGTATGGAATAAATGTTTCAATATCAATATTATATGTTTCTACAGGAAAAGGAACATTGGCTAAGATTTTTTCAACTATTTTTTTAAGGCAAATTTTAATATAGTCTCTATCATTATGTTCTTTTTTTGTTCCTTTAATCATTACAGAGTCAGTATCACCATATATAGTTTCAAATCCGTATTTCTCTAATTCCTTTTGTGTAAACTCCTGAATTTGTTGACCAATCCAACAACAATCCCACCCACAATTAGGTGTATGAACTTTTTCAAATAAAGGCGATCTAGCAACACCATAAAGGGCATTTAACCAAATTTTTAATGTATAAACCATAGGATTGTTTGGATCTTTTGCTTTAAGTTCTTGTCTCTCCTTTAATTTTTCTTGAACTGTTTTTGATAATTGATGTTGATAAGATATATCATAATATCCTTTTACTTTAAATAAATCGTTCCCATGCCATATTTTTCCAGTTCTTTCTTCAGGTACTTCAGCAAATAAATTAAACATACAAAAAATATGAGGATACAAAGAAGCAAAATCAACATACCAAACATTTTTTACTTCTTCATATTTTGGTTCAAGAACTCTACCACCCATTTCTTCAGTTTTTTTAGGTGATTCTGAATAAGTTGGTTCTGTATTCATACTATGACACGCTGAATTATAAATTAGAGAAGCGATAGAACTTTTAATCCAAGATAAATTTATTACAGATTTATAATTAATTATATCAGTAAATGGCATCCAATATGTCCATAATTTATCAAACATACATTTATTAGCCATAACATCATTTTTTAAATATTTAATAATTTCTGTACGTTCACTTTCGGTATATTCATCTTTTGCAAAAATTTTATAATCTATAGTACTTTTTTGAAATTCTAACTTCATTACTTCTGCCATATGTTCTAATGAATTCTTTTTGAATTTATAATCCATTAATTCTCCTCGACCTTTAAATTTATACCCATTCTTATCTCGAAAAGTCGAAGAACCTAAAATTTTCATACAATCTACTTCATTATATTTTTTGAATTCATCTACTAATCCATTGTTTTTTATGATTGGTTGATCAAATTCTGTATTATTAAATCCTACTAAAATATTATGCCTATTTAATAAATCTTGGATTTTTTCTCTATTTTTAGATGTTTCTAAATAATATCCTTTATGATCTGCATATGAATAACAACCAAACCATTTACATTTAGCATTTAATACATAATTATCAAAATCAGCTCTAATATCTATTTCTCTGCCATCGGCATAATGAGAAGAGGTTTCAATATCATACACTAATACCTGTTTTAAAAGGCTATTTAAATTCATTGTTTTATCTCTATTTTGTCCATTAATATTCTATATACTTTTCGTGTTGCAATAATATCATCTTCAGCTTTATGGGCATTTAACTCGATATTTAACGCCTTACAAACATCAACTAATTTATATCCTTCAAGATCAGGTAAATATCCTCTAATTTTAAAGAATAATACAAGAGAAGCCACATCAAGCTTGTGGTAATCAATATAACTTCCGCAATAAGGATCTCCGCATTTTTGAAAAAGTTTAAATAAAAAGTCCACATCAAAACCTACATTATATCCTGCTGGTATCAGTTTGTCTGTTTTATCAAATCTATTAACATATTTTCAAAAAGTGCTACTATTTTTTTATGTGCTTCATGAGGGGATGGAAATTTCTTAATTTGTTCAACTGTCATACCATTAATTTTTAAAGCTTCATCTGTAATACTTTGATAATTAAATGGTTGCATTTCTACATTTAATTTATTTACAATCTTTCCATCAATTTCAATAATTATAGATAATGTTAAAATATCATTTTGAAGTGAATCCAATCCAGTAGTTTCACTGTCAATATAAGCTATTTTCTGTTTACCATTCATTTTTCTTTTCCTTTTCTTCAACAGGTGTTTCTCCAGTTCTATCAACACCTTTTGCGCCTTTTTCAACACTTAATCTTTTTAATCTACTTTGAGCAGTTACAACAGAGGATTGAGCAGAGTAAAAATAATTTCTGAAATCGCTTGACCATTTTCGAATTTTTGAAACTGAACTTCTAGCATTTGCTTTTACAATAGATACATCTTGTGCCTTCACTTTTTCAATAGCTCCATAACCTTTTACTTCTTCACCATGTTCTTTTTCAGATAATAAAGCTTCTAATGCCCCTGCTGTACTACCTAATTTCATAAGGCATCCTGTAAGTCTCTCCATACATTGAGAAAGTTCATATTCATCTAATAAATCTCCATCAGTTAATCTGTCAGCCCATAAATCAACTAAATCAAAATATTTAATATGTAATTTATAAAGTTTTTCAACACCTTTATCACCTTCTTTAATTAATGTATTTACATCTCTGCTTAACATAATTATAACT
>SDBU01010858.1_pt1 | contig 10056 bp, 9 predicted proteins | sample 2277071 | NCBI WGS metagenome assembly SDBU01 (sample SAMN10397929, study PRJNA504765) | marine sediment metagenome | isolation source: marine sediment core GS08_GC12, 126 cmbsf | place: Arctic Ocean: Gakkel Ridge, Loki's castle | collected 2008 | reverse complement strand
GAGGAATTCTATGAGGTGACTGAGAGTTCCTTTAACCTTGCTGAACTAAGGGACGAGCAATTAGAATGAGAACAGGTATATAATACGGTAAGACCCCACTAAGCACCGGGTTATGTAACACTACTTAAATTTCTGGAGCAATGGACTGTGGTCACCGCAGGGGACAAGAATATCCGAGAAAGAGGTCATGTCTCACTAATCATATGCACGAGCACAGTACATTGACAAAAGATAAGGAGTAGGCTTAAAATTAATTTAAGAAGGAACCGCTCCCTCAGGGTTTGATAATTTTGTGCTTTGTTATACTGGGGGAGACCTGTAACTTAGTTCTGACTGGGACACGTACCAAGTGAACTCACTATGAACAAGGAGGGAAGAAGATGTTACACGGGTGGGCTGGCGCAAATTTGGAAATTGATTTATCCCGGGGAAATATTGAAGAAAAAGAAACAGACCGCAAACTGGCGGAAGCTTTTCTTGGGGGCAAGGGGACAAATGCCAAGATATTATGGGATAGACTTCCTCCCGAGGTTGGTGCTTTTTCTCCCGATAACCTATTGATAGTTGGCACTGGTGTTCTTGCTGGCACCATCGTCCCAGCGGCCAATCGTACTACCATTACCTTCAAGTCTCCAGTAACAGAAATCTACTCCTATTCTAATTTGGGAGGGTTTTTCGCACCGGAGCTAAAACGTGCTGGCTATGATACCATAATCTTTTCGGGGAAGTCCCCCACTCCTGTATATGTGTGGATAAATAATGGCCAGGTAGAGATACGAAATGCCAGCCATCTTTGGGGAAAAGATACCCACGAAACTCAAAGACTTGTTCGAGAAGAGTTGGAGGAAGATAAAGTTCAAATCCTGTGTATTGGTCCTGCCGGTGAGAATAGGGTTTATACATCAACTATACAACACGGTAATGGGTCTAGTGCTGGTCGGGGAGGAGCCGGCGCTATTATGGGAGATAAAAAGATAAAGGCAATAGCTGTTCGCGGGACAAAGGATATTAGCGTCGCCAACCCCTCAAGGCTCATAGAGTTATGTAAATCAATTCGTAATAGGACAGAACTAGTAAGGAACCAAATTTACGACCGTTTTGGTTACGCGCGCGTTCAAGGATATGTGCGGAGAGTAGACTTTGGTACTGGGATAAATCCGCTTTCTCCTGAGCTTCAGCAAAAAATTGACAGTATGGGGAAGACTGCCCAAGATTTCATCGATGCAAGAACAGTCAAGCGAGTAACTTGTTATAGGTGCCCGCAAAGGTGCTTCCGTGCCGTAGCTAACTCTGATGGCGGGTACTCCTACCTAAAGTGTTCCCACTGGGTAGCGGGTATGCGCGCCACTAGAATACTCGATTTGGACTTTGGGCTAGCATTTTATTACTTATGTGAAAAATATGGATTAGACGTCAAGGCAATTACGAACCAGATTGCTTTCGCTATAAAACTTTATGAAAAGGGTATCCTGACTAAGGAAGACACTGGAGGCATGCACTTAGAATTTGAGAATCCCGATGTGGCTCTTTCACTCATTGAGAAGATTACCCGGCGTGAGGGTATTGGAGATGTCTTGGCTGATGGTGTTTATCAGGCAGCCCAGCGGATAGGTAGAGGCGCCGAAGAATTCGCCCGTCATGTTAAAAAACTAGACCTAGTCCCAAGCAGAGAAGGAGGTACTATGCGTCCTGGGGTTCTGACCACAGCCATTGCTGACGCGGGAGGTGCTGAAAAACTTGGTGGTTCTACACCTGGATTTTTTTGGCAGAGTGTCAATATTCAGGACCCTAAGGATAGAGAAGCCTACCTAAAATCTGAATATTTCCAGTTTCCTGAAGAGTTTAAGAAGTACCTTCCGACTAAACCTGATCCCTCTGGAGATGATTATGAAGGAACACTCCGTTTCATCTCTTATAACGAGGAATCAAATACTCTTGCCGACATGACCGGGCTTTGTAATTTTTGGGTGGGATATCACCCGTCACCACCCATAGGTCGACGCCCTTTGATTGCGGATTTAATCTCTACAGTTACTGGAATGGATATTGACGAAGCTGGGGTAACAAAACTAGCGAAAAGGATAATAAGTCTTGTCCGAGCGTATGATGTAAGAGCCGGCATAAGGAGAAAGGACGATAGTTTACCAGAAAGCTATTTCCAGACACCCACAGCACCAGGACAACGCACCCCAGACCGCAGTCTGTTCAATAAGTGGGTTGATATGTGGTACGAATTAAAGGGATTGAATAACGAGGGTATTCCCACTAAGGAAACATTGGAGGAATTGGGTCTGGATGATGTGAGGCAAGAACTGGAACAAAGAAAGATATTGGCGTAAACGTGTGTCTCCGCGTAAGGAAGTTGACCAGGCTTTAAAAGATCATACCAAGATGAGGTATTCGTTAATCTTTAACGGCGCGGATAGTAAATGAAAGTAGTGAAGGTAATAAAAATTGATGCTGATAAATGTAGTGGTTGCCGAGCATGTGAGGCTATTTGTTCTGCGTACCATGCTGAGCCAAAATATAGTATTGTTAATCCAGAAAGGTCTCGAATTCGGATATTTCGAGATGAGGCGAATGATTTGTATGTCCCGATATTGGCTGGGGCATATACTGATGCTGAATGTATTGGCAGGACGACTACGATAATTAGAGGGAAGCGTACGGTGAGTGTTCTTTCTGTCGTGCTTCCTGTCCAGCGCGGGACCTTTTTAAAGAGCCTGATTCCGGTCTCCCTTTAAAATGTGACATGTGTGAAGAACCACCATCGGAAGAACCTTGGTGTGTCAAGTGGTGTCTGCTGATGCCTTGCCCTATGTTGAAAGGGAAGAGGAAGAAAAAATAGAAAAACGTTAGAGCATGCAGCGGGGAGAGCTTTAGGAACATAGATGATTTGCAGAATAGGTTAGCTATTTCGTTTTCTACTCTATCCAGCATTAGACAGAGACTAGGCTAATCTTGCTTAGGGAAAAGAACATCAAAGAGTGCGATGGGTGCTTAAATCATGACGCGGAAGACGAGCAACGACAAGGGATTTGTAGGATTCAGAATAACTTACAGCAGATTTGCCCTAAGCCAGTGGAGGTCGGTGGCCTAGTTTTTAGTAGTTTTGACCATCTATTCCCTTTTGGAAGTAGCTTTATTGGTTCGAATAATCCACCTGATTAAACAGCGACTACTTCTTTTACTTCGGGGATTTCTTGCTTCAGCGTTTTTTCAATCCCCATCTTCAGTGTCATAGTAGAGAAAGGACAACCAGCACAGCTACCAGTCAATTTTACTTCAACCGTACCATCATTGACATCTATTAGTTCTACATTACCACCATCACGTATCAGGCTGGGTCGTATCTTTTCTAATACCTCTTCCACCTTTTCTCGCATCATAACCTCCTTCGTTTAACCAAATACCCGCTCTTTTATATTATCACTCCATTAAATCGTACTACAATTAGGAGTAATCTGTCAATTTCTCCAATTGCGCCATACGTTTTGACGCAACACGGTTTGACAGGGGATTCCAAGCTAAAGGCAAATACGTTAACAACTTGGCTAGCACCGGGGTTTTTCCTATTCCCTTGTGAAGATAGGGGCGAGACCTCTAAAAGTAGCGGACTGCTAGCTAGCAGCTCCTCTCCTGAGGGCAATAGCCGCCAGCATTGATACAAAAAAGGCAAAGCCAATCAGCACTATTAGCTCAAATCCAACATCGAGCAAGCTCTTTGATAGCCACTGTAGGTAATCGGGCATTTGCTCCACCGGCCAGATAATCCCACAAAGGAATATCTACTCATGTTATCTATAAAATGACTTGTATAGTGAAGACCGTCCGCAGCCCCCATCACTATAATGAATATTGGGCTGATGATGGTCAGCAAATTCAGTTCCTGCCCACTCCAGAAAATTGTGCCGATGGTCCATAAGGCACCAAGGCCAGCGGGAATTATGGCTATGATGGTGAACTTGCGACTCTTTAGAATCGATGAAAAAACCAGCAACATTAAGAAAATAGCACATGGCGGCAGAATAAAGATTATTCTTATCAGGTAATCCCAAAGGGTATCCTTTATGATTTCATTACCAGCAAGGGAAAGGGTCCAGCCTTCCTCATTTTGGACTATTTTATCCAGTGACCCCACTACCTCTCCAGCCACAGCATCGAATTCCAGATTAGCAATAAGCACAGCCTTACTGTTATCAGTAGAGAGAGACTGAACTGTGAGGAAATGATTTTCCTCGATGAAATCTTCCAGTATATCAGAATGGCGGTCTATGAACTTCTCATCGATCTGAAAAACATGGCTTCCCACAGAGATTTTGGAGGGAATGAAGCTCTTCACCTGTGAGACACCATCCAATTTTTCTATTTCTTCCTGCAGCTTAAAGATCTTCTGAAGATTCTCTTTATCCAAGAGAGAATCATCCTGCTCGATAAGTATTGAGATAGCTTCACCAGTTTCGTATTTTTCCTTCAACCTGTCGAATTCTTCGGCTCTAGGATTCCCAGAAGTGAAAAAATTAAGGAAGTCTGTATCAAGTTCAAATCGGAAAAATGATACGAGGGCAGCAATATTTATAATGACTACAAAAATAATAATTGGTATAGATGCTGAGTAGCAAAAACTGGCAATCCTTCGCATGGAAACGTTCCTACAATTACTTGATTATATCCCTTATAATAGGCTTTGTGTAGCAATGACGATGAAATCGAGTAGGTTCATAAATAGTGGCCTTTTTATCTGGGGGTGGGGGTGTGGAGATGGTAAGTTGGCAAAATGCATATAATAGGTTAATATTAAGGCAGGTCTGGCTCTGGCAGACTTGGGAGTAACCCTATGGAAATGCAAACCGAAATGAAAAAACGAATAGCTAACTTGACCTCCAATATCCTGAATCCCTTCTTGCTATGCCTAGCAATGATCGTGTTACTTTCATTCGTCTCAGCATCCAGCACACTTGACGCCCTTAAATGGGCACTTATTGCAATGGCTCTGAGTGTATTGCCGGTTTTTTTGGTTATTATTTACCTAGTTCGAAAGAGTAGGCTCGATGCCGTCTTCACTAATATTCGTGAGCAAAGGACCAAGCTCTACCTACTGGCAGGTCTTTGCGCTATCGTGAGCCGTATTACCCTTGCTTACCTTAGAGCACCATCAATACTGGTGGCAGCCTTTACCGCTGGACTCTCACTGACAGTTATATTTATGCTTGTAAATCTGTGGTGGAAAATAAGCCTTCATACTGCGCTGGTCGCTGCTTCGGCAACAGTATTGGTTATGATGTACGGCTGGGCAGCTGCGGTAACTGTAACACTAGTTCCTCTAACAGCCTGGGCAAGGATAGAGTTGGAGTATCACTCACTGGCTCAGACAGCTACTGGCGCTCTTCTGGCAGCTTTAATTGTGGTGGTGGTGTTTTATCCGCTTGTTCTCGCTTAGGTGAATATTTTGTCGACACTACTGACCAGTGTCTCAGGAATATTCATAGGGACAGAATAAAGTTGGCTCCCCGAGCTGGACTCGAACCAACAACCTAGCGGTTAACAGCCGCTCGCTCTACCATTGAGCTATCGGGGAACGTTCCACCGGCTACTCTGGGCTCATATCGAACTTTATTACATCTGATTTGTACCAACACCACAGAAATGAAGTAATAATATTCTTGTTGGCTGCCGAGCCTGGATTCGAACCAGGGCTAGAGGATTCAAAGTCCCCCGTGCTACCACTACACAACTCGGCATTTCATATTAGTAACCCTTTTCGATAGCTTTCCTTTGGTGGTGCCGAAGGTCGGATTTGCCATTAAGTATACCAAACCATCATTTTATATTCAAATTAGAACTTTTGTGTCAATTACCTTCACCCTGTTTTGAACGTAGAATACCAGTTAGTTACGGTGTGTTGTAACCAGTCTATTAGCAAATTATTAGCAAAACCTTGGGCATAATCTAACCCGAATTTTAGGGAGCACCTGACTTTTAATCAGGGTGTCACAGGTTCGAGACCTGTACGGCCTACCAAGCAAAACTATTCCACACCCTGAGATTCAAACTTTTTTTGAGTTGTGCCATCACTGTAAAAGACTAGAAAGTCTGATCGCACTGATAATATTTAGATGGAGGAGTAAGCGCGTCTGTAGATTGGTATGATACAATACCTGTTAGCAGCACAAAATTCTCTTAACCATGAAGTACGTGCTATGAAGGGAGAAACATGAACATTCTGATAGCAGGTGAGTCTTGGATTACACATAGTGTTCATGTGAAAGGCTTTGATACATTCACAACTAACGCATATGAGGAGGGAGTACGCTGGCTGAAAGCAGCGCTAGAACGTAGTGGACACCAAGTGAATTTCCTGCCCAATCATATTGTTTCACGTGAGTTTCCTATTTCTGTGAAAGAACTTGAAATGTATAGTGTAGTTATACTAAGTGATTGTGGTAGCAATACTCTATTGCTACACCCAGATACATTTGATAATTCAAAACAGACCCCTAATCGATTGCAGGTTATTCATGACTATATTACTGGTGGTGGTGGCTTCCTAATGATAGGTGGGTATATGACTTTCCAAGGCATTGATGGTAAGGCACGCTATCATGGCACTTTGGTTGAAGATGCACTACCAGTCATTATGCAAGATACCGATGACCGTGTTGAGGTTCCGGAGGGAAGAAGACCTTCTGTTGCGAAACCTGAACATCCAATCTTGGCTGGAATTCACGGTAATTGGCCTGTATTCCTAGGATACAATCGTTTTACTGCACGCAGCGAAGATGACATCCTACTAAGAATCGGAAACGATCCCTTTCTCGCTGCCTGGGACTATCACAGGGGACGCGCGGCGGCTTTTGCGTCAGACTGTGGGCCACATTGGGCGCCACAAGGGTACTTAGACTGGGATTACCATGATCGTTTCTGGACACAGCTAACCAAATGGTTGAGCAAAGAATAGCCCATTCACCTAAACACATGAAAAGCAGACAAAACAAAAAGAAGTAATTGTGCGTATACTTAAGAACACTAATTCCCACCATACAGCTGATTGGATTTGTAGCGAGGTGAAGTAAGATGAATTGTGTTGAAAGAGTGTTAACCCGTAGAAGTATCAGAAAATTCAAAAATGAATCAATAACTGACATAGTATTACAAAACATTCTAGAAGCTGGTAGGCGCGCCCCCACAGCAACAAATAGTCAACCTTGGCACTTTGTTATGGCAAGAGACCAAAAAGTAAAAGAAGCCTTTTCCTTCGGGGGATTTAACATATTTACTAGAGGTGCCGCTTTCGTTGTTTTGGGTTTGTACAAACCGTCTGAGGTAATAATTGAGAAGCTTAGCTTGATGGATGTAACGATAGCCCTTCAAAACATGGTGGTTGCGGTCTGGGTTCAAGGAGTGGGGTCATGTTGGATGGGCGCGTTTGATGAAAACAGACTCAAAGACACATTAAACCTTCCGGCAGATTCTAGGATAGTAGGTGCAGTTGCGTTTGGAATACCTGATGAGAACCCAGCTCAACCCACTAAGAAGCCATTAAACGAGATAGTTCACTTCGACAAATGGTAGTGACCTGCCCCTCAAACTGGACCAGTCATAATGTTGAAAACAAGGGCCAACTGTGTTATTGTTTGGTTAACAGGTGACGACGAGAACAGGTCAAATAAAAGAGCACCTGATTCGTTAAAAAGAGGGCTTTATTCTTAGAGGATTTACGCTCAGAAAGTCTAACAATTGGGAGAAAATTAGCACCTGACTTTTAATCAGGGTGTCACAGGTTCGAGACCTGTACGGCCTACAAAGCTAAATAGACCGCCCCTGCAGGGGAGTTTTGAAGAGAATCAGGGTGTCAAGACACTAGGTCAACCGACGCCCTGATTTTAGTATTTCCAGGACAAAATGGCAAGTATAGAGCATTGACATAGAAGAAGATCGACGCTATCGCAAAGCATTATGGTGATTCGGTATAGACCAGCCAAAAACTTAATGTGGCCCAAGATTTCGTATCCCATCAAGTAGGATCCGTGTAGCTGTGCAGTCATCCTCATTATATTCAAGAATTCGTTGTCTGATACTAGGATCTGCGGTGTCAATCCAGCGATGATACCACTCAATCGATTCAGCTCCTGACGGACTGGTATCCCTCCAATCAAATCCGAGATACTTGGCAAGTGTCTTGATCGAATGATCCCGGGTAGGCCACTCCGTGAACTTCATCACTACATCGTAATAAAGGTCAATAGCTGTAGCAGGGTCGAACATAGCCTCTATCTCTTCAGACTTAACCACTGACGGATACCTTTGTTGTAATTTCCTCCACCAGGTACGCTCATACTTTGAATAGTAATAAATGGCACAAGGTTGACAAGACTTCACGTACTGCCAAGCTTCAGAGAAAGCACGCTCTTCCGCCTCCGCAGTTGGTTCCTGGGACAGAAAAGGTACATATCGTTCCGTTTCAACTAGCCGCCCCTGCCTTTCAACAAACCCATGGAGATAGCAAATGTCTCTCATGGGATCAACTTCAATATCAAAGAATAATTCCTTGTCAAAATCAGGTAGGCCTGGGGTTGCGGTAAGAAACGGGATGGCATCAGGATCACATAGCAGTCTTGCTCGGATTTGGAATTTCTTTAAAGTACCTAGACCGATGCCTTTAATGATGGTCTTGTTACCTTGTACGTATTTTGATAGATCAGCCTCAGCCAAATCATTCACTGTGGCAAAGTGTAGCGACATGTCATCTCGTTTGGCTCGACCCAATTCCGGGATAAGCGTAAGATCATCTCGGCGCACTATCTCTCCAATACAATGACTATGCCAGTGACACAGTTTACAATTACCGGCGAGCGCTGGTAGCGTCGTGTTCGGTTTGGAGACAATGTTATCTGCAAACGCTAGGATCTCTGTATAGAATTCCCAGAGGGTCTGTGGGGTTCGTGGTCCCTGTTGCTCATCAAGATAATAGGTAACCTCATTACCATGAACGTCCCAAACAAATGGCTCTCTAGCTGACGATACTCCCAGTTTCTCAAGTATGTGCGTGTAAAGCGATAGTTGGACAGCATAATGTTTTTTTGGACTACCGGCCTCTCCATCATCATCGACTACCTCACCGGATCCGCTTTTTATATCGCCGGCTACGTACCCTGTCCCTTTCCATTGCAAAAGGTCAGGTTCCCCTAAAAGGTTATCAGATGCAATTCGGGCACCATAGATTAGATTAGTTCTTTTGTCTATTTCTTCCCTTGTATGACGACTTCTTTCTTCATCGGGAAATTCACGTAAATTAACGAATGGGATGTCTAAACGTTCGATCAGATCACGCTCAAATGCGTTTCCATTCTCCCATAGTAACTGGACGAACTTGCTCTCTGGGTCCCTCTTTGACGGATCTTGATGGAGATCAAGGTTTAGCTTGTGAGGACATTGAACGAAGTCATATAGCATTGAAGCAGTTATCAAGATGCTCATTATTTGTCTCCCACCATTCATTATCCCAAATGAAAACGCTTATCATTACATACAAACGACATATAATATGCTATAAGCCGACATTTCCCATTTAATTCCATTCTAATAATATATCAACATTCATAATAACGGAAGTAGTTACATTCTAAACAATGTAGATAGAATTGCATCTATCTACAAACAAATAAGCGCGCTGATTTTCGCGCTTGAAAGTTGGGTGTGCGATATGAAACGATAAAAAGGTTCCTTTTTTCGTTGACGCTTGTTATGCCTCATGATATCATCTGATTCAATCGTAAAGCATAGTTTTCTTAGCAATGTTGTTGTACGTAACGCAATAAGAAAAGACATTCTCTACTTTTTTCTCCCTTGGATCACAGTCTTAACCATAGAGGGACTATTCTTAGTAAGGGACTTGGGCAAGCAACCACAGAGTTTGTTTAGTTCCTCGGTGGGGAACATCATTGGATTGGCTCTTTCAATTATTGTATTTGCAATTCTTGTTGCAGGCCAGGTTACACTCTTTCGAAATTACTCTTCGCTCTTGGTTATACATAAAGACCACCAACTCATTACGCA
>SDBU01010857.1_pt1 | contig 10056 bp, 17 predicted proteins | sample 2277071 | NCBI WGS metagenome assembly SDBU01 (sample SAMN10397929, study PRJNA504765) | marine sediment metagenome | isolation source: marine sediment core GS08_GC12, 126 cmbsf | place: Arctic Ocean: Gakkel Ridge, Loki's castle | collected 2008 | reverse complement strand
AAAGAGTTTCAGGTCTCCTACGACCTCGCGTGGCCTCGGCGGTTGGTTGGTGTCAGAAAATAAAACAGCCCCCCGCTCTGACGTAGCAGCGGGAGGCTGCGCGTGCGTGGCGTTACGCTCGTCTCCATGACCAGCCCAGGCCGTCCACTAAGTGCGTACCTATCATCTCGGTGGCCTTAGCGAATCTCCAGGCTGTGGCGTTGGTGAGGGGATAGAAGCGGATGATCTTCTCCCGATGGATGGATACCCAGGGATGGGTGCTGAACATATACAGTGCTACGTAAGTGATCTTGGGGTGCATTTGATTCACCACCTTTCTTTAATAATTTGACGTGCTGGCGTTAGAGAGCTTTGTACTTGTCAACGTGCCGTGCTAGGTACTGCATCCCCACGCCTTTGGGCTGGCAGGCTAAAAGGGCATCTGAATGTCCAGCCTCTCTCAGATTTTGCAGCCACAGCAGGGCGGATCGGGCAGCCCATAGCAAGCTGGCATCTATGAGTAGCTCAGGCTGCTCCCTCTTCGTCTCCGCAATCGCTATCGCAGCAGCGGCCAGCGCACGGACGCAGTTGCGTTCGGACACGACGGCGCTCTGCTCTTTGGTTGCCATTTCAAAGCGGTCTTTGGCTTCGGCTAGAAAGTCAGTCACGGTTATCACCTCCTTTCAGTAGAGATCGGGCTTGACGTACTGCGTCCACCACTATTTCAAAGCTGGGATGGCCTATGTTTTTCACTAGGGCTATGTACTCGGCATACACTGTTTCAATGCCCCCCAGCGCCTTCTCCAACTCCCTCGCCCGCACAAGCTCGCGCTCCAGCAGTTCAACGGCGGTGCGTAGCTCAGGGCTGAGGTCGTAGTCATCTTGGACGGCAAACTCTATCAGTTCCAGCGCCTCACGTGCGGTGGTCGGGGCGTCGTCGTGTAGCTCGTTCACGGTACTCCTTCTCGTAGGTGATAATGGTGTACCCAGTGAGGTCGTCCCACCCGTGGCGGTCGCAAGCATCAGCGACGGCGGTGGCTATGTCCTCATCCTCTGGCACATACAGGATCGTGCTTGACTGGTCGGCAAAGTGTAACCTGATCTTGTAGTGGGTGGCTGCTGGTCGTTCTAACTCAGTGTCAGGCCCGCAATCAAACACGGGCTCGCACGGCTGCACCCAGTCGCTCATTGCGTCGCTGTACAGGTCTGCCATCGTCTTACCTCCTTGATTGATTGCCCTCGCTCTCACTGCGGGAGCGGCTGTCGCTGTCGGACACGCGGCGGGGCTAGGGCTCAAGGTCTGCGCCAAGCTCTTCGCCCAGGGCTAGGCTCTTGTTGTGCACTTCCGAGAAGCTCATGCAAAACACCTCGTGAAGTTCTTTAAGAGCCTTCTTGGCGGCCTCACGTTCTAGCCATCCACCCTCCTCGGCTAGTTTCGTTAGTCCGTTGATCGTTGCGTGCTGTGCTTTCTCAAACTCGTTCATCGTCTACCTCCCTTATCTAATCTACAGTAAGTATACCACAAGAAACGCCAAATGTCAATACCCAATCTGAACAAATAGATACATTCATGCACGTCTATGCAAGGCAGGAACATGGAAGACAACAACACGGACAACAACATACCCACAGATAAGCTAACAATCGGGCAGCTACGCTGGATTGCTAATCGCGCATGGCACAACACGGACGTGGAGTGTCAAGAGGCGTTGGGCATGGGAGACTCCTGTGCCACCAAGTGGCGGCGTGATCCTCACTTTGCCGAAGCAGAACGCAGCATCTTTACTGGCGACATTAAGCGCTCTCAAGAGACGATGGCCCGCCTGCGTGATCGGGCAGTGCTGGTGTTGGAAAGCCTGCTGTCCTCGCGCGACCCGCGTGTCTGTCGAGCAGCCGCAGCGGATGTCCTCGATAGATCGGGCATGAGCAGGGGCGAGGTGGTCACGGTGCAGATCAGCGGGGTGTTGGCCGAACTGTTGGCAGAAAGCGAGACTCCGTCAGAGGATGCCGCCTAGCGCACCCCAGTCGCTCCCAACAAGAGTAGACGCCCAACCCATACAATGTATCGGGTTGAGCGTCTGCGACTGGTAGCGGGGCCTGTAGTGGCGGGGCGAGGCGGAGATGGGCGGGTTTCCGCCCCGCCCGCGCTGCCGTTTTGTCGCTGGCGGTGGCGCACGGTCTAGTGGTTTTAGCTCAGGGAAGCCCTTTTCCCAGTACAGCCAGTCGTATTCTGGGGCGTCAATCGCCTCGCCTGCCTTTGGGCAAGACCACTCGTTACCACATATCCAGCCGTAGGCGGCGGCGTCGATAGGGCGGTCAAGCTCCACTATACACCACAGCCTCATAAACCTGCCACATCCTGGGCAATTCATGGGCAGTGCATAGCGCGATCTTCAGCGTCGCACTCGTCGCAAGTGACCAGCACGGCCCCGCACGGTGGCTCCCCTGCGCTGTCGTCTGTCGCGGCGGCTTGCGTGCAGGCGCACCTAAGCCCTGCCGCGTAGCCATACGCGATAACGCCTGTGCCGTCACAGTGGTCGCACTCCTCCGCGCTGGCTTGCGGCGGTCGGCAGTCGTAGCACTTGCCATTGACCAGCGCATGGCCCTCGCTGCAAACGTCGCAGTAGCCTACGGATAGGCTGCCCCAGTCAATGCTGGCGTTAGCCTGCGGGGTGAACGGGTCTACGTCGTCCGCGCTGGCGTCGGGGGCTGGCAGCTCAGCGCCACAGTCGTAGCAGGTGTAAACTTGGCTTGGCCCGTCGCGATTGTAGTCAATGCCCCCACAGGCGCAGGGGTCAGGCGCGCTGGCGTCGGGTGCGGGCGGGGCGGCTTGCAGTTCCTTGATGACCCTCTGTGCTACCCACAGCCTTTCGGTGAGGATGGCGGCGTAGTCATCCCCCTCTTCCCTTAACAGGGCAATGGTTCGCTTGTATGATTCGTCTGTGTGCTCGATGTACTCTTGCATTACCAACCTCCATAACCGTGATACCACAAGTATACCACAGTCCAGCGCGTTTGTCAATACCCAATCTGAACAAATAGATACATTCATGTGCGTCTATGAAAGGAGCAAGCGATGAAAGAGTACATCAGGGGGCGGCATGCGTGCCCTGAGTGCGGCGGCACTAACTTCTACTGTGCAGACTGTGTTGACCCTGAGATTGAAGCCCTCCGTGCGGTGGCGGACGCGGCGCGGGCCCTCATGGACATAGACAGCGATGGCGATGCGACAGCGCTGGCCGCTGCGCTCGACGTGCTGGACGGGGAGCGTGGCGTGGCTACGCTGTACGTGGACGGTGGCAAGTGGGGCAGCGAGAGAGCGGACGGGGGGGGGGCGGCTCCTGCGCTGGACGGGGGCGGGGATGATACAGCGCGGTGTGTTTGCCCAAGTTGCGGGCAGTCCCACGATCCCAAACTACACTACGGCGGCACGGGCGATGGCACGGCTCATTGACGCGCTCGGCACGCTCCTCTCCGTCGTCCTCATCTGCCTGATACTAGCAGCGGCAGGCGTCGGCGCGGTGGCGTGGCGCGTGGCGGACTGGGTGCTAAGGAGGTGGTGGTGATGGGTTGGCCCAACGCGGTGGTGCTGGTGGGCTTCTTTGTGCTCATAGGCTGGATGTGGTACGTCGGCGGCAGGGTGGACGGGCGCGGCTGAGCGTGGCGTGGGTGACGGAGGCGGCGGGGAGTGTGAGAGAGAGGGAGTGAAGGGGGAGGGGGGGGGTAAAGGTGTTGGGGGTAGTAGTAGTGAAGCGAACCAACCCTCCCATAAAAATTAGGCCGATTTACCAAGAAGGAGGCAAGCCAATGGAAGAGTGCAAGTTGCTGCACGCGAAGAAGTGTGATGTATGTGGGGGGCTGTACGAGTCTGGCGAGACCGTGGGTGGTTCTCTTGCCAGCGGCACCATAGGTTTTTGGAGGGCCTATTATCCGAATCCCAGGGTATATGATTTGTGCCGCAAGTGTGCAGAGCCTATCCAAGAAGCCATAGGCCAGGCCTTGGCCGCCGTGGTTGCAGCATTGGCGGCGCTGGACAATGTTTCACGTGAAACAAAAAAGGAGGCAAGTGATGACCAAGATAAGTGAGGCGTGGGCATGGATGTGGGAATGTGGCCCTCCCGCCAAGCAGCAGCGCGTCATCGCGGCTGCGCGTGCGTTTGTGAAGGGTACTGAGTCTGTTGAGTGGTGCGAGCTCTGCGACGCCCTCCGCGCCCTCGACGCTGGCGAGCGTGAGAGGCTTGTGGAAATAGCACGTAGCGCCAGGGGGATACACTCTGACAAGAAGGTGGAGAACCAGCCCGACATCCATGCCTGTGAGTGTGGCTACATACATGTTGCGAGCCCTGACGGTAGCTGGCCCAATCCGCCGTCGAGCGTGACCACGGCGACGCATCCGTTCTTCGCGAATGACGACCCGCCTCCAGTGTTGCATACCACCTATGGCAGTGACACGGGCGACCAATCGCTCAGCCGTGACGAGGCATTGGAGTTCCTGGAGGAGGAAGAGGTGGAGAAGGGGCAAGTTGGAATCGAGAGAGTAGCCCAGTGCTACATCTTCACTGCCGCGAGCTCGTGATCCGCGCGTTCGAGTGCGAGTGCGGCGTGGCGGACGCGGTGCTGCGGTGGCTGGGGTTTAGTGAGGTTCAGAGAAACAGGCTGATGTGGGAGCACGACGCTGAGTACGCCCTGTCCGACGAGGCTCGCGAGCGGCTGGACGCGCTGAAGCGTGGGTCTATAAGTACAGGGATTGCATGAATGAGTACCTGGCCTTCGTTGAGGTCCAAAAGTGTATGGTTCAAAGCGCTGGGGTATACCCCGACCGATGGACAGCTTCCCGTTCACCAATCAACGGCCAGGCACATCCTGGTCGGTGGGGGAGAGAGGGCGGGCAAGTCGCGCGTCACGGCGATGGAGGCGCTCGCCACGTTCCCGCGTTGGGACTTGTGCTACATCGTTGGGGACACGTATGACAACTGCACTCCAGAGTTCACGTATCTCTCTCGCTATTTTCATTTGCTAGAAGAGGTCACGGGGTCGAAGATCATCATGCGGGAGAAGCAGCCCCCCAGTGGTCAATCCCGTAGCTCGCTAGACCTGAAAATCCACGATCAGCACAAGAAGATCGTCACCATTTCTACTCAGCGCAAGGGGGGGGATGCCCTGTCTCGAAAGGGCGAGGCCCCTGATATAGCGTTGCTGGTAGAGTTCGCCATATTGGGCTACGACGTGTACCTGGCGGCAGTTGCCCGCGTCGCCGAAAAGCGTGGCCGCGTCATCCTGTCTGGCACGTTCGGTGACGACTCAGGCTGGCAGGCCGAGATGTGGCGGCGGTGGAAGGGGGAGAACGAGGAGGGGGGGCAGAGCTTCTCCATCCCCACGTGGAGCAATGATCGAATCTTCCCTGGCGGGTGGGACGATCCAGAGATCAAGAGGCTTCGCGCAATCTACGCCCACGCTGAGTTCATGCGGCGGTTCGGCGCCGAGCCCCAACGCCCGGCTACACTTGTGTTTGGTGACTTCAGTTTTGAGAAGCACGTCCGCGATTTCGTGGACTACGACCCAGGGCTCCCAGTGGAGCTCGCCATTGATCCTGGTTATGGTGAGAGTAGCTACGCTGTCTTAGCCATTCAGACTGCTGGCAATATTGTATTTGTCTTTGATGAAATACACATTCAAGGACACACGGGCGAAGAGGTCATTGCCCTTGCCCGCAAGAAATGGAAGTGGTTTGACAGAGTTAAGGGTGGGGTGATTGACTTCGCTGGCCGACAACATCATGCAGCGCGCTCGCAAGTCGAAGTCTGGCAAGGGGAGGCAGGGATATACCTACGCAACCAGCAAGTCCCTCTGGAAGCAGGCCGTCTACGATTACAGTCCTTCTTATTGCCTGACCCACTAACTAAGATGCCCAGGATTTTTTTCAGCCCTCGCTGCAAAAAAACCTGTGCAGAGTTTACTAAGTATGTTTGGCGAAACACGCCCGAAGAGAGACTGGGGAACGCAAAGCCGATAGACCGTCATTGTGACTCCATCAAGGCTCTAATCTATACCTTGGTCGATCACTTCGGATACGTTGAATGGCCGAAGATACATATTCCCTACAAAACTCCCAGAGAAGAACTCTGGCGCAAGGCATACAAGATGGGGTGAGGATGCAAGGTATTTACAAGATCGTCAATCTGGCCGATGGCAAAGCAAGCTCCTACATTGGGAGCTCTGTAGACATCAAGAAGCGATGGGCGTGTCATCGCTCTACTCTCCATTCAGGGAAGCACGACAATGCTCGCCTACAGCACGCTTGGAACAAGTATGGTGAAGATGCCTTTGCGTTCAGCGGGCTTGAGGAAGTTGAAGGCGATATGCTCCCAATCATGGAGCAGGAGTATTTAGATGACTACTTTGACAGGGGGCATTGCTACAATCTGGCTCGCTTCGCAGAGGCTTCTCCAATGCTGGGTCGCAGTCATACAGAAGAGGCCAGGCGCAAGATGAGGCTGGCCGCCCAGTCGCGTCCGCCCGTCTCGGAAGAAACCCGTAGTTGCCTGAGTGAGTCTCTGGCAGGTTCGTATCCAGCATTTGTACACCAAGAAACTGGAGAGATTATCCCTGCTGGGATGAACTTGCGTGCCCTGTGCAGGGAGCGCGGGCTAGCACGACGATGTATGTGGGGCGTGAAGACTGGCAAGCGGCCTCACCACAATGGATGGGTACTAGCATATGACTGATTTCATAAGAGAAGTTGAAGATAAAGTCCAGTTCGCTACCAACCACTACGCCTCACGCGACGGGGATCAGGACGCGGTGGAGACCGTATATAAGGCCGACTTTAAAACCGACCCCGACATACGCGACGCGGGCCTGCAACTTGTCAACGTGCCGACTGGTCAATCAATCGTGAAGATGTACAGTTCGTACCTCGGCGTCGGCATCGACATCAAGACCCAAGTCCTCCCCCTCGACGACAGCGACAAGGAGCAGATGCGCTGCACGAAGCTGGAGCGATACCTGGACGCCGTGCGCTGGGCGAGCGAGTACGAGGCACACAGCAGAAGCTATCAGGACTTCGTGTTCTACTACCTGTTCAGGGGTTGGGGGGTGTTCAAGGTTTTGTTTTACCCTGAGCTGATTGACACCTACAACTTCCCGATCAGGATACTGGCAAGAGACCCCCACTACGTCTACCCCATCTTCGGCCTTACAGGGCCGCTCTACGTAGTGGAGAAGTACGACCGCTACGTTGGGGACATCAAGCGGGAGCTTTCCGCTCTGTGGGAGAACAAGAAGAACAAAGATGCCGTGGTGTGGAAGAAGCCCGCACTCGATGAGTACGTAGACACGGAAGAGATCGAGGTCGTCGAGTATTGGGACGACAAAATGAAAGGCTTAAAGGTAGGGGGAACCTGGGTGTGGCTCATGCCCCACCACTACCAGCAGAAGGGCGAGGCGGGCATCATCCCCTACTCCTTTGCCTTCTGCGAGAAGACCCCCATAGCAGACGGCAAGTGGATGGGCAGGTCGGTCATCGCCCCCATCGTTGACGTGATAAAGCAGCAAGCTATACTTATGTCAAAGGTGACGACTGCCACAGAGTTGATGTTCTACCCGCAGATTTTGGCAGAGAGTCCCAGCGGGCAGCCCGTTATATTCTCTTCTGCCCCAGGCCAGGTGCAACCCATCCCGCCGGGCAGCAAGATCACCGTCCTCAACCCTACCCCCAACCCGATGCACCTTACCACTTTGATGGCCTGGTACGACAAAGCCATCTCCCTGTTCGGCCTACCAGACGCGATGTGGGGCGTACAGCCAGGGCAGGTGCAAGCGGGCTACGCCATCTCCATGCTACAGCAAGGGGCCAAGACCAAGATCGGGGAGAAGGCAGCCGAGTTGGAGGCGGCCATCTCCCGTATGCACGAGCACGTCTTGAGGTTAACGGAGATATTTGCTCCGCTGACCAAGGAAGGCTTTAAGCTGCATCCTGTAGAAGACGTGAGGATGCCGCGAGCGACAGACAGCCGCCCGCACCCGCTGACGATCACCGCCGACGACGTGGCCGGGCACTATCGAAATAGGGTCTCGTTGACGCCTGACTTGCCCAACGACCAGGCCCTCCAGTGGCGGGTAGCACAAATGGCACGGGAGCCACATGGAACGACGGGCTTACCACTGGCGAGCGATGCGTACATTCGCTCTGATATTGTGAACATCCCGCATCCTGATGTCGAGGCGGAGCGAGTTCTGAACCAATACTTGCTCACCAATCCTACCGTGCAGGAAGCGCAGGCGCGCATCTTTATCCATCAGTGGCTTCAGGATCACAAGAAGGAACTGGCTAAAGTAGAGAGGGCTGAGGAGAAGGAGCGGGAGAAGGAACAGAAGTCAATGGAGCAGAACATGGACGCCCAGATTCAGGCTGCCTACGAAGAGGCGATGGCGCGTGGCGAGGTGCCGCCTGAATTACAGCCAGCAGGCCCCCCAGGGGCTCCGCCCGGGATGGCTCCACAGGGGCCCCCGATGGGGCCGCCTGGCGCGCCGCCGCTAGCTGGAGAAGGAAGTATGATGGGGATGTCGCCCGACCAATTACCCCCGTCGTTCCTGGGGATGAGCCCCAACCCGCCGTTGCCTGAAGACGAACTAGCCGTCCGTTTAGCAGATCGGCAATTGAGAGGACAATGAAATGGCATTAATCAGAGGCGGAGGCGGGGGCGGCGGTCGTCGCCCACCCCCAACGCCACCAGTACAACCTACGTTTCAAGCCCAGCAGCCCAGCATTTCCGCCTGGGGCCGCGCCATGCGCGGCCCGGCTCGTGGGCGTGGGGGGCAGCTGGCTCGACAACGATCATTGGCCGACCAGGGTGTCACGATCAACCTGCCGCAGCAGCCGCAGAATTGGTGGGATGTCCCTGGCGCAAATTGGTGGGAACAAGCCGGCGCAATGCGAGGCCCCACCACGCCAGACGTTCCTGGGGCAACACCCATTACTCCTACCCCCTGGGGCCCAACCGCGCAGCCGCGGTGGGAAGGCGCAGGTGCCCCGACCAACTGGCTAAATTTGCGCTCGCAAGACTGGGCGGCAATGCCCCAACAGGTCAGGGACTACCTGGATACGTGGCTGAGAGGCCAAGGCTGGCGGCCTGGGATGGGGGGTTGGGGAAGATATGGTGCCAGTACTTGGCAGAGAGCAGCAGGAGCCCCAGCCTGGGCGCAGCCTGGACAACAGTTGGGCCAAGAAGCATTTGCGGGCATACCAGAAAACTTGAAATCTTGGCTCTGGTGGCTTTCGTCTAGGAAGGGCTGGGCTAGCGGTGGCCGAGAACTAGAAAGGCCAGCCACGGCAGGCTGGGGATTCTAAAGGAACAGTAATTGCCAAACGGTATCACAGTCAACATCAACCAACCTAGCCAGACCGAGCAGAACTGGGAGCAGGTTTGGAAGAACTGGCGCGCACGCGGTGTCAACGCGCCTCGGCCTGGGCAGTTCCCTTGGCCTGAGCCTGCGCCTGCGGTGCAGCCCATAGACTGGCGCAACCCGTGGCAAGCGGGCGGGGCGCAGTTCACGCCGAGGCCACAGCCATTTCCGCCCATGATTCAGAAGGGTATGCCACGCCCTGCGCCCGTGGCACAGCCCGACTGGGGGCAGCCTATAGACTGGGCTAACCCCTGGGCCAGACTACAAGCTACCCAAGTGCCTGAGCAAGTCCGTCCCCTCCCAAGGGGCCCTGTTGACATGCAACCAATAGAATGGACGCAACCGTTCCAGATGCGCCCGTCACGGACGCCCGTGACGCCACCTGCCGCGCCCGTTGACATGCAGCCCATAGACTGGGATCAACCGTTCCAGCTACCGCCCGCTGAGGAGGCTCCGTTCCAGCACATGATCCAGAAGCCGTGGCAAGAGCCGCCTCCCGAAACAGCCTTCTTTACAAGGGTGCCGAGGCCAGAGCCTCCACCAGAGACCGTGCCCGATATCACGCGCAGGCCACCGTCTGAGAGGCCCCAATTGCCTCGATTGCCCCAATTACCAGAACCTACGTATGAGGGGCCAGGCATTGATCCTATTGCGGGGCTGAAGGGTGCAGCG